>Ga0272441_10005056_pt1 | contig 23286 bp, 19 predicted proteins | sample SSMProp6N_FD_193582 | JGI IMG/M metagenome (GOLD analysis project Ga0272441, IMG submission 193582) | Marine sediment archaeal communities from Little Sippewissett salt marsh, Falmouth, MA, United States - SSM-Prop-6N | ecosystem: Environmental > Aquatic > Marine > Wetlands > Sediment ...
CCTGCGTTTCCCCCTTTTGAATTTTTCCACATTGTCCAGAAACCAGCTATAATTACGGAGTAGAGCGTCTTTATTGGAAAATTTCGGGCTAAAACCGAGCAATTTTTCGGCTTTCTCAACCGAAACGAACGAATCCTTGGTTGCGGTTTTGTAAACCCAGGGGTAAAGCGGCGACAGCTTGAGAAGTTCCAGAACTTCCAGAGCGAAAACGACGAGATTCGCCGGTGAGCTTTTTATCTTTTTCCCGAAACCCGCCTTATCGAGAACTACCTGATAATCTTCCCGCATCGTCGAGAATTCTTTTGCGCCGATATTGAATTCGGTGTTGACTACCGCTTCGTTGGCCATGGTGGCCGCTATCCAGATCGCCTCGCAAAGGTCTTCGACGTCCAGAAGCTGATATAAATTATCTCCCCGACCAATCATCGGGAAGCTGCGGCCCTCACCGGCCCATTCGTAAAAAATACCAAACACGCCGAGCCGCTCCGGCCCGATAAACGATTTCGGTCGAATAGTCGTGATAACCATTTCGCGTTCGCGAAAAAGTTTTACGAGTTCCTCCGCCTTAATTTTTGTCTCGCCGTAAGCGCCAACGCCCACCAGTTCGTCGTTCTCGAAGAGCGGGTGATGGTCCGGGATACCGTAAACCGCAGTGGACGAAATATACACGCCGCGCTTTATTCCGCGCTCCATTGCCGCTTGAAACACCTTCTCCGTGCCGTCGATGTTCGTTGTGTAGATATCTTTCTTCGGATACAACGGCAGCGCCGCCGCGCCGTGCATGACAATATCCACGCCCTTCATACATTTATTCACGGTGGCTTTATTGCGGACATCGCCCCGAACGTGAGTTATCCTGTCCGCACAGTCCTCGTATGTAAAAGGCTGGAGGTCGAGCGAGACTATTTCCTCCCCCTTATCGAGAAGAAATCGAATTAAATTGATGCCCAGAAATCCGGAGCCGCCGGTAATCAACCATTTTGACATAATCCAAAAACCTCCCGTGAATTGACGCTATTCAGTGAAAGCAGAAAATACGCCGTTCCTTACAATAATAAGGTTCGGGTGGATATTATCAAGGAAATTCTCGAATCCGCCGCCAGTTATGGGGGTTGACAGACGCTGCGAAGAAGTGTAAATTTACATTCGAATATTTAATGAAGGAGCAGATATGCGATTAATGATAGTTATTCTGATTATCGCCGCCAGCCTATACGGCGGTTGGTTTTTCATCCCCGGCGCCTATTGGACATTTCAGGATGGCACGGCGGGATTACTTTATGTCCAGGGTGATTACGAGAAATTCGGCTGGGAGGTAGATAGTCGTTACGCGTTTTCCGGAGATTATTGGATTTCCGGCGCTATGGACTGGAAACTTATCGGTGAGAGAACGGGAATCGAGTTTTCATATTCGGCGGATTCGCTCGAAAAAGACTATCGGAAGCCGAATGTTATCGAAGACGATACGATCAACGGTTACGCGCCCTATGAATTGAAAGAGTATTCAATATATTTACACCAGAATTTCAACGTAGGCCCATCGCAGAAATTCTATCTTTACGCCGGATATAACAGCGGGGAATATACATCGCGCTATCGCTACGATTCTTCGACCGGGGAACAGACACCGGGCGACGAGGAGCGCGTGGCGAGCGCAGTCGATGCCGGATTCGAATTCTCGATGGATAGCCGTGACGATCCGGAGAATCCGGAAACAGCTTTCTATTTCGGTATCCGACTCGGGGGATTGTATTTTCAGAACGCGGGTGAACCCGATTTCGATTATTTACGAAGCGCACAACTTTCCGATCCTGAGAACGAGTTCGGATCCGGCACCGGATATATAAAACTCGACCAGCGAATTTATGGTAAACTCCAGACTAAGCAGGTCCCGTTTCCGCTAATCCTAACGCTGCGAATAAGCGGTGGTCATTATCTTGCGGAAGTTCCGCAGTTAATGGCATTCAAAGCGGGCGCGGACGATTTTCTGCGCGGAATTGACCAGAGGCATATAATGGGACGTAGTTATTATTATATGGGCGGCGAATTGCGCGCGCAAGTCTGGGAAAGAAGCTACACGCCCCTAATATTGCTGCATTGGCTTATTCCTGGATATGAAAATCCGCAGCCGATTCTCGAAATCGCGCCGATCGTAGAGGCGGGAAAGGTTTATAGCGAATATCTCGGCGAAGAGGAGAAGCAGTATATGACTTTCGGCCTTGGTGTCCGCTGGATTTTCACCGACTATACCGTCGTTCGTTACGATTTCGCCTACTGGCCGGATGGCAAGATATGGGGCGCATATTTCAGTTTCAAACCGAGTATATAAATAAGGACAATTTGCGTAAGTTTTGGCGTATCATAAGGATATTGATTGTAATACTGCTCGTATTCGGGGCTGTGGCAATCGGCGAATGGTATGCCCTCGATGGCGCTTCAAACGCATTCGACCAGCTTCTTTTTCGCGATGCGATGAACTCGGCTTCAGTTATGCTTGTTGCCTGTCGCATGGTTTACGATTTCCAGGTTCTCCGGGAAATCGAACGCGAGCAGCTTCTCATCGAAGCCGCCCAACACATTACGGATTCAATCGACCATTCGGTGCTCGATAATATCCGCGAATCGGGGAAATTGCCACTCGTTGTGCTTACCGATTCCAACGGACAGATTATAGATAAATCCGGCGCGATAATGGCTGATACATATTCATGGTTAGCCCGATTGAGCGACCATCTACCGGGCATCTACGAAGGTGCCGTGGAAAGCGAACTTTTCGGTATCGACCGCGAATTTCCCATGACCGAAGGGCCAAAAGGATTGGCTGTTCGAATACCGCAAGGCGTATTGGTTCTTTTCGCTCCGGAGCCGACAATCCGCGAACGCGAGGAATTAACGGTCGGTAAATTGATTGGGCATTTAGGCGAAAATCCGAATGTCCGCTATATCACCCTTCAGGATGAAAGCGGTTTTATTTTCGCAACAAAATCGGTTACGGAAATGAGCAGCCTTGCCGCAGACAGCTTTTTAACTGAAGTACGTCGTAGCGGCAAACCCATGAATCGCTACCTCGATTTTTCGGGCGAAAGAGTCTATGAGCTTGCGGTTAATTTCCCGTCGATGGGCCTATACCGTGGGGTTTTACGAATCGGTCTTTCAACGTCGGATTACCAGAGGCTTTACAAAGGTTATGCGCTTCAACTTGGTATAGTCCTGCTTCTTGTGCTTGCCGTATCCGCTTTCGCAGTCGGATTACTCCTTACAACCCGCCGCCTTGCGGTTCAAAAAGGGCTTTCAGACGCTATCCTCTCGGAAATGGGCGCGCTTTGTATCGCAGTGGACAAAGACGGAGTCGTTACGCTGATGAATCCCGTTGCGGCTAAGGCTTTCGGGATTTCACCGCGAGAAGCGATGAGCAGGCTCGTAGAGGATACGACTCCGGGCGATCCGCTTCGCCTTATCGAGACCTTGCGCAAAGGCTCCGGCGCTGTTTTTACATCGGAGATCGAAATCGGCGAAAACACACGATGCCTTGATGTCTCGACAGGGATTCTCTCTGACGGGGGCGCGTTTGCGGTAGCGGAGGATATTACGAATATCATGGAATTGCGCAAGGAGGCCGCCGGGGTCGAACATCTCCGCGCACTTGGAGAACTCGCGGCGGGAGTTGCCCACGAGATACGGAATCCACTGAACGCAATTGGGATAGCAGCCCAACGCCTTAAATCCGAATTTAAACCGAGCGCGGATGAGGAAGAATATATAGACCTTCTCCGAAGTGTTAGAAGCGAAATATCCCGTCTGGATAACGTGGTTCGCGAATTTATCAGCCTTTCCGCGCCGATGGCCCCCGATCTTGTCCTCCAACCCCTAAAACCACTGCTCGACGAAATCATCGAAGCCACGAAACTGCGTGCCAGCGGCAAGGAAATCGATTTTTCCGCTGAACTCGGCGAACTTGGCCAGGTGGAATTCGACACGGAACAGCTTAAAAAAGCTCTTTTAAATTTAATAAAGAACGCGGTCGAGGCCACTCCCGAACGTGGGAAAATGGAACTCCGCGCCCGACTGGAAAAGAACAGTGTCAGAATCGAAGTGTGGGACAACGGCCCACCAATTCCAGCGGAAATTCAAAAGAAGCTCGGAAAGCCGTTCGTTAGCTCGGGCAAAGAAGGCGGAACCGGGATAGGATTGTTCGTGGCGTTCCGGGTGGCACGAGACCACGGTGGGCGGATCGAAGTGGAATCCGAAAAATCCGGCACAACATTCACAGTAATACTCCCGACGACAAAAAAATGATTACATTAGGATGACATTATGAAAGCTAAAGTTCTATTTGTTGACGACGAAGCCGGAGGGCGCAAACTACTATCCGGTTTTCTGGAAAAACAGGGTTGCGATATCGATGCTTTCGGCGACGCCGAATCGGCACTAGCGGCTTTCAAAAAACAGGGATACGATATTGCTCTCGTGGATGTTAAATTGCCGGGTATGAACGGAATCGAGCTGACGGCAAGGATGCTCGAAATCGATCCTTCGCTACCGGTTGTGCTGATAACGGCGTTCGGTGGTGTCGAAACAGCGCTGGCCGGCATGAAAGCCGGCGCTGCAGATTATCTCACCAAACCGGTGGACCTCGAAGAACTGAAAATTGTAATCGCAAAACAACTCGAACACCGCAACCTCGAGGACGAAAACCGAATCCTAAGAGAACAATTGGAATCCGTCTTTCCAGAGGATATTGTGGCGGAATCCAAACAGATGCAGGAGATTTTGTCCACTGTCTCACGGGTGGCGAGGACGAACACCCCCGTGCTTATCACCGGTGAATCCGGTGTGGGGAAGGAGCTTATTGCTCGAACGATCCATAATGCAAGCGGTCGGCGCGGCAACTTCGTGCCGGTCAATTGCGCGGCAATCCCCGAGACGCTTATTGAGAGCGAGCTTTTCGGCGCCGAACCGGGCGCTTACACCGGCGCAAAAAAACGGATGCGAGGTAAAATAGAACTGGCCGACCGGGGCACTTTTTTCCTCGATGAAATCGGTGAGTTGCCGTTGAATCTCCAGCCGAAACTCTTGCGTTTTCTACAGGAGGGTAGTTTTTATCGGTTGGGTGGCGATAGCCAAATTTGCCCGGATGTCCGCGTGGTTGCCGCTACAAATCGGGATGTAATAGATATGTTCGGTGATGGAAAAATGCGTGAGGACCTTTATTTTCGCCTCGCAGTGATAACAATAGAAATTCCGCCGTTACGTGAGCGACAAAAAGACCTTCTGGAATTGGCGGAAAGACTCGTTCGTCGGTTTACGGAAAAACACGGCAAAAGGGTTAAAGGCTTTTCCCGCGAGGCAACGGACGCAATACTGCGTCACAAATGGCCGGGAAATGTCCGAGAATTATCCAATTCTATCGAAAGGGCTGTGCTCCTTTCGCGCACAGAATTGCTCACCCCTGAAAATCTGCAAATGATGACTTTTTTTTCGCCAGCACAATCGGACTTGCTTGCGGATATCGAAAAAGCGCATATCGGGAAGATCCTCGAAGCGACCGGCTGGCAGATGACCCTTGCAGCAGAACGTTTGGGCGTCCATCGTAATACGCTTAGAAATAAAATTAAGGAATATAGTCTTAAAAAAGGCGGCGATTGAAATAGCGTTATTGTGTGCGTAACCAAGTAGAAATCATTTTATCCTTGCGCACATCGACGGCCTTTCATATTATTATAGTTTATTGGATTCAACCCCGATATCTGTTTCGGGATGGAGGTATATATGGCTCAGGCTAATTGGCTTATGTTTCTTCGGAAACGTATGAAGGTTATTTTCTGGATTACGGCGCTTGTGTTTATCACTCTGGTTGTTTTCGGTTGGGGCGCCGGCGTAACCGGCAGGTCTAAAACCGGAAAAATCGACGAGAATGTAGCCGGGAAGGTCGAAGACCACGATATCACATATTTGGCCTATCAGGATGCGATCCAGCGGGAATATGAGAAAGCATATAACGAAAACCGCGCGGTAAGCGAGTCTGAATCAGAACTGATTCGCGACCGCACTTTCTATATTCTGGTTAACCAATATTTGGCGGGCCGTGAGATCGAAAACAAAGGTGTTGGCGATGTTACCGACCGCTTGGTTTTCGAATCGGTTCGCAACGATCCTCCCGAAGCGATTACTCAAAACCCGAACTTCCGTAAGGATGGCCTCTTTGACCGCGCGCTTTTCGAGGAGTATCTGCGGAATCCTCAGGTGGATTGGCTTCCGGTGGAGATGATGGTTCGTGGCAACCTGCCATTCCAACGTCTCGAGCAGGTTGTTGGAGCTATGCCTATTATGACCGACCTCGAAGCGCTTATCGAGTTCGTATATCGCAACGAATTAGCGAAAGCGGAGTATATCAAGTTTGATCCTTTCGGTATCGAAGACATTCAAGTAGATACTTCTGACGCCGCGATTGAAGAGTATTATGAAGCACATAAGGAGGATTATCGCAACGATATCGCCGCAATCGTTAACCACGCTGTTGTGCCGATTATCCCGACTCTCGAAGACACACTCGAGACGAAGAACCTCGCCGAAACCCTCATGGTCAAGCTCGATGAAGGCGATGAATTCGAGTATCTCGCAGAGAATTATTCCGACGATCCGGGTTCTAAAACTCAGGGCGGCGTATTAGGTTGGTTCGGTAAGGGCCAGATGGTGGGACCTTTCGAGGATGCCGCATTTGCGGCGGACTCCGGCGAGATCGTCGGCCCCGTTCTGACCGATTTCGGTTATCATATTATTTACGTTCTGGGCAAACAGGGCGAAGGCGATAGTCTTCTTGTTTACGCAGCACATATACTCTTTTCAATCGAACCCGGTTATGATACAGAACAGGCTGGGAAAGACCTTGCAACGAAGCTCATCGACGAAGTCGAGGATGGAGAGAATTTCTTCGAGGTCTGCGAGGCTCTGGAAATCGACAGCATCGGCCAATCGGCGCCACTCACGGAGGACGATCCAATTCCCGGCACGGGTTATCTCGAACGTATAAAAGCGATGGTTTTCAACGCCGACGAGGGGACGATAGAAATGGCGTCGGTGCGTATTCGCGAACGCCCGCTTTTGGAGGGGATAGGCGTAGTGCAGTTGTCCAAGCGGTTCGAGAGCGGTGTGCCGTCCGTAATAGAAATCCGGGACAGGCTCGTTTCCGACATAATTTTAGAAGCCCATAAAAAAGCTGCGTTAGAAATGGCGGCGAAAACCCAGCGTATGATTGAAGCGGGCGGCGATATGAAAACCACCGCCGAAGTTATCGGTGGACAATATGACACTACCGCGCTTTTCACCCGCTACGATTGGGTCGAGGGCGTTGGATTGGACCCGAATTTTTCAGGAACCGTTTTCGGACTCGGCAAGATAGGCAGAATCTCAAAGCCAATTACTACCGACGACGGTTCGGTATATATAGTTAAGCTGGACACGCTTATTCAATCGTCGCCGGAAGCATACAGCGCTCAGGCGATGCAGATTAAATCCGAGATCGCCAATTTCCAGCGGCAGAATGCCTATGAGCGCTGGTTTGCCAACCTCAGGGATCACGCGGGGATAATCGACAATCGATTTGCCGACCAGTTCGCTAATTCGGGTGCAACGGAAGAAGCGGGAGAAACAGGAGAAACGGAAGAATAGGAAGGCTCGATATTCATTTGAAGCCCCCATCATAGGGGGCTTTTTCTATTTCGTGGATTTGAGTAATTCGTAGAGAATTATCGACGCCGCGACCGATACGTTGAAGCTGTCGAAAACCGCACGCTGTGGGATAGAAAGCCGAATATCGCATTTCGATAGGATTCTGCCGCTAATCCCCGCGCCCTCCCCACCGATCACGAGCACAATTTTTTCGGGCGGATCGTAATCAGAAATGAGTGTTGTATTCGGACCGGGAACTACCGCGCCGGCTATCTCGAAACCTCGCGCTTTGAGAATCTCCAGCTCGTGGGCGAGGTTCGGCACGTATGCGATTGCGATATGTTCCGTCGCGCCCGCCGATGTGTGGCACACAACCGGCGTTATAAGCGCGGAGCCTTTCTCCGGGATAATAATCCCCGCCGCGCCGAGAAGAACCGCGCTACGAATAGTCGCGCCGAGGTTGCGCGGATCGGTTATGCCGTCCGCCGCGAGTATCAGACCGGAGCGAAGTTCGCGCAGCAGGTCGATTGGGGTATATTCGAATGCATCGGTTTCCACCGCAGCGCTTTGATGATCGCGCCTGCCGGTAATACTGCCAATCTCGCCGCGCGAGACTATCTTCGGCCGAATATCGGCTTTCCTAATGTCGGCGCCGAGCGCTTTTGCGGTCTGTTTCGTCAGCCAGAGCCGATAGATATGTCGCGAACCGCGAATAACCTCGACCACGGGATTTCTGCCGTAGATAATCTCTTTCTCCGTCATTCTATCTCCAGTAATATGCCGTGGTTAAGCGAAATTCAGTGAGTGGATCGTCGCCGGGATCGTCGTAGCGGGCGTGGCGAACCTCGCCGATCCAGAGAATCGGCCCTGTGCGGATTTCATCGCGAAACCGAAGCTCCCAATAGCCGTTGTCGGGGTCATCGATGCGGCTTTTATAGCGCTTTGCGCGAAGTTTCAAAACAACCGGCTCGAACCGGTTGCAGGTTATTTCAGGATATACCGAAAGGCCGTCGTAGCGCTCGTCGTTGGTGGTTGTCCGCCTGAAACGAAAATAACCCGATACGTTACAATGCCACGGCAGCGGCCAATTTGCGATAGCACGAATAGTCTGTTTTTCGCGGAAATCGTCGGAATTGTAGCGTTTCTCGAACGAGTAATCGCCCCGGATTCGCTTGCCGTTTTCGCCCCGGTAATTCAGGCCTATTTCCGAATAAATTCCCCAGTCTTCGATTTGCGGCGTGCGCCATCCGGATTCCTCGAGATCGAGAAAAACATTCGACGCGACCAGCGTCGTCGTGCGTATTTCGAAACCGCTCTCGCCCGCCTCGCGCGATCTCTGGGTAATCCCGGATTCGTCGAATTCGATATATGTCTGTTTGTAATCGGATAAGCCCTTGGCATTCATCGGATTTAAGTTATTAGCGTAAGACCAGATTTCAGCGAGCGCTCGTGTCTTCTCGACCTTTGTAACGACGGAGGTCATGAATCCCGCGCCGCCGTTCTCCACGAGACCGAGTTCGCTCTCGATCTCAGTATCGTTCCACTCGCCTCTAGCGAAAACGGAACCGCTGCTCTGGCGAAATTTTGCTCCGCCGGGGCGGGCGCGAGCGTCGCCGTATCCGTAAACACCGCCCAGATCGAGTTCCTCGATAGGATTCCACAATATCATTGCGCCGAGAGCGGACGCCGCGACGGAATCATACACAATACGGCTGGACAAAATGCCCACGCCGATTTTCTCGCTTTGCCGCTCGAACCGGATGCCGTTGAACATGTTGTCCTGCGGGTTCACAAACGATTCCGCGAGTGTGTTCTCGCGCTCGTCCCCCGGAATATAGAACGCCTTGCCGAGAACCAATCCCGGGCCGAATCCCGCTCTATAACTGCCGATAGCGAGTTCGCCGTCTAGAACCTCGGTCTCGAATGCGCGACGTCGGCAGCGCAATCCGTCAGCGTCCTCATGCAAGCGGAAACCGATGTCGGTGGTTTTATACCCGCCATCGATAGTATAATATGTTTTCGGATAATATTGGTCGTCGTCAATGAAACGCCCGTGGGAATAGACTTTCGCGCCCGCTTTCCAGTCGCGCTTAGTAGGTTTGTCGAAAATTATAAACGCATCGATTCGGTCAAAATCGAATGGGAAAAATCCAAGCACCTGCTCCTGTGTGGCATACGGTCCCGCGTGTGCGACGGCATCGCCGAGCGCGTCGATCCAACGCTTATCCACGCCCGGAACGATCAGAAGGCGGTCGAGATCGGAGCCGAATACGCTTATTTTCTCGCGAAAAAGCTCCAGCAAATCGTAGTATTGCGTGAAATTTATCTCGTCCTTCGCGAGGGCATCGAGGATTTCCTCCTCGGAGGTCAGATAGTCGCCCGGCCCGGAGGCCGCGAGTAGTATGATCGGAACGAGTAATATCTTTAGGAACTTTCGCATAAATATAAATATATGCGCGACGGCGGTTGTCGCAAGTAATGATTATTATTGTTGAAATAAGTTGTATTCAGGGTCGCCGAACTGAGATTCCGGCTCGGGAAACTAACTTTCCGGGTCACCGAACTGAGATTCCGGCTCGGCAAACCGACTTTCCGGGTCACCGAACTAAGATCCCGGTTCGGCGAACTAACTTTCCGGCTCTCCGAAGTGAGATTCCGGGCCGCCAAACTGTCTCGCGGAGTCAGCGGATACCACGTCGATAATCCCGCCGCCAATTACGACATCGCCGTCGAAAAAAACGGCGGACTGGCCCGGAGCAGGTGCGAACAGCGGCTTGTCGAGGACGATTTTCGCGGAACTTTCGTCGGTTCGAGTTACGTTACCGGGTTGCTCATCGCCCCGATGCCGTATCTGGACGCCACAACGACGGCTTTCGCTCTCGGGCCACGGCACGTGGAATAGCGTATCGACGGTCGAGAACTCTCGATTCATAATCGCCTCACGCGTGCCGAGAGTGATCCTCGCCGATTTCGGGTCGATGCCGACAACGAACAATTTATCGCCCGACGACGGCACGCCGATTCCCCGGCGTTGTCCGATTGTATAATGCATCCAGCCTTTGTGCTCGCCAATTGAAACGCCATCCATATCGACAATATCCCCCGCCTTCCCGGAAACTCCATTCGAATTGAGAAATTCGCGGAGTTCACCTTTCGGAAAAAAGCATATTTCGGTGGATTCTTTCCGCTTTGCGGCGGCAAACTTCAGTTCTCCGGCTATTTCGAATACATGCTTTTTAGTGAATTCGCCCAATGGGAATAACGTTCTCTCGATATATTCGCGTGGCAATCGGTAGAGAAAATACGCCTGATCTTTGAGTTCGTCCGCGCCACGACGGATTAACCCGTTCGATATTCTCGCGTAATGCCCGGTAGCTACGAATCGTGCGCCGATAGAATCCGCGAAATCGAGCATCGCGCGCCATTTAACAACCGGATTGCAGGTTACACACGGATTCGGCGTTCGGCCAATCGCGTATTCGCCGATAAAAAACTCGATGATTTTCTCGTTAAATGCGATCCCAATATCGATAACGGTGTGTTCGAAACCGAGCTTAGAGGCCACTTCCGCTGCTGCGAGGAAATCCTCTTCGCCGTCAGTTATTTTCAGGGTAAGGCCGAAAACCTCGTATCCGGCTTCTTTCAACAGATGGACGGAAACCGACGAATCCACTCCGCCGGACATCCCGACAACGATTTTATTTTGTGCTTTATCCATAAAAAAAGGGGCGCTTAGGCCCCCTGATAAAAATATAGGGGCATATTAATGCTCCTCTTGTTCGCCTTTCGCGTATTCTTTGAACATTTTCGCGCATTCGGGATGTTCATCGAGTTTCCCCTCTTTTCGCCAATAATCACATATCGCGTGACGAAGGGCATCCAGGCCGAGAACGCTGCAGTGGACCTTGTTTGGCGGTAGTCCGCCCAGCGCCTCGACAATTTCGTCCTTCTTCAGCGCGAACGCCTCGTCGAGAGTCTTGCCCTTGGCAATATCGGTGAGAATGCTCGACGACGCTATCGCCGCGCCGCACCCGAAAGTTTTGAATTTTATCTCGTCGATTTTATCGTCCACGACATTTATTGAGAACCGCATCATATCGCCGCAGATCGGGTTCCCTGCCTCGGCCACCGCCGATGCGTTCTCGAGTTCGCCCACATTGTGAGGATTCTGAAAATGTTCCATAACTTTTTTAGAATACACGATTCCTCCGTTATTGCTGATTTTTCCAAGAAAGCATAAATGATAGTAAATCTTTTTGCATTAAAATGGCGGAAATCCAAATGTCAAAGCTCAAATGTCAAATCAAATCCAAAGTTCAAATGTCAAAACCTATCTATCACATCCTTTTAAGCATTTGGATTTTGGATTTTGTGCTTCATTTGTCATTTGGATTTTGAGCTTTGGATTTATTCTATGATCCTCCGTTATTTTAACTCTTCGAGCCGCTCTTTTGAATGTTCCATCTCTGGGTTTAGTTCGAGGGCTTTTAGATAATATGTCGAGGCGAGTTCCGTTTTCCCGAGTTTCTCATAAACCTCGCCGATATGTTCAAATATAACAGGATCGGGGTGCGACGCAAGGTTTTCCGCACGCAAAAGAAAATCGAGGGCTTCGGCATGCTCGCCTTTTCGATACAAAAGCCAACCGTAGCTGTCCAGATAAGCCGCATTATCGGGTTCCAGATCGAGTGCGAACGAAACAAGCGAATCTGCCAGCGCAAGCTCCCGATTATCCTCGACCAAAAGATAGCCGAGATAATTCGCGACCAGCGGGTCTTCGGGATTCTCCCGCCTCAGTTCTCTGAAAATTTCTATCGCTTTCGGTCTGTGGCCGGTGCGCTCGAGAGCGTTGCCGAGACCGAAAAGAGCTTCAATATTATACGGCTCGATTTGAAGGGAGGTTTGGAAAGCGAGCTTTGCGGAATCGTAATCTCCGGCACGCGCATGTAAAATACCTTGATAAAGCGGTATCGACGAATCCTCCGCGAATTCCGCCTCCCCTTGCCTGAGGACGTCCATGGCGATTTCGAGGCTATCGGCGGCCTCGTAGGCCAGCGCAAGCGTAATCAGACCGTCAACGTCACGCTCTTGGGCAATCGCGGTTTCAATCTCCTCGATACCCCTGCCTACCGAATCCAGATGAAGTAGCGAACGCCCATAGAAAAGTCGCGCTTCGCGATCCGTGGCGTCCCATTCGAGAATGCGGCTTAAATATTCGGTAGAACGAATGTAATACTCGCCATAATACGCCATAAAAGCAATATTGCGTAGAAGCTCCCAATCGTCCGGAACCGTGCACAGGTAATCATCCGCAGCTTCGACGGCGCGGTCGTATTCGCCCTCGGCGATAAGAGTGGATATCCAGCGCTTGTTAACTTCGGGATTGCCGGGATTCAAGGAAACATACATCTCCTGGGCAATCATCACAGAATCCTGTATCCCAAGCGCCTCGTATGCCGCCGCCATCCCCAAATATCCGCGCACATAAGTTGGCATTATCTCCACGGATTTTTGGAATGCCTCGACGGCATCTCTGTATTCCCCTCGCCCAAGATGGATATTTCCCATCAGGCCAAACGGACCGGGTTGATCGGGGAAAAGTTTCGCGGTTTTCTTAAGAGCTTTCAGTGCGTCTTTCGTCTCATTCAGGTTGACGAGTGTAAGGGCATATTGGATGTGAATCTCGAAATTTGGCGGAGTATTTTTGACCAGCCATTCGAGTTGTCTCTCAGCTTCATCGTAAGAGCGCATTGTGAAAGCGGCCTCGGCGGCGGCTACGCGGTAATACTCATTCTCCGGATATAAATCGATGAGGATGTAATACTCCTCGAAGGCGCGGTCCGGTTGGCCCATTTGCATGTAAAGATCGGCAACGGTGCGAAGCAATTCGGGGTCGTCCGGGACAAAATTCAAGGCGATAAGATAGCTGGATAATGCTCTGTCGAGGTTTCCCTCGATCTCTGCCTGCATCCCGTTTATGTAGTGTTTTACGGCGATCGGAGGTATTTCGTCGCGAATGTCCTCTCCGGCGAAACACAAAACGGCTACGGATAATATCGCCAATATTATTAATAATTTGCGCATATCGTGTCACAGTATAAGCAAACGACCGGCCAAATGCAAGGAAATGAAGTCCTATTTGGGCATAAAAAAAGGCCGCCGATGGCGGCCCTTGGAAAAAACAATACGTCCGCTAATCTTCTCCCAATCTTTCTCGAAGTTCGTCGTTCTCCTTGCGTAATTCTTCGAGTTGCTCGCAAATTAGCTCGAATCGACCCGATTTAGTTCTACTCCAAATCCTGTGGAGAATGGCAAGTGCGACCAACAGAATAAGATAGGATAATATCGTCTGGAAAATCGAGCCTAATCCGAGGATATTCCCCACTACGATAAGGAGTGATAAAATTGCAATTATTATGGCCCAAATGGACATTATGCGTCCTTCCTATCTTCGACGCCCGTGATAAGGCTATTCGGAAAAGGCTTTGTTAAGGTTCTCGTTATAAACTGTAACGGTTGCGCTTTTCCTAAGTTCTTCCTGTTTTTTCTGCTGGAGTTCACGCAAATTTTGTTGCGTAAGATAACCTTCGATTTCGTCACTGACTTCCTCGAAAGAACGTTTGCCTTCGGGAACCTGTCTCACAACACGAACTACGACCCACGACTGGCCCTGCTGAACGGGGCCGATGATATCGCCGGTTTTGGCAACTTTGACTAATTCCATAAGCTCCATTTTTTGGTCGGATTCATTGCCGCCTCTCGAGGAGCCATTTTTCGTGTCACTATCTGCGCTTCTCACTCCGTCGCGTTGGCGGGCTTCCTTCTCGTATTCCTGATAATAGAAGTGGTCGATGTTATACCCGCCATCCGGGTTCTGAATATCCACTTTCCCTATTTCGGCAATAATCGCCTGCGCCTCCTCCTCAGATTGAACCCACCTGCGGATAACCTCTGCATGAGCCTGTTGATTATATCTGCTCGTCTGTTCGTATTCGGCAAGAATTTCTTCCTCGGTAGGTTTAGCTTCTAGTATAAGGACTTTATTTACATACATATCGACCATTACGGCCTTTTTAAAGGCGGCTACGGCTTCTGCAACGTCAGAGTCTTCGGCCATCCCGACCTTTTTAGCTTCGGTGAGCATAAGGGACCTGTTGATTGCTTCCTCCAGCAACCAATCCGCCTGGTCGGCATTTGCTTTATGTCGTCTGCTCCTCGAATTCTGATCCATAAACGCATCCGAGAAGCCCTTTTCGGATACCTGTCCCGATGTCAGGTCCTCGATTGTGATATCCTCGCCATTGACGGTAGCCACGACATTTTCGGCGGGCGTTTGAGCAAACACGGAAAAAACGACGAGTATTGATAGTAACAATGCGACACGGATTTTATTCATCTTACCTTCCCTTGGGTAGTTAAGTGGAACATTTTATATAAGTTAAGTCTAATCGATGCTTTTGTCAAGAAATATCAAACTCGAACAGGAACTCGTTACTCCCCAGAAAAGACTATGATTCGGAAGAGTTCCAGCTGGATTGTATTTGAGAACCTCACCTCCTCTCGTGCGGTTATTAGGTTTTCGATTGTAATAGCGCCATCCGAAAACGGTGCGGAACTCGAATGCCTCCACGTTCTCGTAGGACTTCGCGGTGTAATCCTCGGAGAACCCGCCGCGCGTCTCGGACATTGCACCGTTCCCTATGGAAATTAGCGTTTTGCGCCTATTTGTGGTAGTTTTCGCCACGCATTATTGTCATTGCTCGGTAGAGTTGTTCGAGCAAAACTAATTGGGCGAGGTCGTGCTGGAAAGTCATGTGGGAAAGTGCGAGAACGAGGTCGGCTTTGTCTTTAACCTCTTTCGATAGGCCAAAAGCGCCGCCGATAACAAACGTGATTGTGCTGGTATAAGTCCGCGATACGGAGAGCCAGTTTGCGAACTCCACCGACGGCATTTTTTGCCCGTCTTCGCTGAGGGCGACGAAGCAATGTTCGCCTTCGAGAGCTTTCAGGATTCGCGCGCCTTCGGTTTCGACGGTCTTTTCTGGGGGGAGTTTTTTTGCCTCTTTCATAGAGACCGTTTCGACATCGCAGTAGTGGGCAAGGCGGTCGAGATAACATGTTATCCCATCGGCGAAAACACTGCCCACTTTACCGATATAGATTAACTTGATCTTCATTCGGCGATAATTTCCAATGATTTACTCGCGCCGATTCGAGTCGCGCCAGCTTTGAACATAACTACGACGGTTTCGAAATCGCCGACGCCGCCGGAGGCTTTTACGCCGAGCTTATCACCTACAGCCTTCGCCATAAGCGAAATCGCGTTTTCGGTAGCGCCGCCGGTGGAAAATCCGGTGCTTGTTTTGACATACGCCGCGCCCGCAGAGGCCGAAATCGCACTCGCCCGGACGATTTCTTCGTCGGTAAGAAGGCAGGTTTCGAGGATTACTTTAACCGGAATCGGCATTGTAGCCTCGACGACGCTCGCAATATCGGCATGGACATAATCCCATCGCCCGGATTTGAGCATTCCGACATTTAAGACCATATCGAGTTCTTCCGCGCCGTCCTCGACCGCGCGCACACCCTCCTCCGCCTTGATTTCCGGGACGTTTGCGCCGAGCGGGAAACCAATAACCGTGCAGACCATCGGCGTGGTATCGGATAATAACTCGGCGGCGAGTGGAACCCAACATGGGTTCACGCAGACGCTCGCGAAACGGTGTTTTGTAGCTTGGGCACACAACGCGCGAATCTCGGTTTCGATGGTTCCGGGTTTGAGAGCGGTATGATCGATCAACGGCGCAATACATTGAGGTCTATGGGGTTTGAGGCCCAAAACCCGTCGGGCATCTTCCATCATTTTCCAGTCGGCATCGACGATAGGAGAATCGGGCATCCCAAATTCGCTCGTTATGTTATCGACAATCTCTCTAATTCTATTTTCGTCCATATCGCTCCTCAATCGCAATTTGCGGATTCGTCCCAAATACCTCTGTCTGCGGCTCTGGCCTCGGCTTCGGCCGTTTCGAATTGGCTCTCATAATCGGAACGCACAGGATAGCTATCCCAATCCTCGCTCCATCCGGCCCTGCAAATCTCGATATTCATGCAAGAGCTATCCGGCAGAATGTGCACAAAAGCGAGTGTGCGGCCGTAGGGGTCTATCGAATCGCCTACAGAAGTGTTATAGACGAGATAGCAATCCTCGTGAAGCGCTATGCTCGTTGCGTAATTTGTGGCCTCGACCGCACACGGCTCGGGAGTCCCGCCGAAGTTCATCTCCGGTGTGTCGATTCCCACCAATCGCACATGCTGACCGTCGTCGAGCTCGATTGTGTCGCCGTCGATGACATCCACAATTTCGTATTTAATGCCCTCATCACCGTTGCCATTTGGCCCGGGTGGATCTGCGGAGGAACCCCTATCACAGGACATTAGGAAAAGGGCCGCTATGATAACCATCGATATTATTTTTTTCATTTTCGCCATTCAAATCTAAATTTTCCGAAATATAATCTCTTAATTCGATATTGCAACGCCTTTTATAATGCATATGACTCGAAAGAGAAAATTTCTATTTGTTCCACTTCCAACAAGCTATATATTAAATAGTTTATTTCAAAATTATCAAATTATGGAGGTAAGATGGCACGCTTTTCAATTATAATAATTATCGTTCTTATTGCTGCTGCGGTTTTGAACGCCGTTCCGAGAGCAATGAATTATCAGGGCAAACTGACCGACCCGGCGGGCGTGGGAATCAACGCCGATCTCGATATGACATTCCGGATTTACAACGTTGCAAGCGGCGGTGTTGCGCTTTGGTCGGAAATCCACAACGGCGTAAATCAGGTCGAAGTTGTGAAGGGCCTTTTCGATGTCGAACTCGGCTCGATAACGCCCATTAACCTCGATTTTTCCGCCGATTATTGGCTGGACCTCGTCGTGGATGGAGAAGTCCTCTCCCCGAGAATCAAGCTGAGCACCGTGCCCTATGCCTTCCGCGCAGCGATTGCGGACAGTGTCGCGGGAGGTGGCGGAGGCTCGGATGCCGACTGGACGGTGTCGGGCGTTAATATATATTCCGGCGTAACCGGTAACGTCGGTATCGGGGAAACCTCACCGACGCACAAACTGCATATTGCGGGCACCGACGACGCGCTTCGTATCGAAGGCTCCGGAGGACTCGGCCAATATGGAACCCTCAATTTCGGCGACGGCGACTATGTGCATATCAGCGAAATCAACGACGACGAACTCGAAATCAAGGCCGTCGATTTGCGCATTTTAATCAACAGCGACGATGGCGACGCCGACGACGTGCTCATTTCCGACGGCACGAACGCATACTGGGGACCGGCAACCGGCAGCGCGGACGCAGACTGGAATATCGGCAGTTTTGTAGTCTATAACCTCACGGACAACGTCGGAATTGGCCTCTCGACGCCATCGCACAAGTTGCATATTTACGGCGACAACGATGCGCTTCAGCTCGATGGCACCGGCGGGGCGAACGAGGGCGCGATTATCAACTTCGGCGATCTCGATATTGTGCATATCAGTGAGCCATTCGACGACGAGCTCGAATTAAAAAGCCAGGATTTGCGACTGTTAATCTCCGGCGACGACGGCACATCCGGCGAAATCCTTATGTCCGACGGTAGGAATGCATATTGGAGCGCTGCGTTAGACGCCGACTGGACGGTATCCGGCGTCAACATGTATTCCGGCGTAACCGGCAATGTCGGAATCGGCACGACCTCGCCGACGCACAAGCTGCACGTCGCGGGCGCGGACGACGCGCTTCGCATAGAAGGCTCCGGTGGAATCGGCCAATTTGGAACGCTCAATTTCGGCGACGGCGATTACGTGCATCTTAGCGAAATTAGTGACGACGAACTCGAAATCAAGGCTGTCGATTTGCGCATTTTAATCAACAGCGACGACGGCGATGCGAACGACGTGCTAATTTCAGACGGCACTAACGCTTATTGGGGACCGGCAACGGGCGGCGCGGACGCCGACTGGACAATCGGAACCGGTGTCGTCTATAATACTACCGCCGATATCGGTATCGGTATCGCGACACCGACGCATAAATTGCATATCTTCGGCGATAACAACGCGCTTCAACTCGACGGCATCGGCGGGGCGAACGAGGGCGCGATTATCAACTTCGGCGACCTCGATTTCGTTCATATCAGCGAACCTTACGACGACGAGCTCGAAATCAAAGCAGACGAAATTCGTCTTTTAATATCGGGCGACGATGGCGCATCGGGCGAAGTGCTTATGTCTGACGGCAGAGACGCGTATTGGGGCACTGCCTCCGGTAGCGGCAGTCCCGGCGGCTCCGATGGCGCGGTGCAATACAACAACGGCGGCGCGTTCGGCGGAAACGCCTCGCAGCTCTATTGGGACGACTCAAACAACCGCCTCGGAATCGGCACGACCGTTACAACATCTGGAAAATTGAGCATTATTCACTCGGCATACACCACAGGAATTTGGATTAGCAACCCCGGCCACGGAATCGAAATCAGTGGCATGGGTGTCGGCTACGACGCGGTTCGCGCGCTGGGCCAACGTTACGGTGTCTATGCAACCGGCAATACAAACGGCGTCTGGGGCCAAATGGATGCCGACAACTACGGTTTCCTCGGAGGCACGATCGCTGGAAACAATGCAGGAATGGGTGCGAACGGCGAATGGGTCTCCGGTTTCTTCGGCGATTTCACAAAATCAGACTGCGGCCAGCGCGGAATCTATTCGATAGGCACCATTTACGGCCTATTCGCGAGGGACACCTGCGGCACCGTCGCAACCTCCCAAAACTACGCCTACCTCGGCTATCGCGAAGGCTCCTCGCCTTTCACGCAATACGGGATTCTCGCCCGTGGTAACGACTACGCCGGTTATTTCATCGGCACGACCTATTTCGACGTCGGCGCTAACGACTGGCAAACCGACTATTTAGCGGGAGAACCGACTCTCCACCCCATCGACGCGGATTGGGGTTATATCGGCACAAGCAGCTTAAATTGGTGGTATATGTATGCCCATCAGTATTATGGAGAATCTACTTCAATAATTCTGTTCGATACTTACGACGACCTCGCGCTGCTTCACGCAATCGAGGGCGACACGCTCTGGGACCCGGTTCTCGGGCATCACGTTATGCAAATCCGCCCGGAGACCTTCCCAAAATGTATCACTAATTACGAGGAGAATAGCGAGAAGCTATTTATTAGTGCCCAGCGCACCGACGGCCTTCTTATCGGCGCGGTTCGCCAGCTCGACAACGAGGCCAAAACCCGCGACGAACGCCTCGCACAGCGCACGGATATTCTCGCAACTGCTTGCGGAGCGGATTTCGATAACAACTACGCCGAGATAAAAATCTTTGAGTTCGGCACTGCGCAAATAGTGAGCGGTATTTGCCATGTCTGGTTCCCTAACGGTTTTACGTCAAAGTTGGATGGCGCAACGCCGGTTGTGACACTCACAGCGAACGCTCCCTGCGCGGATTTGTGGATCGCGGAGAAGAATTCGCTCGGATTCACGGTGAAATCGAACAACCTCGACGAGTCGATAGGCTTCGATTGGAGCGCATTCGCGCGGGTCGAGATGAAAACCTCCGGCGACATCGGCGACGTTTTCCGCACAGAGAAACCGGACATCCGCGGCACATACCCGCTGCACATCCCGGATATGAAATAGCGAAGCGCTCAGTAGAAACGACCTTGCGAGGAAATACTATTTGACTTTTACCGGTAAATTCTCTATATCTAAGGCAGAAGCCGTGGGTCTTAGAGAGTGGAGGCGAGATAGAAAAGCAAGTTAGAAATTATCGGATTCTCCTTCGTAAAGAACCCGAAGGCGGTTTCACCGTGGTTGTCCCGCTTCTGCCGGGTTGTGTGACATACGGCGATACTATCGATGAGGCGATTTCGATGGCGGAGGAGGCTATCGAGCTTTATGTCGAAAGCCTTATCGAGAACGGTGATGAAGTGCCTACCGAATGTAATACTTTCGAATATATGCTAACTATCGGCTCACGTGCCTAAACTCGCCCCGACAACTCCCGAGACGCTTGCAAAAATCCTCGAAAAAATTGGATTCTCTCTCGATAGAATTAGAGGCAGCCATTATATCTATATCAACCGTGAAACGAATAAACGCGCAGTAGTGCCATTTCATAAAAAACGACTACCACACGGCACTTTTTTCGAGATTCTGCGACAGGCGGGAATATCGAAGCGCCAATTCGAGAAACTGCTACGCGAAGTGTAATTATCGAGAACCACACGGAAAACCCGGACATTCGCGGCACATACCCGCTGCACATCCCGGATATGAAATAGGGGACAGCTTAATATTTTTCAGGAGCAAATTATGCCACAAATTGCGGCAGGAGGAAAATTCGTTTTCGGATGGTCGATTATTAAAGACGACTACACGATTCAACCGCCGAAAATGGCCCCGCTGCTCGACGCGAACCCGTCGCTGAGGGATTATAAGCTTCGCGAGGGCGAGGTTATCGAATACAACGGCAGGTTCTTCTGCTGGCTGAGTGTTTCCGAGAGCGGCGCGATTAAGCTCAACGACGAGATTCTTCGCGCATATTCGATAAAAATCGGCGACAGGCTTCTCGCGATTCGCGGGAGTTGTGTCGGGTTCGCGATGGGCGCAAAAGGCCGATTAATAGGACTCGCGCGAAACTACGAGGGCGAAATCGAGGTCTATTAGCCACGCGCGGCGGGCCTTGTTTATTTTAAATCCAACGCAGAACGTCGAGAATACGCTCCCCGCGCGGGAGCGTGGATGCGAGGAACAAAGGCGACAAAATGAAAACATCTAAAGGAATTATTAAATGTCATGCTGTATTTTCTGTAAAACCACTACGGGGCCTTTTAAAACACGCGAGCATATTCTACCGGAATCGCTAGGTGGCGGTGATTGGGCAGTCTTACCGGATGGTCTTTTCTGCGATTCTTGCCAGAACAAATTTGGTTCTGAGATCGAACAACAAGCTCTTGATGACTATCCGTTTTCTTTCTTCCGTGTGTTCCTAGGTATCCCAACAAAGAAAGGCAAGCCCCCATGGTTTAAAAGTAAGGAAGGAATAATACGTGGATCTCTTAAGCCTGGGAGGATCGGCTATGATCCGGCCCTAATCTTTAATCAAGCCGTTTTAGAAGGGAAGAAGACACAGATCCGACTTATTGCTCATCCTAAAAAGCCAGATATGATCTGTCGTTTTTTACTAAAGATGGGGATTGAGGTGGTTGCTTGCGACAATAAGCAAGACGTTTTTTGTCCTAAATTCGATGAAGCCCGGCAATTTGCCCTTACCGGTGAAAAAAAAGGAAAATGGTGGTATCTCCAAAGGGAAAGAATGGATGTGGCATCACGCTGTTTCACCCAAGGGATCACAATGCGCGAATGGGCTGATAACGTAAGGCTCGAAGTGGTTAAACTGGAAGGAGAACAGGAGATGTTTCACTTTTCCTTCTTATATCTCGATATGTTGGTCCCCCTTACCAGTATGATTACGCCGCAGCTCGAGGGGTTGGAGGAGCCCGAGTATAGACTGTTTTGGGTATAATGAGATTTACACATAACCCCCCCATCCCGTTCGGGGGCGTTTGCAACGACGGGCGAGGAGACCTCGCCCCTACGGAATGAAATTTTTGGAAAAAGGTTCGTGGGGAATGGCCACAGAGTCCGAGGGAATCGAAAAAAAGCCACGGGGAAACCAAATCGACTTCGGGGGAATTAAAAAGAAGTCGGGGGAATCTTGACAAGGGCCGGGGGAACCGAAGAAAAACTCGGGGGAACGCATAAAGGACTCGGGGGAAACCCTGAGGCTCAACGACTTACGAGAAATCGCTCATTTTTTGTGCAGGAAAGGGGTTATCCGACGGGTCGCCCGCGCCATTAAAAAACCGGGCCAATGCAATTGGCCCCTACGAATCCCCAATCATCAATCTTCAATCAACAATCTCCAATCCCACCGGGCAGTGGTCGCTGCCCATGACGTCTTTCAGGATAAAGGCGCGCGCGACTCGCGGCATGAAGGCCGAATCGACAAAGAAATAGTCGATGCGCCATCCGACGTCCCGCGCCCGCGACGCCGTGCGATAATCCCACCATGAGTAGGCGACCTCGTCCGGGTGCAGCGTTCGGAAGGTATCGACCAGCCCGGCCTCGACGTATTTGTCCAGCCACTCGCGCTCGATGTCCATAAACCCGCTGCGTTTGCGGTTCGATTCCGGGTGCGCGAGGTCGATTTCGTTGTGCGCGGTGTTGTAGTCGCCGGTAATCACGACGTGCTTGCCGGAATCGCGCAGGCTCTGGATATAGTCGAGCAGCGTGGCGTAGTAGTCGAGCTTGTATTCGAGCCTCTCCGTGCCCATCCCGCCGTTGGGGAAGTAGCCGTTGATGAGGACGAACTCGCCGAAATCCGCGACAACCGTGCGGCCCTCGGAATCGAACTTCGCGACTCCGAAACCGTCCTTAAACTCGGTCTTGCCGTCGCGGACAAAAATCGCAACGCCGGAGTAGCCTTTCTTTTCGGCGTGCGACCAGCAGGATTTGTATCCGAGTGGCGCG
>Ga0272441_10005057_pt1 | contig 23284 bp, 18 predicted proteins | sample SSMProp6N_FD_193582 | JGI IMG/M metagenome (GOLD analysis project Ga0272441, IMG submission 193582) | Marine sediment archaeal communities from Little Sippewissett salt marsh, Falmouth, MA, United States - SSM-Prop-6N | ecosystem: Environmental > Aquatic > Marine > Wetlands > Sediment ...
CCGGCACCGCGGTGGCCGGGTTATCGGAATCGGGGGGCATCATGTCAAGCACCACGTTCAGCTCTTCCTGGCAAACCATTCCGCAGCGCAGAAGGAGCTGCAGGATCCTCAGGGCGTTTTGGGGATGTGTGTTCACCTGGACAACCTCCCAGTAAGATATACTTATTATATGTATAGTACTTTTGGATTTTTGTCAAGCCGCGGCGGATCAAAAAACAAGGAGTGCTGCCAATAGTGTCAGTGCCCCAGAGGAGTCATGAATGAGCGATGGGGTAGCGTCCCTGCTTATGGGCGGTTTCGACCATGACGCGGAAGTTTTCCGGCCGTACCGCCGAGGTGATCGAGTTTCCCGAAGAGAGAATATGCCCTCCTCCGGGGGAAACCGCTTCGATCAGCGCCCGGGTGCTTTGCCGGACCTGTTCGACCGACCCGCGGCAGAGCAGGTCCACGTCAACGTTCCCGACAACGCAGACCCGATCTCCCACGGCTCGCTTCACCTCGGCAAGATCCATCCCGGCTGCCGGCTCCAGAGGACCGATGCCGTGGATCCCGGTGTTAACGATGTCATCGAGAATCGCCCAGATATTCCCATCGGTGTGTTTCACGCAGTAGGCGCCATGGCTTTTGATGTTCCGCACCACCTCGCCAAAACCCGGCAGGATGAACTCCCGAAACTGATCGGGGGACATGATCGTTCCGGTCTTGTGGGCATAGTCGTCGCCCAGAACGATCAGATCCGCTCCTTCGGCGATAACCAGGCGGTGGAGCTCCTTGTTGTAATCCACCACCATCCGCCCCAGGGCTTTGGCGAACTCCGGTTCCAGAAGATAGCTCTCCAGCAGCCGCTGCATACCGCAGAGGTACCAGGAGGCGGCAAACACCGCTCTACCCACGAACATGACCGCCCTTCTGCCCTTGAACCTCCGAGCCACCTTTCGCACCGCCTTGAGCACCGGATCTTTTCGTGGATCCGGGGCGCGAAAATCCCGCAGCTGCGCCATGGTCTGCAGTGGGTGGCTTAAAACGTAGGGCAGCAGCTCCGCGGTGATCCTGCGACGCACACCCCAGACATCGGTGTAGGTCTTCTTGAAACGAAACAGAAGGGGCCTGAGACCGAGCAGGTACATCACCTGATTGACGGACACCGCATCCAGATCGAAGCGTTCGATCAGATCGAAGTAACTCGAGCAATCCAAACCGCGGATGACTTTCCAGTCGATGGACATCTCCATGAGCGGAACACGATCCGGCGTCGATCCCCCTGGAGCCGTGCGCTGCCCCAGGACGGCAAAGATCCTCTCTCGCGGGATTATCCGTGCCTCCCCATTCTAATGGCCCCCATAGAACGCACCGGCCATGAAACTGACAACCGACTGGGTGGCTTGATCCACCGCCTGTTCGTAGCGCAACAGCTTCCCCTCCTCGGCCTGGACAACCCGAAGCAGGGTATAGAGCGCCGGCACGCCGCAGACATTACGCCGGTCCTGTTCCTGCTGGATCCCGCGGAAGAAAGCTTCATCGTCCTGACTGAGAATCGTGTTGATCATGGCCCGATCTTCCCGCTCCACCTCTTTGAGAAGCTCCGGCGATAGACTCACGTCCTGACCGAAACGCCGGCCTATATGGCTCAGATCCACGGCGGCGATGCAGCAGATTTCCTCATCCGCCTGCTTCAGGGTCGTGCGCAGCGCTTCGATAAACTCCTCTACCTCGGAATGCTCGGAGATTGCTGCTCCCAAATACAGCTCCGGGGGCAGAGAGCAGAGAATCGGGACGATGCTCAAGCGCTTCTCATTTCGATACAGGTACTGCAGAAACAGAGTCTGAAACTCAATGGAGTGTTCTTGGCGGTGACAGAACTCATCCTCGTAAAAATCGGTGCGGCAGTTTGCCCGCAGAGTCTTCAGGAATCCTCTGTCCGTGCTCACCCTGCCGAAGGGTGTCTGGAAATCCTTGGCTGTCAACACGAAGGGATGTTTGGTCGGCACATGGGCGATTCCCAGGATCACGAAGGTTCGCGCCTGACTCTCCCGGGCAAGCTCGGCATAGCTCCGGGCGAAGCAGCGCCCGCCCCTGCGTAGATCGATGTGGGGGGCGATCAGGGCCCGCAGGCGACCCGATGGATCTGCGGTGTCTGGAACACCGGGGCCGTCTGCATCTGTAAACAACGCCTCCAGCTGCTGTTCCAGCTCCGCAGGCTCTGCTTCGTAGGACATTCCGGCGTGAGTTGCCTCCCGAAACGCCGCGCCGCGGAAATCTTCCATCGCCTGACGCCGGGCCTGGTGAAAACTCTCGGACTCCAGGAACAGGGCGTCGTCCAGTTGTTCGATGATCTGGTGAACTTTCTCGCTTGAAAGCAGCTCCGCGAACCGGCTGGCGTAGGCGGCCTGAATATCCTGGACTGAGTGTCTGCCGTCGAACAGCGATACCACAAAGAACAGGGCGGGAGGAATCAGCAGAAGCTTGTCGGAAAACCCCTGCGGATCGCGCAGGCAGATCATGTCCTCCTGGGTGGGAAGCGCCTCTACGGGACGCAGCTTGGGATATTCCATGGCCGACTCAGGAATCACCATAAACCCCAAACCAGCCTTTTGACAAGATCCGTCGAAGCGCGTAGGCTAGGCCTGGATTCGGAAAACAGAAACTCTGGACCAAGGGCAGGCATGGCAACAGACAACAACTCGGGCGAAACCTCCTGGCACACCTTAGACTGCGAAGCGACTCTGGATCGGCTGGGGGTTGAGGGCGGGCAAGGGCTGCAGTCCTCCACGGTGGCGGCACGGCTCCGCGAGCATGGAGCGAACGAGCTGATCGACCGGGGGAGGAAATCCGCCCTTCGTATCTTCGCCGAACAGTTCACCTCTCTCATGATTCTCCTGCTTATTGCCGCGGCGGCGGTATCGGGATTGCTGTTGCACGAGTGGGAAGACGCCCTGGTCATTCTGGTGATCGTGCTTCTCAACGCGTTTCTCGGATTCTGGCAGGAGTTCCGCGCGGAGAAGGCCCTGGCAGCGCTGAAGAGCCTGTCCGCGCCCTCTGTTCGGGTGCTGCGGGAGGCTCGGGTCCGGGAGATCCCGGCCCGGGAACTGGTTCCCGGGGATATCGTGCTGATCGAAGCGGGGAATTTGATACCGGCGGATTGCCGGGTTATCGAAGCGGCCAACCTCAAGGTCCAGGAGGCCGCCCTGACCGGAGAGGCCGAGGCGGTGGAGAAGGGCACCGCTGCCCTGACAGAGGCGGAGCTACCCCTCGGGGACCGGAGCAACATGCTGTACATGGGCACGGTGGTCACCTACGGCCGGGCAAAGACCGTGGTTACCGCTACCGGGATGGCCACGGAGCTGGGAAACATCGCCACCCTGATTCAGGCGACGGTACCGGAGAAGACGGTTCTCCAAAAGAAACTGGCCTCCCTGAGCGTGGTCCTGGTCCTGTGCGCCCTGGGCCTGATCGCCCTGGTGGCAGTGGAAGGATGGTTTCTCCAGGCTCAGAGCCTCAAGCAGCTGTTCATCACGGCTGTGAGCATGGCAGTAGCCGCCATCCCTGAAGGGTTGCCGGCGGTGGTTACCATCGCCCTGGCCCTGGGAGCTCAACGGATGCTCCGCCGCCGGGCCCTGATCCGCAAGCTTCCCGCGGTGGAGACCCTCGGATCTGTTACGGTGATTTGCTCGGACAAAACCGGAACCCTCACCCAAAACCGGATGACCGCCACCATCCTGGATCTGCTGGACCACCAGGTGGAGCTGTCTACCGGGCAGGAGCAATCCGTCCGGACAGAGGCGGCTCTCTCACCTGAAGTTGCTGCGGACCCGGCCGCCACGCTGCTGCTGAGTGCAGCCGCTCTGTGCAGCGATGCCGTGCTCAAGGAGCAAAGCCCGGGCGGCACGGGCCTCGAAACCCTCGGTGATCCAACCGAGGGCGCCCTGGTCACCGCGGCGGCCCGCAGCGGCCTGGTCAAGTCGGATCTGGAGGACCTGCTTCCCCGAACCGGGGAGCTTCCCTTCGATTCGGAGCGTAAACGCATGAGCACGGTCCACTCGCTCGCACGGCTCGGCCCGGGCAATGGTTCCGACCGCGTTCCGGCGGATCGTGCCGGCCAATCATCGAACGGATCGACGGCCGATACCCAGCTGAGCAAGCAGCTGGGGCAGAGTCTCTCGCCCTGGATAGAAAGCGGGACACCCGGTTCAACAGATTCCGCCGTGGCTGTGTTTGCCAAAGGGGCGGTGGATAGTCTGCTGGAGGTTTGTTCCTCCGTATGGAACGGGGGCGCATTGAAACCCCTGACCGAGATTTGGGAACGGCGGATTCAGGGGGCCAATGAAAACCTTGCGGCCCAGGGCATTCGCGTCCTGGGGGTGGCCGTGAAAGTCACCGATGCTGATCAGGGCCAGGAACAGTGGGAGCGGGATCTGGCCTTCGTGGGCATGATCGGCATGCTCGACCCGCTGCGCGCGGAGGTGGTGGATGCGGTGGATACCTGCCGCCGAGCCGGTATCCGGCCGGTCATGATCACCGGGGATCATCCCCTGATCGCCCGCAACATTGCAGGCCAACTGGGTTTCGAGAACACCGACCGCGTTCTGGCCGGCCGGGAACTGGCCGCCATGGAGGTCGGCGACCTGGTGGGGCAGGTGGAAGAGGTTTCCATTTATGCCCGGGTTGCCCCGGAGCACAAGCTCAAGATCGTGGATGCCCTGCAGGAACGGGGTCACATCGTGGCCATGACCGGCGACGGGGTCAATGACGCTCCGGCCCTGAAATCCGCCGATATCGGGGTAGCCATGGGGATCACCGGCACCGACGTGTCCAAAGAGGCGGCGGCCATGGTGCTGCAGGACGACAACTTCGCCACCATCGTGGCGGCTGTGGAAGAGGGGCGGATCATCTTCGACAACATCCTCCGTTTCGCCCGCTACATCCTGGCCAGCAACTGGGCGGAGATCCTGGTCATGTTGTTGGCGCCGTTGTTCGGTCTGCCGATCCCCCTGTTTCCCGTTCAGATCCTGTGGATGAACCTGGTGACCGATGGGCTTCCCGCCCTTGCTCTTGGGGTGGAGCCGGGGGAGAGGGACGTGATGAGCCGTCCCCCCAGGGAACCGGCCCGGCCGATCCTCACGCGCAACACCGGCGTGCATATTCTCTGGGTGGGTCTGCTGATGGCCGCCCTGGCCTTGTGGGTCGGGGGCAGCCAGTACGGTCTTTTCAGCTCGCCCCGGCTGAAGGTCTTCTCCGATAGCGATACCTGGCGAACCATGCTATTCACGACCCTCGTTTTCTCCCAACTGACCCTCGGACTGGCCGAACGATCCCGGCACAGCAGCCTCTTTCGGATCGGCCTGCTGTCCAACAAATACATGCTTTACGCCGTGCTGTTGACTTTCTGTCTTCAGATTGGAGTGATCTATCTGCCCTTCCTGCAGGGCTTCTTCTCCACGGTTGCACTCTCCGCAACCCAGATCGGGATCTGCCTGGGCTTGAGCCTGATCATGCTGTTGGCCGTGGAAGTTGAGAAGATCATCATCCGCATGATCCACCCCGGACAAACCACCGGCGGGTGATTGCCACCGTCAAGGTTCAACAGATCGGGCCTCCAGCTTGCTGCCCGGTGTAGATCCATGCCAAAATACAGACGATGACCCGCAGCGATATTCACAAAATCCTCATCCTGATTCTACTGCTTGCCCTCAGCTGTATCTCGGTCCAAGCGCTGACCCTCAAGATCGGCACCGTGGCACCGGTGGGCTCTCCCTGGACCGAATCCCTAAGACGCCTCTCGGCCGATTGGAATCGCATCTCCGGCGGCCGGGTGCGATTGAAGATCTACGCCGGGGGGATCGCCGGAGAGGAGGAGGACATGATCCGCAAGATGCGTATCGGTCAGCTGGACGGCGCGGCGTTGACCCAGTTGGGCTGGGGTTTGCTGGATCCGGGGGTCCTCGCCCTCAGCACCCCATTCCTCATCCAGAAAGAGCAAGAGTTGGAACAGGTGATGGAGCACAGCAAGATCTACTTCGAAGAAAGGCTGGAAAGCGCGGGTTATCGTTTGTTCGCCTTCTCGAAAGCCGGATGGGTCCATTTCTTCGGGCGTGCTCCCCTGGTCGTTCCTGAAGATCTGATGCGCATGAAGCTGGGCGTACCTGCGGGAAGCGCGGAGTTCGTCGACACCTGGCGCAAGATCGGCTTCAACGCGTTCAGTCTTCCCTTCGGAGACATCCTGGTCGGGCTGCAGACCGGAATGATCGACGCCTTCTACGCTCCTCCCCTGGTGGCAGCCACCTTCCAGTGGTTCGGGCAGGCCCGCCACATGACGGCTTTGCCCGTGGCTCCGGTGGTCGGAGCGGTGATCATGCGTTCGAAGTCTCTGGAGCGTATCCCCGATGAACTGCGGGAGGAACTGCTGGCCACCTTTGACCAGCTCGCCCAGCAGCTGAACACCGAGATGGTCAACCTGGAAGAGGAAGCCCTGAGCGCCATGGCGCAGCAGGGCCTGCTGATCCAACCGGTGCCTGCAGAGGCGGCACAGAGATGGCGAGCCGTGGTAGGTGAGAGCATCCACGTGGTCCTGGGGCGGATCATTCCCCGCGAGTCCTACGAGTTGATCGCAGAGCTGGTCTCCCGGCAAAACACGGCGGATATCAGGCAAGAGTAGCAGACACCAGAACGATCCCGGTCACGGCCAAGACCGAGCCTACGGCCTCCGAGATCCGCACCCGCTCCTTGAACAGCAGGAAAGATAAAGCAAAGACACAGAGGATATTGATGACACTTCGCAGGGGATAGACAACGGCGCCTCTGAGGAACCTCAGCGCCATGGTAATGAAGGCGGTGGCAGGAACGCTGGTTACGCCCATGCTCGAGGCGATCAACAGGATGCCTCGGCAGTGCTTCCAGGGAATTTTATCCCGCCCCAGCAGCAGACCGGCTCCTGAAAGCAATACCAGGGTCAGACCCTGATAAAAAGCCAGAGTAAAGGCGCCTCCGATTGGATTCAGGCTTACGTATATTCTGGGCATACTTACCCCTATCCCGGAAAACAGCGAGGAGAGAGCCAGGAGCGCCCAGGTACGGGCATCGGGAATGGCCGCATCCTGAGCGGATGAGCGCTTGCCCAGTGCAAAGAAGAGGATAGAGAGGAATATAAATACGATCCCGAGGATCGCCTGCGGTTCCAGGTTTTCCCGGTAGATAAGAATGCTGAGACTGAAGGGAACCAGCAGGCTGAACTGGATAATCAACCAGCTGATGTTCAGCCGCGCCCGCCTGGTCACCACGAAGTAAAGGCGCAGGGCCAGGTACATACATGTCCCAAAGGGGATCCCGAGCAGAAGGGCCGCCTGGTTGTAAATCGGCTCGTTGAACAGGAGGCGGAAAATTGTGGTTACCAGAACGAAGGTCAACGAGAAGAACAACATGACGGGATCGGTGGGATAGGCTCTTCGTTCTTTGAACTTGTAGTTCAAGCTGTACAGAGCACCGACCGAGCCCGTTAAGAAGGTAAAAAGTAGTCCGGTAAACATGCTGCCCATATCGAGCAGTATAGGATAGCCGCGGCATTCTAACCATAAGAACTATCAAAGATCGACGCTACCGGTCATCCAGCCGAAGGTGCCTGCGCAGGCGGCTCGGGAGATTGGCTTGACTTGCGGAAACCGAAAAACCATACTAAATCGGTTGAGGCGAGAAAGCAGCGGGGGGACGAAGTGGCTGAGATTCAGTGGTATTTTCCGAACGAGTTGGATGAAGTTTCCGAGATTCTCAGGCAGGAGGGAATCATTCCTCACAGCGGAGGAACCGGAATCCTATGGGGCGGCATGACTCGCATCAGAGGCCTGATGGACGTAAGCCACCTGGGCCTGAAGTTCTTCCGGACCCGGGACGGTACGATCGAACTCGGCGCGGCTCTGAGCTACGCCGAAACCGCGACGGCTCTGGCCGAATCGGGGCATCTACTGAGCCGCTCGCTCCGCGCTGCCGCCACCGAGCCGCTTCGAAACCGCATCTCCCTGGGCGGCAGCATCTCCATGTTTCCCTACTGGTCGGATCTGATGGGACCGCTTCTGGCTCACAAGGCGGAAGTATCTCTTGTCGGGGCGAACAGCGGAACATGGACGCTTGATGAATACCTGAAAAACCGGGACCTTCGTCAAAACACGCTGATCACCTCGATTCGGCTGCCCGATCTGCCCTGGCAGGGAGCCTACTACAGGCACACCCGCACCCCCACCGACCGGCCCGCCTTCAGCATCACGGTGCTGCTGAGACGCAAGGCCAAGCGGATCGAAGAGATACGGTCCGTTGTGGTCGGCTGCTCCGGGCGCTACCGGCGGCTCGCCGGGGTGGACCAGATTCTCCAGGGTTCGGAACTCCCCCCCGACCCATCGCAGCTGCTCGAAGAATCCGTTCAGAAGCTGAATATCGACTTTCCCGCCCGCATGGGATTCAGCACCGAGTATCTGAAAGCCTGCGCGGCCATTGAACTCGAACGAACCCTCGCCTCGGCCCTCGAATCATCCCCCAAATCCACCACCGGGAGCGTATCATGACCGGAACCCTATCGATCAACGGCACGGAACTGCGGGTCTCCCTGCGCGGCGATGAGCTGCTACTGGACCTGCTGCGCGACCTGGGCTACACGGAGGTCAAGGAGGGTTGCCGGGAGGGAGCCTGCGGCTCCTGCCTGGTGCTCCTGGAGGGGACGCTGGTCAACTCCTGCCAGGTGCTGGCCGCCTCGGCTCTGGGAAGGCAGATCACCACGGTGAAGGGCCTGGGAACGTTCCACCAGCCCCATCTGATTCAGGATGCTTTCGTGGAAGCCGGAGCGGTGCAGTGCGGCTTCTGCACTCCCGGAATGGTCCTGGCCACCTTCGCACTGCTGAAGAACAACCCCAATCCCACCGAAGAGCAAATCCGCCACGCCCTGGACGGCAACCTTTGCCGCTGCACCGGCTACGTGAAGATCATCGAGGCGGTGAAGCTGGCCGCCGAAAGGATGGCCTCCAATGCCTAGGAAGAACGAAAAATCCATCTCACCGGATCGAACCCATGTCGGAAGATCTCTCCCCAAGAACGACGCACTGGCCTTGGCCACGGCCCAGGAACTGTTCACCGCCGACTACCCGCTGGAAGGCGCGCTGCACTGCGCCCTGCTGTATTCCCCCCACGCCCATGCCGAGATCCGCTCCATCGATACCGAGGCGGCCCGAGCTGTGGAGGGGGTGGTCGACATCCTCACCTACCAGAACGTTCCCCGGATCCTGCACACCTCGGCCGGACAGGGCTATCCCGAGCCCTCCCCCTACGACTCGGTGCTGTTCGACAGGCGCATGCGCTTCGTAGGAGACCGGGTCGCCCTGGTAGCAGCGAATACCCTGGAAGCGGCTCAAGAGGCGATCCGGAAGATCGAGGTTGACTACGAGATGCTGGAAACGCTACTGGAGCGGCGTGAGGCAATGGACAACGATGCGCCCCGGCTACACGGCGGGGAGGATCACGCCAAGATTCCGGTGGCCTACGAACCGGAGAAGAACCTGGCCGCGGAGGTCCAGATTGCCTTCGGGGACATGGAGCAGGGATTCGCCGAGGCCGATTTCATCGAAGAGAACGACTACAGCCTGCCGGCGGCCTCCCACTGCGCCATGGAACCCCATGCGGCTTTAGCCTATATCGACCAGAGAGGCCGCCTGGTGGTCATCTCCACCACCCAGGTTCCCTTCCACGCCCGGCGGATCGTGAGCAAGCTGATCGAAGCGCCCATGCACCAGATCCGGGTGATCAAGCCGCGCATTGGCGGAGGCTTCGGGGGCAAACAGGAGGTGCTCCTGGAACCCCTGGTGGCTCTGGTCGCCTGGCGCCACAAACGACCGGCCCGTCTGGTGCTCTCCCGCCGGGAGGTGTTCGTCACTACCCGAACCCGTCACGCCGCGGATCTGCACATGAAAACCGCGGCCGGAAAAGACGGTCGTATAACCGCCCTGCAGATGGACTGCCTGCTGGAGGCCGGAGCCTACGGCACCCACTCGCTCACCGTTCTGTCCAACGTCGGTTCCAAGGTCCTGCCCCTGTTCAACAAGATCGACAACATCCGCTTCCACGGACGCTCGGTGTACACCAACCTGCCGGTTTCCGGGGCCTACCGGGGCTACGGAGCCACCCAGGGCTACTTCGCCTGGAATCAGCAGATCGATGCGGTGGCCCGCTGGGCCGGTCAGGACGTTGTGGAGTACTGCAAGCGCTGGCATATCCGTTCCGGCGAGACATCCGCGGTGTTCGAAGCCCTGGGAGAGGGCAAAGAGGGGGTGAGCCAGGTGGTCCAGTCCTGCGGCCTGAGTGAATGCCTGGATCGGGGCGCCCGGGCGATCGGCTGGTCGGATAAGCGGGACAGACGGATCCGAGTCGAGCCGGACAAGGTCAAGGGCATGGGTCTGGCCGTAGCCATGCAGGGCTCCGGCATCCCCCTGGTCGACATGGGGGCGGCCTCGATGAAGATGAACGAGGACGGCTCTTTCACCCTCTACGTGGGTGCCACGGACATCGGCACCGGATCGGATACGATCCTGGCCCAGATCGCCGCCGAGGTTATCCGCGTCCCGATCGAAAAGATCATCGTGCTCTCCTCCGACACCGACCTCACCCCCTTCGACGTGGGCGCCTACGCCTCCTCCACCACCTACGTGTCCGGCCAGGCGGTCAAAGCCTGCGCCGAGAAGATCGCAGATCAGATCATGGCCACTGCGGCGCAGCTGCTGGAAACAAAGACGCAAGACCTTCACCTGGAAGCCGAAAAGGTCTGCGACAAAACAGGCAAGAAGAGCATCAGCTTCGAGGAGGTGGCCACCAGCGCCACCTACAACCGGGACCAGTACCAGATCCAGGCCCAGGCCTCCTACACCTGCCAGCAGTCCCCGCCGCCCTTCATCGCCCAGTTCGCCGAGGTGGACGTGGACCTCAAGACAGGGCGGGTGGAAGTTGTACGGTTCGTCAGTGCGGCGGACTGCGGCCAACCGATTAATCCGGTTCTGGCCGAGGGCCAGATCGAGGGCGCGGTGGTCAACGGCCTTAGCTATGCCCTCTGGGAAGAGTACCGTTACGATGAGCACGGCCGTATGACCAATCCCCGCTTCTGGGATTATCGGATCTTCACGGCCCGGGACATCCCCGAGCTGCAGACCATCCTGGTGGACAGCCAGGAGCCCACAGGGCCCTTCGGAGCCAAGTCGATCGGAGAAGTGGCCATCAACGGGCCGGCCCCGGCCATCGCCAATGCCGTCTACGACGCTGTGGGGGTACGTATCCGGGACCTGCCCATCACGCCGGAAAAGGTCTGGCGGGCTCTTAGCGAGCAGGATCGCTCATGATCCTGCTGAAAAACTGCTTCGCCCTGTACCCCGATCCGGGCGATCCGGACTGTAAAGCTCTACGGGGTGTGGATGTTCTGATTCGGGACAATATGATCAGCCGCATCGGCAGGGAGCTCGAGCTGCCGGCAGGCCAAGAGGGCGGCGATGGCGACGGATCCGCCGCCGGGGGCACGCAAACAATCGACGCCTCCCGCTGCGTGGTGGTCCCCGGGTTCGTCAACACCCACCACCACTTCTACCAGGTATTGACCCGCAACCTGCCGGCGGTGCAGAACGCCAAGCTGTTTCCCTGGCTTCAGCACCTCTACGAGGTGTGGAAGAACATCGACGAGGAGGCGGTGTCTGTTTCTTCCCAGGCGGCCATGGGGGAGCTGGCCAAGACCGGTTGCACCTGCACCACCGATCACCACTACCTCTATCCCCGGGGTTTCGCCGCCGATCTGATGGGTCTTCAGTTCGAGGCGGCCGACCGCATCGGCATGCGCTTCTCCCCCACCCGGGGCTCGATGAGCCTGAGCAAGAAGGACGGCGGGCTGCCCCCGGACTCGGTTGTGCAGACCGAGGAGCAGATCCTGTCGGACAGCCAAAGGGTGATCGAGCGGTACCACGATTCGGATCCGCTGGCCATGCGCAGGGTCGTCTTGGCTCCCTGCAGCCCCTTCTCGGTCAGCAAGGAGCTGATGGTGGAGACTGCGCGCCTGGCCCGCTCCTATGGAGTGCGCCTGCACACCCACCTGGCCGAAACACAGGATGAGGATGCCTACTGCCTGCGCACCCACGGCAAGCGGCCGCTGGAGCTGATGGAGCAGTGGGAGTTCATCGGGCAGGACGTTTCCTACGCCCACGGCATCTTCTTCACCGATGAGGAGCTGGATCTCTTGAGCCAAAGCGCAACAGCGGTGTGCCACTGCCCCTGCTCCAACATGCGCCTGGGAAGCGGCATCGCTCGGGTCAAAGAGATGCTGGAGCGGGGAATCACCGTATCCCTGGCCGTGGACGGCTCGGCTTCCAACGACGCTTCTGATTTCCTGGGGGAGATGCGCCAGGCCCTGTTTCTGCAGCGAATCCGTTACGGCGCGGATGCCATCACGGCACCCCAGGTTTTCACTCTGGCCACGGCTGGTGGCGCCAAGGTCCTGAACTTCTCCAAGCTCGGGAAGATTGAACCGGGCTGGGGTGCGGACCTGGCGTTGTTCGACGTGCACAAGCTCGAGTACGCCGGGGCGCTTGCCGATCCCCTGGCCGCCCTGCTGTTCGTCGGGGTCGACCACCGGGCCGCCTACACGATCATCAACGGCAGGATCGTTGTGGAGCAGGGCAGGCTGGTCGGTGTGGACGAGGATGAGCTCACCGAAAGGGCCAACCGCATCGCCGCTCGGATTCAAAGCACGCAGTAAGGATTATGTCCGATTTGCCCTCCCGAAAATCTCCCGGAGGCGAGCTGCCGATGCTGCTGTCGGTGCTCGCCCTGGCGGTGATGCAGGCGTTGGTACGCTACCTCGGCCCATCGGTCAGCTCCTGGACCAAAACCTTCTACCGCAGCCTGTTCACGGTTGTCATCCTGCTGATATGGATGCTCATCCGGAGGGAAAAGATACGCTTCAACAACTGGCCCCTGCTGCTCATGCGCTGTTTGTCCGGGGCGATCTCCATCACCTTGTTCTTCTGGACCATCGACCTGATCGGCCTTCTAAACGCAACCCTCTATCTCTACGTGCACCCGGTATTCGCCATCCTCTTCGCCGTCCTTCTGTTCAAGGAACGCTTTTCCCCATGGATCCTACTGCCCCTGGCCTCTGCCCTGGCCGGTTTGTACCTGATCGTGAATCCCAGCTTTCAGGGGTTTACCCTGGGCCACGCGACGGGCTTGGCCACTGCCCTGCTCGGCGGCATTGCCCGGGGAGCACTTCGCCAGCTGAGGAAAACCGACACTCCCGCAAACATCGTGATTCTGTTCATGAGTTTCGCCGTTGTGCTGTCCGGTGTAGGTGTCGTTCTTATCCCGGATCAAAACTGGCGCTTCACCCCAACACCGAGCCTCACCGTGACAACGATCTGGATCCTGCTGGCGGCCATTGCCCTTCTCTCCGCCTTCGCCCACATCATGGTGACCGTGGCCTTCAGAAGGTTGTCCACGGCCACCGCTTCGATCATGACCATGCTGATCCTGCCGATCACCGCGCTCGTCGCGGTACTGTACTTCCACGAACCGCTGACGGTGAACAAAATCACAGGCGGGTTGCTGATCACCGCGGCGGGAATCGGGGTTGCCTTGATTCCCCCTCCCGGCCAAAAGCCCTCAGTCGCAGATCCGAATCACTAGATCAGTCAGTTTTCGCTTGGGCACATGATGTACACGATCCTCAGTCCGGTAGTAGGTGAGCGAATCACCCTCAGTCGCCTCCTCGAGCACCACCTGTTCCACCGGCTTGCCCAGGGCGATCACCAGCTGGATCGCCAGGCTGTCCTCCAGCTCCAGGATCTTCCTGAGCTGCTCCTTGTGTACGTTACCCAGCATGCAGCCCCCCAGCCCGCGAGCCGCAGCTCCTAGAAGGATTGTCTGAGCGACGATACCCAGATCCACCCGGGCCCAATCCCAGCTGTCTCTGTCGGTAGCAATTACAATATAGCCGGTCGGGCGTTCGGCCTCCTCCGGCCCGGGCCAGTCGGGAAGGGAGGCCGCCCAACCGAGGGTTTCGAAGATCCGGCTGTTGATCTCCGGCGAGCAGGAAATCACGTACCTCAGCAGTTGGCGATTTCCTGCCGATGGCGTTTTTCTAGCCAGATCCACCAGCTCCAGCAGCTCGGTTTGCTCCAACCGGTGCTTCTGGTCGAAGCGGCGATACGAACGGTTATTCTCCACGATCTCCATGAACTCCACAATCAACTCCTCTTGGCAATGTTCACGGGTATCATCCCATCCATTTCCGGTTATGGCAAGCACGCTCCAAAGGCCGGGCTGTTTCCTCATCCCGCGTGTTGAGCCTCAGAGGATTTCCGGTTATGTTTGTGAAAATGCCGAGGCAGATCGACAAAGATTTGCTCCGGTCCATGACCGTTATTGCAACGCGAAAGACCGATCGATGAAACATACCATAACGTTAACCTCGAACCCACGGATGATCATCCTCTTCCTGATCGTGATCGCTCTTCCCGCTGCAGGCATCCTGCTACTGGTCTTTGCCGGAACCCTTATAGGTATCATCGCCCTGGCCGCAGCCGCCTATCTGGATTATTCGATGCTGCGCTTCTTCCGAAACCACCTGAACAGTTGGGTGGAAACCACGGACACGGAGCTGAAATGCCGGATGCCCGATGGAGAGCTGCTGGACTTCTCCTGGGACCAGGTTACCGCGGCCGGTTACTGTACCAAGGAAAGAGACCGCCCCTTTCTTTTTGTATACAGGGAAGAGGGGGACAAGCTGGTCACGATCCCGAAGGAATACAGTGATTTCCAGACCCTCCTTTCGGCGATCAAGGAACGGACACCCTTCCAGGAGTTGACTCTCAGCAGGGGGGAAACGATCCAGGAACGCTTGAAGCAGATGCTGAAGATCGAATCACCCGAGAAGCAAGAGGACTGAATCGGTAGCCGGGGCTCTATAAACTTACACTGCAGAGAAACCGGCATGGACGTTTTTTACCGGATCCACACCCGTGCCGGCCAGGCGAGAAAGAGGCAAACAAGGCAGGTGTTGCCTTCAGTGCCGCCGTTCTCGGGATCGAAGGGGGAGAGATTACGGCCATGATCCAGATCGCCATGATGGCAGGGCTTCCCTACACCGCCCTGCGGGAGGGGATCTTCGCCCACCCCACCCTGGCGGAATCCCTGAACACCCTGTTCGCCCGGGTTGTTTGACAGATTCAGATCGAGGAAATACAAGTCTGCTCAAAACGCATTCTCCGGATTGTCCGTGATTTCAGGAGCGAAGGGCCGGTGTTTCAGCGGATCCAGCTCGATCCCATCACGCCTCAGCTCGCCCCGGAGCTCTGTGATATCTATAGAGCGGACATCTGTCGCCTTCCTCTCCAGAGTAAAAGCCGCGGCCGTTCCCGCAGCCTGACCCAGGCTGCAGCAGGTGGGAATCATGCGCAGACTGGAGAAGGCCACCTGGTCCGCACTGATGCATTTTCCGGCCACCAGCAAGTTCTTGATGCCGTTGGGAGTCAGGCAACGGTAGGGGATGGGATAGGGATCGACCCTCTTGCGCCAACCGACATGTCCCGGCCGGGTGAGACTGTGGAAGTCGATCTGGCTGGTAGCCACGGTAACACCGTCGGAGAACCGGCGGGCATGCCCTTCGATAATATCGCTCCCGGTCAAAACATAGTCGCCGATAATTCTCCTTCCCTCGCGAATCCCGATCTTGGCGGCGCTGGAGCAGAGCGTGAAGGTCGGCAGGCTCGTACTCTGCAGGAAGTGTACGATTCTCACCATTTGCCGCCGGGCTTCCTGTTCCGCCCGGCTCAGCTCGAAGGGATCCGTGGGATCGAGGCCCATCACCTTGGTCATGGTGCAGTACACTCGACCGTCCTTCAGTATCCTGTAGCCGTGCAGTCCGGGAAGATCCTCCTCGATTTTGATCGGCTGTACACCGGAAGGAAGCCGGGGTTGGACTCGCCTTCCGCTGTCTTGAAGGAAGAAGACCAGGGTCATGTGCAGGGTTCGGCCGTTGTCCGGATCTCCTTTGAAAAAGCGCGCCCCGGCCAGGGCAGCCAGGTCACCATCTCCGGTGGCATCGATATAGGTATCAGCCTCGACCTCGATACACTGACTGCAGCAAGAGATCATCACCGAGGTGATCTTGCCTCTCCGCTTACCGGCATCAACTACCGAGGCGTGAAGCAGGGTCTGTACCCCGGCTTGCTCGACAAGCTGCTGCAGCACGATCTTCAGGTACTCGCCGTTGAAAAAGTGCCCGTCCAGAGCATCGAGCCCCCTAAGCGAGTCCGTGATCTGTTCGAATATGTCGCCCATCCCTGTCAGGTGAGCGTAGAACCAACTCACCCCGCCCCTGGTCGCCGTGCCTCCCAGGCAGTTGCTCTCCTCAACCAGGAGAACCCGATGCCCCCGTCGAGCTGCGGCAACGGCTGCCGCACATCCTGCCATCCCACCTCCTGAGACCAAGATAGCGACGTTTTTTTGGTACTGCCGGCTCTTCACAGCAACACCTCCGCAGAACGAGCTTCATTCATTACTTAATGTTACAAGTTGTACCAACAAATTATAAGCTCTATTCACTAAAAAGGGAGAAAAAATCGAATTTTTTCCGTATAATCCTTGACAACTGCCCGGATAACGATCATAATCAGATAGATGAACCAACAAGCTGTACCTACAAGTAAATACGAACAAATCCAGGCCTGGATCCGGGAAAGCATAGAGAGCGGCCGATTTCGTCCAGGAGACAAGCTTCCTTCTGAGAGTGAACTGTGTCGCCAGTTCGAAGTGTCCCGCAACTCGGTGCGGCAGGCCATAAAAACCCTGATCAATGAGGGCTGGCTGGAGAGCAAGAAGGGTATCGGGAGCTTCTGCCTGTTGAAAACCCGTCAGTTGACCCATGACATCGGGTTGATCTGTTACTTCTCCGGCTCCTACATCTTTCCGAGGATCTCCACGGGATGCGATCAGATCGCCCACCGCAACGGCTTCCATATCCTGCTCAAACAGTCCGAATTCGAATTCGAAAAGGAGCGACAAATACTCAGCGACCTGCAGAAACGGGGCGTGGACGGTATCATCATTTCACCCTATTACAGCGGTGACGGGCTGTCCAACCGTGACCTGCTGACGCAAATGGAGGAATCGGGAATCCCTGTGGTTCTGATCGACAACTATTTTCCGGATTCGAGTTTCACCCGCATCGCCATGGATGACCGCGCCGGAGGCCGCCTGGTGGCAAAACACCTGTGGGACAAAGGGCATCGGCGCATAGGAATCCTAACCGATTCGGACTACTACCCGAAACAGATGAGGAAACAGGGAGCTCTGGATTTTCTGGAGGAGGCGGGCGCGGATATACGCCCGCAATGGCTCCTGGATTTCAAAGGCCCCGCTCCCGCGGGCAGGGCCTTTGCCCTGGCGGATTCCTTCTTCTCGAGCGGCAAAGAGCTTCCCAGCGCCTTTATCTGCACGAACGACGAGGAGAGCATCGATCTGTACAAAGCGGCGGCGAAACACGGCTTAAAGATACCCGAGGATCTATCGGTAATCAGTTTCGACAACTCCAACCTGGCCGAACTGCCGGGCATCTCTCTGAGTTCGGTGGATCATCCCGGCCAGTACATGGGGGAGCTGGCCACCAGGATCATTCTCGAACGCATTCAAAATCCCGAGGTGGTTTGTCAAACCACCTCATTAATCCAACCCAAACTGATCGAAAGAAGCTCAGTTGGGGAAATCCGAGGCTGATCCGGAGGATCAGCCGCAAAAACTAAGGAGGGAAGTATGAACAAACACGTACTTCTCAGGTTGACAATTGCGGCGCTGGCGCTGCTGTTGCCGATGGCTGCGTTCGCGGGGGGAGCGCAGGAACAAACAGCCGAGGAGGAGCCGATTCTCACCTTCTTCGCCAATTCCAAGTACTACTCGGACAACACAACCATCACGCGGAACAAAGCCTTCGAAGCGGAGACGGGCATCAAGGTGGAGATGCAGCTGGTGCCGGGGGAGGATGCCGACTTCTACGACAAAACCGATATCTCCATCATGGGTGGTGACAAAACCGATTGTATCCGCCTGACCAATCCCATCAACATCGCACGGTACGTCGACGCCGGCTTCCTCATGCCCCTGGACGACATTTTGGCGGAGATCGGCTACGATGCGGAAGCGGTGTACGGCAAGTTTCTCAAACGATACGACGGCCAGTTGCTGTATCTGCCGTACGAGCAGTCCATCCACTCTGTTTACTTCAACAAGGCGATCTTCGACTCAGCAGGCGTGGCTTACCCCCAAACGCCCTGGACCTGGGACGACTATGTCGCCACGGCAAAAAAGCTCACCGATACATCCAATGGGGTCTACGGGTCGTACTTCGTGAATTGGGAATACTACTACTACATGCTGGCCAGACAGAGGAGCATCTGTGCCTACAAAGAGGGCGGTTCCTCAAACTACGACCATCCGGCTTTCAAAGAGTCCCTGCAATTCATGAACGACCTCGGTACCGTACACAAGGTCCAGCCGACCTATCTGGAGTACCAGGCCAAGAAAATGCAATGGGACACCTGGGCCGCTACCGGCGATTTCGGAATGATCTGCATCGGCAGCTGGTTCACCGGCCTGCTTACCGACCTGGTAACCTATCCGCGAGACTGGGACTGGGGCATCGTCGAGACACCGGCTGCCGGAGCAAACGGCAAAAACAATCTGATGGCGGGGGGCGTGTGGTCGATCCTCAAGAATGCCAAGCACCCAAAGAATGCGGCCCGCTATATCAGCTGGGTTTCGGAGAACAGCTACAAGTATGCCGGCGGGATTCCCGCGCGGGTCAATCTGACACCTCAGGAGGTACAGGATCTGCTCGGCGGAATCGCCGAAAAATCCAGCGGCTCGGTTACGGTGCAGGAGCTCAAAGCGGCTTTACTGGCGAACACTCTGGGCATTGTGGATGAGAAGATCTGTGGTCCCAGGGTACGGGAGTACTCCGACATCATAGCGCAGGAAGGCGAGATGTACCTGTCGGGCGAGCAATCCCTGGATGACACGATCAGAATCATCAAAGAGAGAGCGGACCAGATACTGGCGGAGAGCAGCTCTTAGTGTGCGAAGGGGCTCCCCCGGGGAGCCCCTCAACCCTTACCACCCTCTATCGGAGCGGTTCAATGAAAAGGACGACAGGGCGCATGAGCAGCACAAAGGCGAGGCGTACCAGGCTTTCTCTGAGAGAGGAAAGGACCGCATTGCTGTTCATCGCCCCTTTCATCCTCGGCTTTCTGGTGCTCAACTTCCTGCCCCTATTCTACTCGATTTTCCTCAGCCTGGTGAACTTTAACGAGCTGGGAGCGAGACGTACAAACGAGTTCATCGGCCTGAAGAATTACGCGCGCATCTTCGGCGACCGCCTGGCCCTGGCGGCCTATGTCCGGAGTTTCTACTTCACGGCTATCTATGTGGGAGGAATCATCATTCTCTCCCTGTTTCTGGCCCTGCTTCTCAATCGGAGCCTCTACTTGAGGGTTCCCTGCCGAACCATGATCTACATGCCCTACGTGGCCAACGTGATCGCCGTGAGCATGGTCTGGGCCATCGTGCTGAATCCTTTCGAGGGACCGGTAAATGCGCTTCTAAAGCTGTTCGGTGTAGCCGAGGAGTCCCTGCCCATGTGGCTGCTGGGTGTCAAATCGGCCCTACCGACAGTGGCCGCCATCAAGATCTGGCGGAACCTGGCCTTCCAGACCATCGTGTTTCTGGCGGCGCTGCAGGAAGTGCCGAGGGAACTGTACGAATGCGCCGAGATCGACGGGGCCGGATGGTGGAAGAAGTTCTACAGGATCACCCTGCCCATGATCTCTCCAACGATGTTTTTCCTCGTGGTGGTGACCATTATCGGCTCGTTTAAGTCCCTGGCCCTGGTGAAGGGTTTGACAGGAGGGGGCCCCGGTTCGGCCACCCGGATTATCACCCTGTTTGTCTATGAACAGGCCATACGGTACTCCTACTACAGCTATGCCAATGCCCTGGCCTGCCTGCTGTTTGTCTTCATTCTCATCATCACCCTGCTGCAATGGAAGGCGCAAAAGCTATGGGTCCACTACTGATCCCCAGGAAAACCTCGCGCCTTCTCATCAAGGCCGTGATCTCACTGGCGGTATTGGTCGTCGGGCTCATGATGATCACGCCCTTCGTGTTCATGATATCCGCCTCCTTCAAATACCCAGGACAGGTGTTCGTGGAGCCCCTAAAGATCATCCCGGAAAAGCCTTTCATGGGGAACTTTCAAAGAGTTCTCAGCGACGATCTGTACTTCGGCTGGTACTGGAACAGCATCCGGGTGGTGCTGATTGCCATTCCTCTGCGCGGTTTTCTGGTCTCCATTGCCGCCTATGCCTTCGCCCGACTTCGCTTTCGAGGAAAGAACGCTGTCTTCTTGATTTTCATGTCCACGATGATGATCACCCCGGAGGTAACGATCATTCCCCGCTACCTGTTGTACAAGTCGATGCATATAATCGACACGCAGTGGGCCCTGATCCTGCCGGCCACCTTCGACGTGTTTTTCCTGTTCATGCTGCGCCAGTTATTCATGACCATACCCTTCGAATTGTCCGAGGCCGCGCGCATCGACGGCTACGGGCATTTCAGGATCTACTGCCAAATCATTCTGCCCCTGGCCAAGCCCGCACTGATAACCATGGTCCTGTTCACCTTCATCTGGCTGTGGAACGACTACGTGAATCCCTTTGTCTTCATCAATACGATGAAGAAGCAGCTGGTCACCGTTGGGCTGCAGTTCTTTCAGTCCCGGGAAGGAGCCAACTACGCCCTGCAGATGGCCGGAGCCACTTTCGCCGTGATTCCGACGATCTTCATGTTCACCTTCACCCAGAGGTACTTCATCCAGGGCATTACCTCCAGCGGCATCAAAGGGTAGATCATCACTACGGTACCAAGGAATTGACCATGGAAAGAAAAAAGTCGAATCGAACAGATAAACACCCTCCAATCAATTCCAAGCTTCCCCACATCATCCACGGAGCGGACTACAACCCCGACCAATGGCTCGACCGGCCCGATCTACTCGAAGAAGACCTGCGGCTGATGCGGCTGGCCGGCTGCAACACCATGACCCTCGGGATATTTTCCTGGGTAGCTCTGGAACCCCGGGAAGGGGAGTTTAATTTTTTCTGGCTGGACCGGATCATGGACGATCTGGCCGGATCGGGTATCTTTGTCATCCTGGCCACGCCGACTGCTGCCAAACCTGCCTGGCTGGCCCGGAAGTACCCGGAGGTGCTCCGAGTAACTGCAGATCGCAGGCGGCGGCTGCACGGATTGCGTCACAATCACTGCTTCACTTCCCCGGTGTATCGGGAACGGGCCGGGATCATCAATCGCATGCTCGCGGAACGCTACGGGAGTCATCCGGCCCTCCTGATGTGGCATATCTCAAACGAGTACGGGGGGGAGTGTCACTGCCCGCTCTGTCAGGAAGCCTTTCGGAGGTGGCTGCGCAGAAAGTACGACGACAACTTGGACAATCTCAACCGTGCCTGGTGGACCGCTTTCTGGAGTCACACCTACACCGATTGGCAGCAGATCGAATCCCCCTCCCCCATCGGCGAATCCCTGCTTCACGGTTTGACGATCGACTGGAAGCGCTTCGTGACCGACCAGACAATCGATTTTCTCAGATCCGAAGTTGCACCAATTCGGGAGATCACGCCGGATATTCCGGTTACCACCAACTTTATGGGCACCTACCCCGGCATCAACTACTGGAAGTTCAGCAATGAGCTGGATGTCATCAGCTGGGACAGCTACCCCTGCTGGCATTCCAACGGCGACACGATGGACTGCGGCCATCCCTCGGACCGAGAGGGAAGAGATTGGAAAGTGGCGGCGGACACGGCATTCGCCCACAACATCATGCGTTCCTTGAAGAGGGGCAGGCCGTTTATGCTCATGGAGAGCACCCCCAGCGTGAGCAACTGGCATCCCGTGCACAAGCTCAAGAGACCGGGGATGAACCGACTGAGCTCGTTGCTGGCCGTGGCCCACGGCTCGGATACGGTTCAGTACTTCCAATGGCGGAGAAGCAGAGGCAGCAGCGAAAAGCTCCATGGGTCGGTGGTGGATCATTCCGGTAGCGAGCATACCCGTATATTCAAGGAGGTAGCCGAAATCGGATCCGAGCTGAAGAAATTGGATGATCTGGTTGGCACCACCGTACCGGCGGAAACCGCCATCATCTACGACTGGGAAAATCGCTGGGCGATCGACGAGGCCATGGGACCGGTGTACGGGAGAGACAAACAGTACGAACGAACTTGCAAGAATCACCACTACCCTCTCTGGGCTCTGGGTATTCCCACCGATGTCATCAGCGCGGGATGTGACTTCTCTCCCTACCGGCTTGTCATTGCCCCAATGCTGTACATGGTCAAAGAAGGCGTGGCCGAACGCCTGGAGTCTTTTGTCCAGCAGGGGGGAATCCTCGCCTGCACCTACTGGAGCGGCATCGTGGACCAGAACGACCTCTGCTTCTTAGGGGGCTTTCCCGGCCCACTGAGGAGGGTGCTCGGCATCTGGGCGGAGGAGATCGACGCCCTGTATCCTGAGGAGCGTAACCGCCTGATCATGGAATCAGACAACGATCTGGGAATCAGCGGCGAGTACGAGCTGAGAGACTTCTGTGAAATCATCCACGCCGAATCGGCGCACGTGTTGGCCAGGTATGCGGGAGATTTCTACAGAGGCCAACCCGTACTGACGGCCAACAGCTTCGGCAAGGGGATGGCCTATTATCTGGCCGCAAGGGCCGAGGAGCGCTTTCTGAGAGATTTCTATGGCTCCCTCGCCGACAAGTGTTCCTTGAAAAGGGCGCTGAACGTGGACCTTCCCGAGGGGGTGAGCGCCCAGCTGCGAAGCGACGGCCGCCGCGATTACATCTTCCTGCTCAACTTTGCGCAGTCGCCGCAGGCGGTCGATCTGGGCGAGAGGGCCTTCCGGGAATTGCTCAGCGGCACGGAGCTTTCCGGACGGATCGAACTTGAACCTTTTGACGTGAAAGTCATGGTCTAGTAGCCTTCGATGAGCCCGACCCGTGTCAAAACGAACATCCTGCTGATACTCACAGACGACCAGGGCGCCTGGGCCCTGGGTTGTGCCGGCAACGGGGAGATCCGCACCCCCAACCTCGACAGGCTGGCTCGGGAAGGTATGCGTTTCGACAACTTTTTCTGCACCTCCCCGGTCTGCT
>Ga0272441_10005058_pt1 | contig 23282 bp, 14 predicted proteins | sample SSMProp6N_FD_193582 | JGI IMG/M metagenome (GOLD analysis project Ga0272441, IMG submission 193582) | Marine sediment archaeal communities from Little Sippewissett salt marsh, Falmouth, MA, United States - SSM-Prop-6N | ecosystem: Environmental > Aquatic > Marine > Wetlands > Sediment ...
GACCACCTCGACGCCGCCCTCGACGGACGCGACGCTCCACTTCTTGTGGCCGGCGTCGAAGGCGAGGGCGGGCATCACGATGGCGAGGAAGGGCGGCTCGTCGACGAGCACGAAGTCCTGGTTGCTGTGGACCTCGACGGCGACCGTGCCGTCGGTCGCCGCGCCGAGGACCGCGTCGCGCAGGTAGCGGAGGCGGAGCGAGAGGGGCAGCAGCTCCGGCCCGTCCCACGACCCGCCGAGCGGGCGCGTCTCCGTCACGTCGGGCTGGCCGTGCGGCGTCGAGTCGAGGACGACGCGCGCCTCGACGCCGTCGCGCTTGAGCAGGATCTCGGCCTCCTCCATCGCCTTGCGCCCGGCCGCCTCCCTGACCTTCGCCGCGTCGACGCGCATCCGCCAGGTTCGCCGCCCCCTCGCCGGCTTCATGATCGTCCCCCTCCAGTCGGGGAAGGCGTCGGGGTCGCGCGCCTCGAAGGCGAGGCCCGGCCCGCCCTCGGCCTCGACGCCGCACCAGCCGTCCTTCCCGGTCGCCGCCGCGACCCACGCGCCGACCTCGCCGTCGCGGACGTCCTTGAGCGCGGCGTGGACGGCGAGGAGCGCCGGCGCCGGGACCATCGACGGGTCGAGGCCCTTGAGCGCGGCGAGGCGCAGGTGGTGGAGGCGGTGCCCGTCGGTCGCGGTCGCGCCGCCCCTCGCGAGGTGGACGCACGTCAGGTTCCAGCGGTAGTCGCTCCCGTCGTGCGCGACCGCGGCCACGTCCTCCGCGATCCTTCCGAGGTCGTCCTTGCCGAGGCGGAGGTCGGAGCGGGCGACCGTCCTCGGCGCGGCGCGCATCGCCCGCCCCTCCGGCAGGCCCGCCGCGTCGAGACCCTCCCACTTCGCCGTGCCGACGCGGAGCGATGGCTGCTTGCGCGAGGTCCCGACCGCGATGTCGACCAGCTCGCGGTCGCCGCCCTTCTTGCGCTTCGGCATCCGGCTGCCGCCCAGGCCGCTCACGAGGACCTGCATGGGGTGGGCCGTGATCCCCTCGTCGAGGATGCGGAGGAAGGCGACGCCGGCGCCCGGCTCGAAGTGCGCGTCGCGGTGGATCGCGACCAGCGTGAGGAGCCCCTCCTCGGCCACGGCGCCGAGGGCGTCGGCCTTCGCCGCGCGGGCCATCTTGAAGAAGTGGCGGAGCGCCCACCCGTCCGTCTGCGTCCTGATCATCGGAGCACCATCCCGTCCGACTTCCTCGCCAGCTCGTCGAGCGCCTCGGCGCAGTTCTCCGACTCGTCGCGGACGGCGTCGGCGAGACGCGAGAGGAACAGCTCCAGGTCGGCGTGCGTGCCGCCCGGCCCGAGCGCCATCTTGCCGACGTCGCCGACGTAGTCGAGGTCGCCGACGCCCGCCTCGGCGCGCCGCTCGTCGACGGCCTCCGCGAGCGGCTCGGCCACCTCCTTCTTCGCGACGTCGAGCGCCTCCTTCACGTAGGCCACGACGCGGCGGCCGATCTTGCCGTCGTCCTGGTCGCGCTCGACCTTCCGCATCGCGGCCTCCTCCGCGATCTCCCACACGTCCTCGACCGCCTTCTCCTCGGGCGTCCTGCTGTCCTCGGGCATCGTGTCCTCCCAGTGTTCGTGCCTCGCGGGTACGATACACGGGCGACAAGGCGAGAGGACGGTCGCGCGACTTGCGCGACGGCGGCCCGCTCGCTATACTGGGCGCGTCTCGATCTGGAGGAGGCTTGACTGTGGCGGCTCGCGGATCGCTGGACTTTGGGGAGGGCCGGCGCGATCATGCTCGGCGGCTCGGGGGTTCCCCCCCCCCCCCCCTCCCAACCGCCGACCGCCGCGCGTCGGCCCTCCCCTCCCACCCGTTCAACGCTGAAGCATCGAAAGGACGGTGAGCCGCTGTGACTGACGATCGGGGACGTCTCGACACGGGCGAGGTCCTGGCCGCGGAACTCGACACGGACTTCGGCGATCCCGCGAGCGGCGGGACCGGCGCGAGGGACTTCCGAGAGCTGGTCCTCGTCCGCGTCACGCAGCTCACCGGCGCCGTGAAGAATATGAGCGACAAGCTGGACCAGACAGTGTCGGCCGACCAGTGCGAGGCCCGCGCGGCGAAGTGCCGCGCCGGCATCGCGGAGGAGATCCGCGTGGCGACCGACCAGGTGATGAAGGACGCGGTCGCGAAGGCCGCGAGGACGGCCGGCGCGGTGGCCGCGCGCGAGGCGTCGAAGGCCGCGGCCGCCGCGACCGCCGAGGCCATCGTGAAGCGCGTCAACGGCCACAAGCCGTTCTGGCCGCAGGACGCGCGCGGATGGCTGGCGCTGATCGTCGTCGGCCTCCTCTTCCTCTCGTGGCTGGGCGTCCAGGTCAACTGGTCCGGGCCGCCGCGTCCCGCCACCCCGTCGCAGGTCGCGGGCGCGGCGAAGGCGCTGAAGCCGTGACGACGGCGGGCGTCGCCGAGGCCGTCGGCCGCGACGAGCTGGTCCGCGCCGCGGCCGAGGCGCACGAACTGTCCAACGAGCTGATCCGCCGCGCGGTCCTCGAGCACTCGCGCTTCGACATCCTGGCCGAGCAGGTCCTCGGCCTCACGATGGAGCCCGTCCACCTAGAGCTGCTCGCCTTCGCGCTGGAGCATCCCGAGTCGATGCACCTGGCCTTCCGCGGATGCGGCAAGACGTCGTCGCTGTCCATCCCCTACGCCATTGGCCGCCTGCTCCAAGACCCCGAGCTGCGAATCTTCATCGGGTCGCGGACGACGCACTACGCGAAGGCCATCCTCAAGGAGATCAAGGGCCACCTCGAGAGCGAGCGGCTGGTCGAGATCTTCGGCGAGCAGCGCAGCGAGGACAAGTGGGAGGAGACCGAGGCCAACGTTCGCGGCAAGAAGCGCGTGACGAAGGAGGCGAGCCTGACCGCGCTCGGCGCGGAGTCGAGCGTCACCGGCCGCCACGCCGACATCCTCATCATCGACGACCTCGTCGACGAGGAGAACGCGCGGACGAAGTCGCAGCGCGAGCGCATCAAGACGTTCTACTACAAGACCCTCGACCCGTGCCTCGAGCCGGGTGGCGAGCGGAAGATCATCGGGACGCGCTACCATCCCCATGACCTCTACGGTTGGCTGATGGCCAACGACATGCGGCACTCCACGCAGATCATCCCGGCGCTCCACGAGAGGGTCGCCGACGACGGCGAGACCGAGTACGCGTCGGCCGCGCCGGAGCGGTTCCCCGTCCGCTTCCTGATGAAGAAGCGCGAGAAGCTGCCCGCCATCGTCTGGTCGTCGCAGTGGCAGTGCGAGGTCGACCGCTTCGGCGGCGAGATCTTCAAGCCCGAGTTCTTCGAGCGCGAGGGCTTCTTCACGGACGCGATCCCGGACGACGCCTTCACCTTCATCGCCGTCGACCCGGCCGCGACCGAGAACACGAAGAACGACCTCTTCGCGCTGGTCGTCGTGCGCGTCTCCGGCGACGAGGTCTTCGTCGACGACTACGTGCACAAGCGGATGGAGTTCCCCAAGCAGGTCGACGCCTGCGTCGACCGCTTCGAGCAGCACGAGCCCATCCGCCTCGGCTTCGAGGCGAACGCCTACCAGGGCGTGCTGGGCCAGGAGATCGTGGCGCGCTGCCCCGACCTCAAGGGCAAGGTCGTGCCGATCTTCACGAGCAAGGACAAGATCACAAGGGCGCTCCGCTTGACAGCCTACTTCGAGTCGGGGAGAATCCATTTCCGCCGGAGGATGCGCGATCTCGTCGAGCACCTCCTCGAATTCCCCGAGGGGGAGCACGACGACCTCTTCGACGCGCTCGACCTGGCCGTGACCCTCGGGACGCGGATGAGGATCAAGCGCAGGCGGTCCGCGGAGCCAGAGGTCTTCTAGGAAGGACGGCAAGGATGGGAAGAAGGAAGGGACGCACCGGGCGCATCCTCAAGATGCGCGTCCGCCCCGACGCCGCGGGCGGTCCGCTCGCCGCGGCCGCCAGCCCGTCGACCGACTACGAATCGGTCGACATCAGGCGCGACGCCGACGGCCGGCAGATCGTCAAGGCCCTCGTGATCGGCGGCGACGAGGCGAAGCCCGGCGGCCCCGTCTCCCAGGTCATGCGCGAGGACCCCTTCGAGCGGCTGACCGGGACGGGCGGCATCCTCGCCCCGCCGCTCAACCCGTCGCTGCTCTCGACCCTCTGGGAGAACAACTCCGACCTCGGCCCCTGCATCGCCGCGATGGCCGTGAATTGCGAGGCCTTCGGCCACCGCTACATCCCGCGCATCGAAGTCCGCCCCGACACGCCCGACGCGATCAAGAAGCAGATCGAGGACGAGAAGCTGCTCCTCGACAACTTCTTCGAGAACTGCTGCATCGAGGCCGACTCCTTCACGGACCTCCGCGTCGTGAAGCGGCAGGACCTCGAGGCGGTGGGCTACGCGGCATGGGAGATGGTCGACACGACCGGCGGCGAGATCCTCGGGATGAACTACCTCCCCGCGCACACCCTCCGCGTCTCGTGCCTCGGCGACTACGTCGAGGCGCCGAGGAAGATGCTGGTGCGCCGCGAGGACGGGTCGATGGCCTACGTCGAGAAGACGATCTGGCGGCGCTTCCGCAAGTTCGTCCAGGTGCGCGGGTCGAAGATGCGGTGGTTCCGCGAGTGGGGCGACCCGCGCGAGATGGACGCCGAGACGGGCGAGTACTCGACGAAGCCGCTGCCGGCGACGAGGCGCGCCAACGCCGTCCTCTACTTCTCGCTGCGCAACGCGCCCCGCACCCCCTACAGCCTGCCGCGCTACGCGGGCAACCTGCTCTCGATCTACGGCGGCCGCGCGACCGACGAGATCAACTACTTCACCTTCGAGAGCAACAACATCCCGTCGATGGTGATCACGGTCTCCAACGGCATCCTCTCGGACGGGTCGATCTCGCGCGTCAAGTCGTTCGTCGAGTCGCAGGTGAAGGGGCAGCGGAACTACTCCCGCTTCCTCGTGCTGGAGGCGGAGCCAGTGACCGAGGGGACGCGAGACCCCGGCCGCGTCGGCATCGATATCAAGCCGCTCACGAAGGAGCAGCGCGACGACGCTCTCTTCACCGAGTACCAGGACCGCGCGCGCTCCAAGATCCGCCGCTCCTTCCGCCTGCCCGACCTCATCTTCGGCGACACGCCCGCGGCCGGCGGCGCGGTCGGCGCGATGGAGATCCTCCGCAAGCTGGTCGACGAGCAGGTCTTCCAGCCGGAGCGCGACCTCTTCGACGCGATCATGAACCGCCGCGTCCTCCCCGCGCTGGGCGTCGTCTACCTGCGCTTCGCGTCCAACACGCCGCAGACGACCGACAATAAGGATCTCGTCCGCGTCCTCGCGATGGCGGAGAAGTCGGGCGGCGCGACGCCGCGCATCGCCCGCGACATCCTCTCGCAGGCCTTCGGCCGCGACCTCGGCCGCGTCACCGAGGTCGAGCCCGACATCCCCTTCTCGCTGCAGGTCGCGCGGGCCGTGCAGAGCCAGGGCGACCCGAAGGCCGCGCTCTCCGTGCCCGGCACCAACGACCTCCGCCGCATGGGCGCGACGACGCGCGGCGAGCTGGGCCTCGATGTGGAGAAGGACGAGGACGGCGATCTGGAAATCCCGGGCGACGCGCATGTCGGCGAGGCGCTCCTCGCAGGACTCGTCGCCCTCCGGCAGAGGCTCTCGGCCGAGCGCGACCGACGCGACGACGACTAGGATCTGAAGGATGGGCGGAGAAGCCCGCCAGCTCCCGTTGACCGACGAGGTCCTCTCCGGCATGACCGACGAGCAGGTCGGCCTCGCGCTCGACGTCGTCGACGACATCCTCATCCGCGAGGGCGTGTTCAAGGCGGCCGAGGGCATCAACGCGATCCAACGCGACCTCGCCACGTCCTTCGGCCAGAAGTGGGGCTCGAAGGCGAAGGGCGTGATCTTCGAGGCCGCGCAGGCGCTCTCCGACGCGGGCCTCGGGATCATCTCGCAGGCCGACCTTGACGCGGTCCTCGACGGGATCGACGGCAAGATGAAAGGATACGGCTTCACGCCCGCGATGCAGTCGAAGGTCCGTAAGGCCGCGGGCGTCGCCATCAGCCTCGCGATGAAGGGCGCGCTCGAGGAGTCGAAACTCGACGTCCCCTCGTCCTTCGCCCTCGTCGACAAGAAGGCGCTCAACGCGCTGACGAAGAACTACACGCATTGGGTCGACGGGTACTACCACAGCAACGTCCGCGAGGCGCTCCGCGTCGGCGCGTCCGAGGCCATCGTGAAGGAAGGCCTCGCGGGGCGCGACGCCGGGCGGCGGTTCAAGGAGGTCGCCGACCACTACTTCAAGGGGAAGGCCGGGCCGGCGCCGGGGCTGCCCGCCTCGCTCTCGGTCCCAAAGTCCTACCACGGGACGGCCGACCAGTATTGGGACGGCCTCGCCAACCATGTCGCCTACCAGGGCAACGTCTTCGGCCGCATCGACGCCTTCAAGAAGATCGGCGTGACCAAGTACCGCATTGTCGCCGTCCTCGACCGACGGACGTCCGACATCTGCCGGATGATGCACGGCCAGGTCTTCACGATCGAGCAGGCGCAGCCGAACCTCGACGCCTGGATGAGCGACACGCCGGCGGACGTGAAGGATGCGGCAGGATGGCAGAAGGGTCCGGCCCTCGCGAAGGAGATCGGCCTGTCGGGCTACAAGCCCGGCGCGACGACGCCGAGCATGACGCCGGCGCAGCTCAACACGATCTCGTCCAAGGGCCTCGCGCTCCCGCCCTACCACTTCCGCTGCCGCACCGATGTCGACATCGAGGAGCAGGTCGAGGACCTGCCCTTCATCCCCGGCGAGAAGCCGCCGAAGAAGCCCGCGCCTGCGAAGCCCAAGCCGAAGGAGCCCAAGAAGCCGCCAGCCGCGAAACCGAAGCCGAAGCCCGTGCCGAAGCCTCCCGCGCCGAAGGCTCCGACGCCGATCCCGTCGAAGCCGAAGCCCGGCGCGAAGAAGCCCGACATCAAGCCCGCGCAGCCGACGCCGGAGTCGAGGACCCCCAAGGAGTTCCCCTGGGCGGAGGACCAGCTCACCGAGGTCAAGCGCGGCGCGAAGGGGATGCACGAAAAGCAGTTCTTCAAGGACCCCGACGGCAACGAGTGGATGTTCAAGCCCGCGCCCGGCGGCAAGGACTTCCGCGCCAACGTCGAGTCCATCGCGTCCGAGGCGGCGAAGCGGCTGGGCCTCGACTCGGCCGACGTCTTCCTGGTCAAGCACCGCGGCAGGACCGGCACGATGCACCGCATGTTCAAGGCCGTGAAGAACGACGGCCTGGAGCGCGTCGGGATCGAGGGGCTGACGCAGCAGCAGGTCGAGGCGATGCAGCGGCAGCACGTCCTCGACTGGCTGATCGGGAACAACGACATGCACGCCGGCAACTTCATGGTGCTGAAGGACGGCACCCTCGTCGGCATCGACCGCGGGCAGGCCTTCCGCTACTTCGCGAAGGACCGCCTCGCGACCGACTACAACCCCAACGCGGGCTATGGAATCCGCGTGCTCTACAACGACCTCTTCGCCGCCGCGCAGAAGGGGAAGATGCCGAAGGGGCTGAAGCTGGTCGACCTCGACTCGGCGCCGATGCGGAGGATGCTGGAGAAGGTCGCGTCCGTGTCGGACGATGAGTGGCTCGCGATGTGGAAGCCCTACATCGACGATGCGCTGAAGAACAAGAGCCTCGCCTTCGGGTCGCGCGCCAAGTTCGAGGCGGAGCTGCTGCGGCGGAAGAACTCGCTCGGCAAGGACCTCGACGAGTTCTACTCAAAAATCTTCAAGCGGCAGACGCGCGAGGTCGCCGAGGCGCAGGCCCAGAAGGGCGCGCTCACGAAGGTCGACGCCAAGCTGGCGAGGAAGGTCGGGGAGTCGCAGAACCGCGGCGCGACCGTCCTCGTCGCGACCGAGAAGGTCGAGAACGGCAACCTGCTCGTCTACCGCTACAAGGACGGGAGCACCGTCGTCGAGGGCAAGGTGCGCCGCTCGGCCGACGAGGTCGTCAAGCGCCGCCTCGTCGGCGAGGACGGGATGCGGAAGATGGCGGCGGACGCCGCCGACGCCGGAGGCGTCGACCCGGATTGGACCGCCATCCTCAACCAGATCAAATCATTCAACTACCACCTCGGCCCCGGCGGCGACGGCGTGATCTCGAAGATCAAGCAGGACGCCTTCTTCTCGAAGCTGAATGCGCTGAAGAAGAAGATGACCGACCCGACGGCCACGCCGCAGAACAAGGCGAAGGCGAAATACTACCACGACATGCTCTCGAAGTACGGGACACAGAAGAAGGGCATCCACCTCGGCCCGAAGACGAAGAAGATGCTCGGCGTCAAGCAGGAGCCCTACACGCCGCCGAAGCCGAAGGAGACGCCGCAGCGGACGGGCGGCAAGTCGAGGCGCGTGAAGAAGTCGAACGTGCGGAAGATCGCCGAGGAGAAGCGGGCGCTGGAGAACGGCGAGATCGTCAACGAGACCGGCGGCGGCCTGACAAGCGCGGGCCTTCGGACCGACGAGTTGAGGGAGATGATCGTCGCGGAGCTGGACGACGGCACGCGAATCTTCTACACGCCGCACGACAACCACCACATGGGGCAGGCATACTCGAAGCAGGGCCGCTTCCGCATCGTCGTCCCGAAGGGGTCGAGGCCGCCCGGCGCGAAGGAGATCGAGAGGGCGCTCGACGCGCTCGAGGACATGGGCGTCGAGAAGAAGCTGATGACCCCGGACGACTTCGAGCTGCTCTACCTTCGGAAGAACGCGCACGCGATGGGGATCGCCGACGATCCCGTCTTCGCCAACATCTCGTCCGACCTGCCGGTGAAGAAGCAGGTCGAGAGGATGCTCGAGGGGTTCAAGAAGAAGATCGGGAAGGACCCGCGCAAGATGGCGGGCTACAACCCGAAGCCCGTCTTCTACGGCAAGGAGGGCGAGGGCATCGCGCGCTTCCAGCGGTTCGACTTCTCCGACGCCGACATCGCGAAGAGGAAGTTCACCATCATCCACGACCTCTACTCGTCCAGCCCCGGCGACTTCCTCCTCTCGCGCATCGACGACGGGACGCGGTGCCTCATCGCGACCGAGGAGAAGATCAGGCGCGGCATCCCCCTCGCCGGCATGAGCCCCGGCGCCGACCAGAACACGGGCGGCGCGCAGTTCGTCTTCCTCCGCATCAGGAAGGGCGCGGCAAAGGGACGCCGTCGCATCCACCTGAAGAAGGCGCTGCTGCGCGACACCAACGCGGTCTCCTACAATGGGGACTACTTCGGCAACATGGAGCCGTCCTTCAAGGAAGCGCGCCGCGCGAAGACCGTGCCCGAGGCGCTGAAGATGACGTCCAGCAGCAACGAGACCTTGATCAAGAACGAGGTCCCGCTCGAGATGTGGGACCATATCGACGTCGGCAGCGCCGCCGAGCGGACGCGCGTCCTCGGCGAGCTGCGCAAGCGCGGGATCAAGGAGATCGGCGGCACGCCGATCGAGGACTTCGTGAGGTAGTAGGATGGCGGACCCGAGAAGGATCGGAAGGACGATCTCGGCGAAGGACGCCGTCGAGCACCTCGACGAGCTGCTCGCCCGCTTCGGCGGCGTGACCGTCGGTGTGCAGCACCTCCTCGACGACGGGCGCGCCGTCGTCTCCGCGACCGCGAGGCCGACGCGGACCATGCTGATTGACGACAGGGCGCGCCGTCTCGGATGGACCTGGTGGCCGAGCGTGCACACCCTCGACTTCCGCGAGGCGAGGCGCGACGACGGCGACCTCGTGCTCATCGGCAGGACGGGGCCGGACCGCGACGTCGTCGCGGTCGCGACGATCACGGGGATGATGTTCGACGAGGACCGTCGCGACTACGACCGGTGGATGCGCGGCGTGAGCGACGACGAGCTGGCGGCGGTCCACGTCGCGCTCGAGGAGGCGATGCGTGGCGAGTAGGAACTACACGGCGGTCTATGTCAACAAGCGCGTCGAGGACGACTTCGAGACGGTCGGCGCGCTCGCGTTCGACGGCGACGAGATCGCCTTCGTCCCGGTGCCCGGCAACGACGCCTACTCGATTCTCTGGCGCGGGAGGATCGACATCGCGCTGCAGCACGGGATGTCGCCCGAGGACTTCTACCAGGGGTGGGACGAGAGGGCGAACACCGCGGGCGGGTTCTCCGACCCGAGGCGCGCGAGAGCGGAGTCGGCGTGGGAGGCGGGCAAGGATCTGCTTGCGCGCCATCCCGAGATCGGCGATGCTTTCGACTGGGACGCCGTCCAGCCGTAGGAGGACCGAAAGGATGAGGATCAAGGACATCAGCCCGGACGCCCTGCGCCGGGTCGACGACCGCGAGCTGCTCTCGCTGCACCTCCGCACCCATCAGCTCCACGGCGCCCACTTCGCCGACGACGCGCCGAAGGGCCGGGGCCTGCGCGACGACAAGGGCGCCGAGGCGAAGGACGGCATCCTCGTCGCGGACAACGACGCGATCCTCGACGCCTGGAAGGGCAAGCGCGAGACGCTGCCGCTCAAGGCCGCGCCCAAAGGCGACGGCCGCACCTTCATCCTGGTCTCGCCGTCCCTGGCCTACGGCGTCGTCCGCCTCGGCGACGAGAAGGACGGCGAGTGGCCGATCCTCTTCCTCAACCCCTTCGATGTCCCGCTCCCCTACGCGAGCGGCAAGGTCGACGGGGCCGTCGTCCCCGACATCGACCTCGAGGGCGACGGCGCGCCGATGTCGCTCGAGGACCTCGTCCACGCGCACCTCTTCGTCGTCGAGGAGATGCTGCGTCGGGAGATCAGGCACAAGCGCGTGTCCGACCTCGACGACGAGGAGCTGCCCGACGGGACCAAGGCACCGGTCGTCAAGTTCGCGTGCCCCGACCCGGACAGCATGCCGAACGTCGTCACGAAGGCCGGCGACGTCGCGGCCGCCCTCAAGCCGCGCGCCGGGCAGGCGGTCGACATCTTCTGCGGCATGGGCGCCCTGTCCATCGCCGCCGCGGCCGAAGGCTTCCACTCGACGCTCGCCGTCGAGAACGAGCCGCTCGCCGCGACGTCCTACGCGACCAACCACCCGCGGACGACCGTATTCCACGGAGATGTCCGCCAGCTCAACGCGGCCGACCTGGCCAAGGCGCTCGGGCCGGTCGACCTCGTCTGCGGCGGCGTCCCCTGCGAGCCCTTCTCGACCATCGGCGCGAAGGACCCGACCGACGGGCGGCGCGGCCTGATCAAGGTCGCGGTGAAGTTCGTCAAGGCGATGCGCCCGCGATACTTCCTCTTCGAGAACGTGCCGCAGGCGATGAAGGCCGACGGCTGGGCGACTGCGAGGAAGGCGCTGCAGCGCGAGGGATACGCGACCGACTTCTGGGTCGTGACGCACAACGAGGTCGGCGGAGGCACGGCGCGCAAGCGCGTCTTCTTCGTCGGCGTCCGCGGCGGCGAGCTGCCGTCGCTCGACGACCTGCCGCGCTCGAAGTCGGCCGGGTTCAAGGCCGCGCTCAAGGGCATCACCTCGCCGCCGAAGGGCGAGAACAAGGCCGACCCGATCCACGTCCATCCCGGTCCGCTCCAGCCGCACGCCGTCCGCAACGTCGCGCAGGTCCGCGCCGGCGGCAAGCCGACGGCGACCTGGAACGTGCGGCCGACGCCGCCGCAGGACCCCGCGCCGACCCTGCTCTCGCAGGCCGACAACCTGCACTGGTCGGCGAAGCGCCTGCTCACCGGCCGGGAGATGGCGACCCTCCACGAGATCCCGAGGTCCTACCGCTTCGTCAACTCGACCAGGAGCGGCGTCCGCAAGCTGGTCGGCGACTGCGTCCCGATCCGCCTCGGCCGCGCGGTCCTCGGCCACCTGAAGAAGGCGCAGGCGGAACGGGACCGCGAGCGCGGGCCGGTCGCGAAGGGCCTCCGCGCCGTCGACCTGGCCGACTTCAAGAACGTCGTCCACGAGGCGAAGGACGTGTGGAAGGTCGCGACGCCGAGGCCGCGCGCCGTCGACCTGTTCAGCGGGATGGGCGGGTTCTCCCTCGGCGCGTCCGCGGCGGGCTTCGACACCGTCCTCTCCGTCGAGTGCGACGAGCGGGCCGCGGCGACCTTCGCGGAGAACCACGCCGGGGCGCCGGTCCTCCAGGCCGATATCAGGAAGATCGACCCGAAGGAGATCGCGCGAAGGGTCGGAAGGATCGACCTCGTGATCGGCGGCGTGCCGTGCGAGGCGTTCTCGCCGCTCGGCCGCGGCACCGCGCCGGAGCAGCGGAAGGCCGGCGTCGGCCCGGCCCACATGCAGGACAAGAAGCGCGAGAAGACCGGGCGACGCGACCTTGTCAAGGTAGCCGTGAAGTGGGTCGAGGCGCTGCGCCCGAAGTTCGTCGCCTTCGAGAACGTGCCCGAGGCCGCCGATTCCGGCGAGTGGGACGCGGCGGTCAAGTCCCTCAAGCGCGCCGGATACGACGCGACGATCTGGGTCATGCGCGACGAGCAGGTCGGCGGGGCGACGAAGCGGAAGCGCGCCTTCCTCGTCGCGAAGCGCGACGGCGCGCTCCCCTCCCTCGACGACATCCCGCGACGCAAGGCGACCGCGTGCGGCTCGATCCTCTCGAAGTTCGCCAGCCCGCCGCAGGGGTCCAACCACGCCGACCCGCTCCACGTCCATCCCGGCCCGCTGACCGACATCGCGAGGCGGAACATCGCGGCCTCCGACCGCGGCGAGGCTCCGAAGGCCGGATGGGCGATCCGCCCGTTCTCCGCCGACGGCCCCGCGCCGACGATCACGTCGGGCAACGACGTGATCCACCCGAACCGCAAGCGATACCTCACGGGCCGCGAGATCGCCGCCCTGCACGGCGTGCCGAAGTCCTACCGCTTCCCCGCGTCGACGACCAGGACGGGCGTCCGCGACCTCGTCGGCGACTCCGTCCCGGTGCCGCTCGGCCGCGCCGTCCTCTCGCACCTCTCCTCCGGCCGCGCGACGAAGTCGGTCGTCGGCCCCATGCCCGCCAACCTCGTCGAGGACATCGGCGATGTGAAGCGCGTGGAGACGTCGAGGCCACGCGTCGTCGACCTCTTCTCCGGCATGGGCGGCTACTCGCTCGGCGCCCGCGCCGCCGGATTCGAGACGGTCCTCGCCGTCGAGCACGAGAAGCACGCGGCGGCGACCTTCGCCGCCAACCACGGCGGCACGCCCGTCTTCTTCGGCGACATCCAGAAGGTCGACCCGAAGGAGGCGCGCAAGCGCGTCGGCCCGGTCGAGATGATGATCGGCGGCGTGCCGTGCGAGCCCTACTCCTCGTCGGGCCGCGGGTCGGCCCCGGAGCAGCGCAACGACGGCGGCCGCGTCTTCGGGCGCCGCGGCCTCGTCAAGGTCGCGGTCTCCTGGGTCGAGGCGTTCTCCCCCAAGTTCGTCGCCTTCGAGAACGTCCCGCTCGCCGCCGACTCCCCCGAGTGGAAGGCCGCGCTGAAGTCGCTGGCCGGGATGGGCTACAGCGCCACCATCTGGGTCGTGCGCGACGATCAGGTCGGCGGGGCGACGACACGCAAGCGCGCCTTCCTCGTCGCGTCCAAGGGCAAGCTGCCCGACCTGGACGCGATCCCGAGACGCAAGGCCAGGACGGTGAAAGACGTCCTCGCGGCCCTTCCGTCCGTCGGCAGCGGCGACCCGCTGCACGTCGCCCACGGGACGGTCTCGGAGCGGAGGCTGAAGGGCATCCGCGCGCAGCTCGACGGCAAGAAGATCCCAGGCTTCTTCCACGAGGGCGTGAACAAGATGGATGAGCCGGCGCACCCGATCATCGCCAGCCGGCAGTCGATCCACCCGAGCCTCAAGCGGCACTTCACGCCGCGCGAGGTCCTGACCATGCACGGGGTCCCGAAGTCCTATCGCTTCCCCGTCAACATCGGGACCGTGCCGTCGCTCGTCGGCGACTCCGTCCCGGTCGCGCTCGGGTCGGCGATCATCAACCACCTCACCGGCCGCGCGCGGAAGGACGAGGAGGCCGACTGGCTGGGCGACGCGACGGACGCGATCCTTCCCGAGATCCTTGCCGACGAGATTGTCGGCGTCGACCTCGAGGGCTTCGAGGACATCGCGAAGGAGCACGCCGGCCCCGGCGGGTTCTCGGTCAAGATCGACCCGACCGACCTCCCCAACGTGATCACGAAGCAGGAGCAGCTCCGCAAGGACGCGGGCGGCGGCAAGCGCGTCGTCGACCTGTTCTCCGGTCTCGGGGCCTACTCGCTCGGGGCGCACGCCGCGGGCTACCGGACCGCGCTCGCCGTCGAGCTGGAGCCGACGGCCGCGGCGACCTTCGCGACGAACAACCCGCGGTCGCAAGTCTACTTCGGCGACGTCCGCAAGCTGGACCCCCGCGCGGTCCGCGACAAGATCGGCAAGGTCGACCTCGTGATCGGCGGCGTGCCCTGCGAGCCCTTCTCGTCCGCCGGCAATTCCAGGGTGGATCAGCAGAACGACCCGCGCCGTGGTCTGGTCGGGATCGCGGCCAAGTTCGTCGAGGCGCTCGAGCCCGACTTCTTCGCCTTCGAGAACGTGCCCCAGGCCGCGAAGTCGTCCGAGTGGGGCCGCGCCCTCAAGCGGCTCAAGCGCGGCGGCTACGAGGTCGCGATCTGGAAGGTGTCGCACGACGAGGTCGGCGGCGCGACGAAGCGCAAGCGGGCCTTCATGGTGGGCGGCAAGAACGGCCTCCCATCGCTCGACGACCTCGGGCGGAAGTCTGCGACGCCGTGCGGCGAGGCGCTCAAGGGACTCGGCAACCCGCCGTCGAGGGAGAACCCGAGCGACCCGCTGCACGCGGTCCCGTACCCGCTGCGACCGAACGCCATCCGCAACATCGCCTACATGAAGGCCAACCCCAAGGCGACCGCGCCGCCGAGCATGTGGGCGGTCCGCCCCGTCGACTCGCGGCAGCCGTTCTTCACGATCGTCGGGATGGTCGACATGCTGCATCCGAGCAGCCGCCGCTACCTGACCGCGCGAGAGGCCGCGACGCTGCACGACATCCCGAAGTCCTACCGCTTCCCCGACACGCGGCACATCGCTGTCCGCACGCTGATCGGCGACTCGGTCCCGGTCGCGCTCGGCACCGCGGTCCTCAAGCACCTCACCTCCGCGAAGGTCGCGAAGGGCGAGGGCGTCGACCGCGACGAGGTCATCCGCTGCATCGAGGAGGCTGGCGAGTTCGTCGTCGTCCGCGACTTCGTCTCGCTGGTCGGGTCGGTCGTGACCGCGCCCGAGGGCCGGCCCGCAAAGGACGTCGACCTCGTCGTGCGCGACGACGTCCCCGACTCCTCGGTCGAGCTGAAGCTGCGCCGTCTCTTCCCTCCGGCCATCCGCAGCAAGGTCCATATGGTATGGGACGCGAAGGGGCCAAACTGGGCCTACCTCCCGTTCTACGACCTCGTGCTGCGGAAGCGCGACGAGCTCAAGGCGCAGGGCGTCGACGAGCCCGACTACAAGCCCTATGCGTCGGGGTCCGTCGAGAAGGCCGAGGCCGTCCGCCTGATGCGGCCGTTCGTCCCGCTCAAGGCGAGGACCGGATACCACCAGGGCGAGTTCTTCGCGGTCGACCCGCTGCTCGACCTGTGGGCCGCGCCCGCGTTCAAGCAGGGCAAGTCCGTCGCGGTGGAGCCGAAGTTCGACGGCGTCCGCCTGACCGTGCACAAGGACGGCGACCGCGTCGCGATTTTCACCGAGGACAAGAAGCGCGACCGCGCCGCCATCCTGCCCGACGTCGTCGAGGACGTGCGCAAGCTGAAGGATGAGAAGCTGATCCTCGACGGCGAGATGGTCTGGTGGAAGGACGGCAAGCCCATCGCCCGGCACGACATGATGAGGATCGTCGTGGGCAAGGACCCGCTCAAGGGCGAGGACCTGCGGCTCAACGCATTCGACATCCTCTGGCGCAACGACGACGGCCCTCTCGACCACATGCCGTGGGCCGCGCGGCAGGCGCAGCTCGAGGCCGCGCTGCCCGACGACACGAGGCACCTCAAGAGGGCGCGCCCGACCGTCGCCGGCAACCGTCGCGAGTTCCTCGCCGCGGTGAAGCGGGCGAGGGCCTACCCCGGCAGCGAGGGCGCGATGCTCAAGCTGACCGACGCGCCCTATGACCTCGACGGGCGGAGCGGCGCGTGGGCGAAGCTGAAGGACGTCTTCGAGCTGCAGGTCGTCGTGATCGGCGCGAAGAAGAAGATCCCGTCGAAGGACGAGGACGCGGACTTCCGCAAGCAGCCGGGGCGGTGGTCCTACGACGGGATCAAGGACCCGTCCGCGTGGACCTACCGCGTCGCCTTCCTCGGGCCGCGCGGGAAGCTGATCCCGATCGAGGCCGACGAGACCTACACCGAGAGCGACCTCAAGCTGCGGTGGGTCGACAAGGGCGAGAAGGACCCCGTCACCGGCCAGGTCGCGAGCGAGAGCCAGTGGCGTGGGACCGACGACCCGCGGCTGTGGAAGATGGGCCGGGGCTTCGACGCGCGCAAGGCCGGAGATGTCCAGTACGGCACGACCTACAACACCGGCATCGAGGCGAAGATCGGCGACGTGATCACGGTGACGCCCGTCTTGATGCGCGAGTTCTCCGGGCCGCAGGGCCGGCGCCGCTACTCGTGGACCTTCCCGATCGTCCGCGAGGCGACGCCGACCAGGGAGCGGCCCGACACCCTCGAGGATGTGCGGCGAATCGTCGCCGCCAGCTCCGAGCGGACGCCCGAGGACATGCCCGACGAGAAGGATGTGAAGGAGGTCGCGAAGTCGCGCGGCCGCCTCGGCATCAGCCGACTCCAGAAGCAGCGGCGCGGGCAGATCGATCCCGACGAGTCGACGAGGGACCAGGAGCGCGAGGCGGCGGAGCGCGCCGGCGGCGACCCCTACATGGTCCCGCAGAAGGGCAAGGCCGAGCAGCGGTTCGTCGCGCAGCTCCACTACCGCGGCTTCTGGTCGGAGGACGAGCGGGACCTCGTCCGCGAGGCGCTGAAGAAGGCGCGGGCCGAGGCGAAGGCCGGCGACCGTGCGGCGGCCAGGGAGATCCTCGACAACGCGTGGAAGGATCTTGGACCCGCGATCCTTCGCGTCCCGCTCGACGAGCTGAAGGCCGGGGCGCAGCGCGCCGAGGACGCGGGCGACGGCGACGTCTCCGCGGCGGTGCGCCGTGGCCTGGACACGCGGCCGCCGAAGGTCGACGACCTCGAGGGGATCGAGGGGCGCATCGTGAACCTCGGGAACGTCCACGCCGACCTGCGGATGAAGTCGCCCCTCGGCGAGTGGCTGATCGGCTGGACGCTGGACACGCCGAAGGTCGCGATCCAGACACTCGACGGCAAGGCGGTCCCGCTCCTGCGGAACAAGATCACGCACAACGAGGAGGGCGACAACATCGTCGCGCAGCGCAAGCTGGTCCAGCCCGTCGCGTGGCTTGACATCGTCTCGAAGGACAAGCCCGTGCACAGGACCGGCGCCGGCCAGGTCGGCGCGACGCCCGGGACGGCCGGCGAGTTCCACTACCTCGCGTCGGGGCGCGCCGTCTTCGGCGTCCAGAAGACCGACTACCACGAGGTCTTCCTCTTCCCCGAGGACGGCACCGACTGGGGCGGGCGCTGGGGTCTCCAGCTCATCGAGGGCCGGCCCGACTACCGCCGGGCGCGCGGCGAGTTCTGGATGGCGAACCGCCCGAAGGAGCAGTCGCCATACATCACGACGCACGACGAGGAGAAGGAGAAGGACAAGGCGAAGCGCGAGAGGATCGACGTCGAGTGGAACACCGACACGGTCGAGGCGCTGCGCGCGAAGGGCTACTCGCCGCTCGGCCCGGAGAAGGCGGCGAAGCGCGACGGGCGGAAGGTCCGCCTGCTCGTCCCCATCGCGAAGATCGCGAAGCAGGAGCGGTATGTCCTCGGCGTCGTGATGGAGCCGGACGCCGTCGACGCGCACGGCGAGGTCGCGGACGCGGCCGACATTCGACGCGCCGCCCACAATTTCCTTGTCAAAGGCGCACAGATCGGTTATCAACATCAAGAGAAGCCAGGCGGACTGACACTCTTGGAGAGCTATCTTGCACCCGTCGAATTCAAGCTGGGCAACCGAACCGTCCCGAAGGGGACGTGGCTGATGGCGGTCCGCGTGAACAACGACAAGGTGTGGCAGGAGGTCCTCGACGGGAAGCTGACCGGCTTCTCGATCGAGGGCTACGCGAAGCGAGTGCCGGTCGCGGCGTAGAGGGAGATCCCCGGTGGCCGATCCTGTCGACAAAAAGGCGAAGCGCAGACTCACCGACATCAACGTGACCAACGTCGATCTGGTCGACCGGCCGGCCAACCAGGAAGAGTTCCTCGTCGTAAAGAGGAAGGACGGGAAGGAGGACCCCGACATGGACCCGAAGGATGAGAAGGTCGTCAAGGACGAGGAGAGCACCGTGGCCGAGGAGCTGACGGACGGCGGCGGGAGCGAGGACGCCCCCGACACCGACGAGTCCAAGGACGACGACGCCGAGGACGGCGACGGGTCCGACGACGCCGGGGGCGACGCCAAGGACGACGACGCCAAGGACGACGACGCCGAGGGCGACGACTCCGAGGGCGGCGATCCCGTGCAGAAGGCGGTCGACGCCGTCGAACGGTTCACGGGCGCGCTCAACGACTTCCTCGCCGGCCTGGAGAAGGGCGGCAAGAAGAAGACCGAGAAGGAGGAGGACGAGGACGGCCAGGTCGAGAAGGCGGACGGGATCGCGAAGCTGGCGAAGATGGTCTGCGACGAGGCGCGCAAGGTCCGCAAGATGAGCGACCTCCCCGAGCCCATCGGCAAGGCGCTCGACGGCCTGATCAAGATGGCCGACGACGTCCTCGCCGCCGCGGAGAAGGCGGGCAAGTACCCCTACCCCGAGCCGGCCTCCGCGAAGAAGCAGGACGACGAGGACGAGGACGGCAAGGTCGAGAAGGCCGGCCGCATCCTGTCCGCGGCCAACATCAAGACCGTGAAGGACGCGCTCTCCGGCATGGGCAAGGCGCTCGAGCTGCTGGGCGGCATGGTCAAGCAGGTCGAGTCGCGCTACGCCGAGAAGGCCGAGGGCGAGGACGACGAGGACAAGGACGCCGAGGCCGCCGACAAGGGCGAGACCAAGAAGGGCATGTGCCCCGAGTGCGGCGCCCCGCTCTTCGGCAAGGCCGTGTGCAAGAAGTGCGGCGCGAAGATCGGCAAGGACGGCAAGGTCGCGAAGGCCGCGAAGGCGGACGACGAGGACGACGCCGGCAAGGCCGAGAAGCAGGACATGATGAAGTGCCCGCACTGCGGCGCGGAGATCGAGGCGGGCCTCGACAAGTGCCCCGAGTGCGGCAAGGCCATCGAGATGGAGAAGGCCAAGGGCAAGAAGGACGACGACGCCGAGGCGACCGACAAGAAGATCCTCAAGGCCATCGAGAACCTCGCCGACAAGGTCGAGGCCCTCGGCAACCGCGTGACCAAGGCGGAGGCCGCGGTCGGGATCTCGAAGTCGCTGGGCGACGACGAGGAGGACGGCAACGGCGAGAAGCCGTCGCTGTGGTCCGGCCTGGGCCTCGTGCCGGGCGACGTCGCGACCGAGCGGCAGAGCAAGGACTGATCTAGGAGGTAGCCCGCGGGCGGCGTACCCGACGGGATTGAGACCCTAACGGGAGGAGAGGAGAACGAAATGTCCGTGGACAACCAGGAGATCCTGCGAAAGGCCGTCATCACCACCGACTCGATGACCACCGCCGGACTGCTCAACCCCGAGCAGGCCGACAAGTTCATCGACTTCGTGTGGGACATCTGCAAGCTGAAGGGCAACGCCCGCACGCTGAAGTTCCGCCCCGAGGAGCTGCAGATCGACAAGATCGGCGTGGGCTCCCGCGCGGCGGTGCCGAAGGTCGAGGCGACCGATCCCGGCGTGCGGCGCGGCATCACCACGAGCCGCGTGACCCTGCGGCCGTCCGAGGTGATGGTGCCCTTCGAGATCAGCTACACCGCGCTCGACGTGAACCTCGAGGGCGAGAAGCTGGCGGAGCACCTCGTCAAGATGTTCGCCACCCAGTTCGGCAACGACCTGGAGGAGCTGTACATCCAGGGCGACCAGCTCGGCGCGGCCATCCTCGAGAGCGACTACTTCGACGGCGGCGCGTCCGACAAGTACGTCAAGGACGGCTTCCTCGCGCTGCAGGACGGGTGGCTGACCCTCGCCCGCCAGGGCCACGGCGTCGACTTCGCCGGCGCCAACATCAGCAACCGCCTCTTCTCGCGGCTGCTGAACGCGCTGCCCGAGAAGTTCAAGCGCGACCGCACCAAGCTGCGGTTCTTCTGCTCCACCGACCTCGAGCAGAACTACCGCGAGAAGGTGGCGGCGAGGGCCACCGGCAAGGGCGATCAGGCGCTCATGTCCGAGATGCCGCTGACGCCGTTCGGCGTCCCGCTGATCGGCGTGCCGCTCCTGCCCTTCCAGCCCAAGATCGTCGAGCACGTCGTGGTCAACACCGACGGGACCACCGCGACCGCCCTGCTCTACAAGGACCTCGCCAACGTGGTCGTGACCACCTCGACGCTCGGCGCCTCGCCGGAGTCGGCCTACACCGAGGGCGTGGACTACACCCTCGACGCGGCCAACGGTACGATCACCCGCCTCGGCGGCGGCTCCATCCCGAGCGGCGGAACCGTCAAGGTCACCTACCAGGCCGAGGCCCAGGTGATCTGCACCCACCAGGACAACTTCCTCGTCGGCATCGGCAAGGACGTCCGCATCGAGACCGACCGCGACATCTTCAAGTCCGTCCTCCAGTACGCGCTGACCGCCAAGGTGGCCTGCGAGTTCGAGGAGGCCGACGCGATCAGCTTCGGCTACAACATCGGCCTCGACGTCTAGCGGCGGTCCTCGCGACCTGACCCGCCCCGGCGGGCGGCGAGACGCCGGGGCGGGCTAGCCCGCCGACCGCACCCATTCTCGCCCAGACACGGGAGGCCTCCCTCATGACGACCGCGAAGAAGAAGGCGACAGGGGCTCACAAGAAGTCCACTGGCCGAGCGGCGAAGAAGCCCGCGAAGAAGAAGGCGAAGGCGAAGAAGGCGGCGACGCCGAAGAAGCCCGCGAAGCCCAAGTGCTACGGCGACGCGGGGACCTTCGACCTCGACGATCCCGGCTGCGCGGCCTGCGACTGGCAGGACGACTGCGGCGCGGAGATCGCCCTCTCTAACTTCCCGAAGCCGGACGAGGACGAGTCCCCGCCGGCCGACGAGGAGAAGGCGGAGGCGCCGCCCGTCGAGGACGCGCCGAAGCCGCGCAAGGCGAGGACCCCCGCGGCCCCGCCGCCCCCGCCGTCGGGGACGGCCCGCGTGATCCTCAAGGTCGGCCGCACCGACACCCCGATCCCGGGCGGCCAGAAGTTCTACCTCAACCGGCCGGTGACGGTCCGCAACCCCGAGCACATCGCGCTGCTCCGGGTCAACGGGCGCTACTCGGTCGAGGAGGGCTGAAGGATGGCGCGCCACATGATGCAGTTGCGCTCGAGGCGCGGCATGAAGATCGTGGACCTGGGCGGGCGACGCCGCTCCATCTCCGGCGCCCGCTCCATCCCGGTCTCGGCCGAGGAGCGCGACTTCGTGCTCGCCGGCCCGGACGGCGGCGACCTCGTCTTCACCGAGATCCCCGAGCGGGATCGGCGGAAGAAGGCGAAGCCCGCGAAGGACGATCCCCCGAAGAAGGATCGCCCGGCCGGGCCGCCCGAGGACCACGCGAAGGCGAAGGCCGCGGCCGCGGAGATCAACGACGCCGCCTCGGTCGACAACGACAAGGCCGCCGCCGAGGACAAGGCCGCGGCCGACGAGAAGCACGCCGCCCGTCGCGAGAAGCGCGACAAGCGCCGCGAGAAGGTCGAGGCCGACAAGGCCGCATCCGATGGCGACGACTCCGCTTCCGAGGGCGACGACTCCTCCGCCAGCCCGTCCGACGAGGACCCGCCGAAGAAGTCGCGCAAGAAGAAGAAGCGCAAGGGCGGCGACTAGCCCGCCCTCGCGGCGGGAGGGGCCGTGCTCAAGGTCAACCTGCGCGACGGCTCGACCCTCACCTTCGACCTCTCGACCGAGGCGGGCCGCAAGGACTGGCAGCGACGCCAGGGCGATCCGCACTTCCAGGCCGAGATCACCGGGGCGGGCATCCTTCACGACGGCGTCCTCCACGCCATGCCAGTCCCGTCGAGGTTCAGATCGACGCAGTGGGAGGCGGAGCCGATCTGGAAGAAGAACGGCTCCGGCCCGCAGATTGTGGCCGACCGATTGACCTGCTATGCTGACGCCACGCGGCTGTCGATCACTGTGCACCACGGCAGCCGCCCGCGCGTCGTCCGATTCTCGGCGGCGCGCGTCGGCCGTCTGCGATACAGCCCGCGCCTCCACGGCAGCGTCGAGGCGCGCGACCGAGAAGGAGGAGAAGGATGAGCGACCGACACTACGAGGGCGGCACGCCGCACAAGGACGATCCCCGTCAGCTCGAGCCCAACAGCGGCAGCGCGGGCGAGGACTTCATCCAGGCGCCGAAGCTGAACCGTGTCCGCGTGACCGTCGAGGACGTGCTCGTCGCGGGCGAGACCGTCGAGATCAACCCGCTCGAGTTCCGCGGGACCGTGCGCCGCATTCAGGCGAAGAAGGTCAGCGGGTCGGCGACGACCTACGACCTCGCGATCTACTCCAGCGACCCCGCCGGCGCGGGCCACCACGACTTCGACGAGATCGAGTCGGTCACGGGCATCGCGGTCGCGAGCGCCTACGACTCCGGCGTCGTCGACGTTCCCTACGAGAACACGGACGACAACGTGATCAAGCGGTCGCTCTACGCGACGATCACCCCGGACGACTCCGCGACGCCCAACGTCTTCGACCTCCAGCTCATCGTCGAGCAGCGGGTCTAGGAGGGAGCGAGAGCATGAGAAGGATCGCCGTGCTGCTGATCGCCGTCGTCCTGGCCGGCTGCGCCGGGACGCCCGACTACCTGCCGCTGATCGACGCGGGCCTGCTCGGCGGCGAGGGGATCACCCAGGCCGGCAAGAGCCTCGCGGTCGAGCGCAAGGACGTCGCGGGGTGCTTCGTGACCTGCGCCCTGCTCACGACGCTCGCCTCGGCGAAGGAGGCGGTCGACGGCTGGCTGCGGACGCCGTCGGGGCCGGGCGTGATCCCCGGGGTGGACATCGACCTGGCCGAGTGTGTCGCGCTCTCCGGCAAGCCGCTGGAGCCTGTCCTCAAGGGCGAGGCCGAGCAGATCGTCAAGGGCATCGCCGACGGCG
>Ga0272441_10005059_pt1 | contig 23279 bp, 24 predicted proteins | sample SSMProp6N_FD_193582 | JGI IMG/M metagenome (GOLD analysis project Ga0272441, IMG submission 193582) | Marine sediment archaeal communities from Little Sippewissett salt marsh, Falmouth, MA, United States - SSM-Prop-6N | ecosystem: Environmental > Aquatic > Marine > Wetlands > Sediment ...
ATGCTGGCGGCACCTGACTCTTTTTCCCCAGGATACGCCAATAGCTGCGGTTGTCTTTAGACTCCGCCGTGATGGGAAAACCGCCAGCCTGCAAGGCCTCCAGATCCCGGTATACGGTTCTCGACGAACAGCCCAGATCCGTTGCGAGGTCCGCGGCTGTTTTCCCCGCCATACAGGCTGCCAGGGTATGAAGAATTTTCCACTGACGGATGAGTTGGTCGCCCCTGGCCATAGGTACCTTGTGTTGAACTTACATCAGCGTTGGTGCGGCATTGTGCGGTAGATGAAGACGAATTGCTCGTTGTTGATGTCTACGGTCGTGTCGCAATTGCACAATTCCGCATGCGTGAGCCATCCGGGTTTACCCGATGACCCTTTTTTTTCGTCGGCGGGATACGATTCACCTGTGATTGCATTGTACCAGGAAACAAGTGTGCAGTCTGAACCCAGTGACTTTACCTTTTCATCTGCAATGTACTGGGCAGCCGAAAAATCAAGTCCCGATGGGTCTCTTTTGATTTTTACCGGATTGATCAATTGGTACTTTAATGACTTTTTCCCCATTTTTGTCCCCTCTTGATGATACCGCTTGTTCTGAAGTATGAACTCTAATATGGGCGTTTGAAAATTGCAATAGCAGGCAAGTGTGGGATTTGGAGGTGATGCCATTGTTAGATCCTGATGATTGGTTTCAAAAAAAGACTGTCCGGGCCGAACTGATCGAGCCGAGCGGAAATCGATCAGCCAGAAGAATCCAGATTCGTACGAGCCCCGTTTCGGGCCGCACTAGTCGGATTGCCTTCAGCCGAACCAATGAAGCCGAAGCGGGAACGGAATCCCTTCCTTTGCCACCGCCGGATGCGCATCAAACCAAGACCTGCCCGTTCTGTTTTCCGCAAGTCCTGGAACGGACACCCAGGATCATCCCCCAGATTCACCCGGCAGGTCGAATGAAAAGGGGCCGGTCGCTTCTTTTTCCCAACCTGTTTCCCTATGGAGCCTATTCGGCCGTAGGTTTGTTCGACAATGCCCACTTTGTCGAAATCGGGACGGCGAGCGTTCAGCGGTACACGGATTGTTTGATAAATTGTGCCCAGTATTTGTCCCGCGTGAAAAAGCACGACCCCACGGCGGTATACATGGCCGTTACCCAGAACCACCTGCCGTCGGCAGGGGGATCGCTGGTTCACCCGCATCTTCAGATCCACGCCGATGAAACACCCGCAAACCACCATCGATTTCTGTGCGATCGCACCCGATCGTATCATCGGATCGAAAAGCGCATGCTTTTGGGTGACTATTTGGCCGTTGAAACCCTTGCGAAGGAGCGGATGATCGGCCATATCGGTTCTTGGGCGTGGTTTGCGGCGTTTGCGCCGGAAGGTTTTTTTGAAATCTGGGCCATTTACAAGGGGAAAACCTCCCTGTTGGCCTTGAACGAGAACGAATGGCGCGATCTGGCAACGGGGATGATTCGAGCACAGCGGTTTTACAGAAGCCTGAACCGTAACGGATACAATTTTGGTCTGCTTTCTCTGGAAACGCCGCAGAGCGCTCTGGAACTGCGCGCTGTCATGACAGTTCGGTCCAACTATGCCCCGTGGGTGAGAAGTGACCACACTGGCTTTGAACTGATGCTAGGGGATATGGCCACCTTCACCTCCCCCGAACAGACCGCGCAAATGGCAAGACGGTTTTGGCGTTGAGGCAATTGCATCTGCACAAGGAGGTTCTTCTCGGCGGCATCGGTTAACGAAACGCAACACAGCTGTAAGTTCATAACCAACTCATTCCTAACCGCATGATTTACTAGCTACGCTGTTTTCATCGATAGAGGCGTGAAGCGCATTTCATGGGCTTTTAACGATACCATCCATTTTTATCCCAAATACCAGTAAACAGCGGCCGACAAGACAGCCCATGCCAGAACGCCTGCAGTGCCAAAGAAACATACCGTTGACAGCGTTCGGTGGAAACCGTTTTCTTTGACGCGTTCGCTGTAACCCAAAAGAAATCCCGAAAGGGCGCCTGCGGCCATGCCGCCACCGTGCGCCCAGTTATTGATCCCCGGAATCAGAATGCCGAAAAGTACGATGCCCAGCGCCCATCCGCCCACTTGTCTGTAAATGGCCTGCCCATAAACGCCTCCGCGCGTTTTTCCGTAATACAGTGCTGATCCGATGAGCCCGCAGACAGCCGCAGAGGCCCCAATGGTGAAGGTTACGCCTGCCAGATAGGAAACGACAAAACCTGCGATGCCGGCTGCCGTGTAAAGGATGAACATTCGATGAACTCCGTATTCGCGAATGATCAGGGGGGCGATCTGGCGAAATGCCAACATGTTGAACACGATATGGAGTAGGCCGCCATGAAGATAGGAGGCTGCCAACAGCGACCACCAGCGCTGATAGGTGTCAATGGGAATCTTTCCAGTGGCACCCAGCAACAGCAATCCCTGGCTGTCCGGGGAAAGGAAGGTCATGGGGTTGCCGGTGATTCGCGGTCCATGGCGGCTCAGCAACAACGACAGGATGAACATGACAACGTTGGCGGCAATGACCGCCTGGATGAGCTGCTTTTCGTTGAAAAGGATGTTGCGCCAACGGGAATCAGGCCTGGATAGACCGCAATAGGGACATTTGGGTTCACCCGCGCTGATCAGTCTTTTGCAGCTTGGACAGATAAGAGCGCTTTTTCGGGGCGGATTTCCTTTTTCCATGGATTGTTCAGCCTTCTTACCATTTCCACTGAACCGGATTTTCGTCAATCAGATCGGTCACCATCCGGCTGATGCGATCCATTTCCTCCATCTCCTCCGGCGCAAGTGTTACCGTACCTGCTTTGGCATTGTCGATCGCCTGTTCTGCGTTTCGCGCGCCTGCGATGGCGCACACGCCGGGCTTGGCGATTACCCAGGCAAGGGCCAGTTGGGCCAGTGTAATCCCTTTATCCTCCGCGATGGGACGCAGTTTCTCTATCGCTTTTAGTACTGTTGGATACACATCCGGCTGGAAAAGCCGGTTGCTGCTGCGATGATCCCCTTGCTCGAATTGGTGATCCGGACCGAACTTTCCGGTCAGCAACCCCTGGGCCATGGGTGAATAGGCCAACACGGTGACCTGGTTCTCGGCGCACCAGGGCAGAAGCGCTTGGTCTGCATGACGCCAGAAAAGGGAATAGGGGGGTTGAAGGCTTTCGATAGGGCCGATTGCACTGATTGTTTTCAGTTGCTCGGCGGAAAAATTGGACACACCGATGGCGAGGATTTTCTTTTGATTTTTGAGCTCCATCAAGGCCTCCATCGTTTCTTCCATGGGGATTTTTTTCGATCGGAAAGAACCCGCAGGCCAGTGTATCTGGTAAAGGTCCAGATAATCCGTGCCCAGGTTTTTCAACGATTGATGACAGGCTTGGATCACCTGATCGTGCGCAAGATGATTGGAGAACACTTTGGAAAAAATCTGCACTTCGTCTCGTCTGGCACCGACGGCTTTTCCCAATACCTTCTCCGAGTGACCATCTCCGTAAACTTCAGCGGTGTCGAAGGTGGTAATCCCATTGTCCATGGCGGCGTGGATGGCTTTTTCGCTTTGATGGTCGTTTATACCGGTCCACATGGCCTTGCCCGTCTGCCAGGTGCCCATGATAACGGGTGACACATGAATGTTCGTTTTTCCTACTGTTCTCAACTCCATTTTTTATCCTCCCCATTCAGCTCGTTTAGATTGAGCGCGGTTGGCCGGCAAAAAAAAATGCCATTGATGAGCCGCAGGTACCTTTCCTTACGATGCAAGCTTGACCCAGAAAAACCCGAACTATACAGTAGTGCGCGTTTACGCGATTTGCAAGGCACACAGGTGATAGGGCGGCCAATTGCGATGGGATAGAAGTTGAATCCATCGCTGCCTGTGGGATTGGAAAAAACAGACTCGGTTCTTCAAGCATGAAACGTCAAGTGGAGAAAGTATACAGCCGCATAGCCGTCAGGGCACTGGTCGAAGTTGTTCTTCGGTCCGGCGATCTTGACCATCGTTTTGCCTCAGCGGGGAGGACCCTTGAAGGGATTCGTGCTCACCAACGCGTCCAGCGCATGCGGCCAGAGGGGTATCGCGCAGAGGTGCCAGTCTCTATGGAAATCGAAAACCCGAATTTTAACCTTGTCGTCGGCGGCAGGATCGACGGGGTTCTCGACGCGGATGGGCAGATCCTCGTCGAAGAGATCAAATCCACCCGCAAAGAATTGACCGCCCTCAAAGAAAATCCCGAGCCTTGTCACTGGGGTCAGGCCAAGGTTTACGCCTTTCTTTTGGCCAGACAGGAGGGACTTGAGTCGGTCGCCGTTCAGTTGACCTATTGCAACCTGGATACGGATGAAATTCTGGAATTGGTCGAAACGCCGTCACTTCTGGAATTGGAAACCTTTTTTCATGCATTGGTCGAAACCTATCTATCGTGGGCCACGATGCTCAGCCGATGGTGCAGGGTACGCAATGACGCCATACGATCGCTCGATTTTCCCTTTCCGGCATATAGAGACGGTCAACGCGATATGGCTGTAACCGTATACCGTACACTTCGAGATGGTGGACAGGCCCTTCTTCAAGCTGCCACCGGGATCGGAAAAACAATGGCCGCACTTTTTCCGGCTGTCAAGACGCTGGGAGAGGGCCACGCAGATCGTATTTTTTTTCTTACCGCACGTAATACGGGGACCTTGGCAGCAGCCAATGCATTGACTGTATTAGAAAAAAAAGGGCTGCGGCTCAAACGGGTCGCCTTGACGGCAAAGGACAGGATCTGTTTTTGCCCTGACGCCACCTGCAACCCGGACGCCTGTGAATTCGCCAAAGGGCATTTCGACCGTTTGAACGAAGCGATGAAGGAGGCTTTCTCCCATGACGCCTTGTACCGCAATACCATCGAAACGATCGCCCATGCCCACACGGTTTGTCCTTTTGACTTCTCTCTGGAGCTTTCCAGATGGGCGGATTGCATCCTTTGCGACTACAACTACGCCTTCGATCCGCGTGTCTATTTAAGACGTTTTTTCGACGAGGAAAACGGAGAGTATGTCTTTCTGGTGGATGAAGCGCATAACTTGGTGGACCGTTCCAGGGAGATGTTTTCCGCTCAGCTGAAAAAAAGTGCTTTTTTGGGAATGCGACGAGAGGTCAAAGATCACCTGCCCGCCGTGTATCGAATCGCGGGTAAGATCAATACCTGGATGCTCAACGCCAGGAAAGAGGCCTATCAAGCTGGCGGTTTTCTCTCCGAGGATCGTCTACCCGTAGGGATGGAACCCTATTTGCGCACCTTTGTAAAGGAAGCCGAGCGGTGGCTGGTGAAAAACCGTCCGACTTCATACAGGGAAGCCGTTCTGGAGCGATATTTTGAGGTGACCCGCTTTTTGCGGGTTTGGGAAGAGTTTGGTGAAAGTTATGTAACCTGCCGTTTTGCAAATAAAAAAGATCTGGCCTTGAAGCTGTTTTGTCTGGATCCTTCGAGACAACTGAAAAACGCATTTCAGCGATCGAGGGCCGTGGTTTTCTTTTCCGCGACGCTCACACCCGCGACCTATTTTCAGGATCTTTTCGGATGCCATCCGGATGCGATCAAACGATCGATTCCATCCCCTTTTCCGCAAAAATACCAAGCGGTTTTCGTCGCCGGCAACGTACCCACAACCTTCACGCAAAGAAAGAACAGTGCCGAAAAGGTGGCCGTTTTAATCCGCTCCTTTGTGCAGGCCAAACAGGGCAACTACCTGGCATTTTTCCCCTCGTACGCCTATATGAACTTGGTTACGGAGCATTTCGCGGAAAAGGTGCAGGCGGATATCCGGATTCTCATTCAACAGCGTGACATGGATGATGACGGACGCGTCAGGTTTCTGGACCAATTTTCCGATGGCAACCATCAAACCCTGGTTGGTTTCGCTGTAATGGGTGGAATTTTTGGTGAGGGGATCGACCTGGTGGGAGAACGATTGAGCGGCGCCGTGATCGTCGGTGTGGGGCTGCCAGCCATTTGTCCGGAAAGGGACCTGATCCGCGATTATTTCGAAAAGTCGGGCGTGGGTTTTGATTTCGCTTACCGGTACCCTGGAATCAATCGGGTGCTTCAGGCCGCCGGAAGGGTGATTCGGTCGGACCGGGACAAAGGGGCTATTTTACTCGTGGACCGTCGTTTCATGACACCCGGCTACCGTCGGCTTTTGCCTGCTAATTGGTCACCGATCCCCGTTGCGTCGGAAAAGCAGATCGAACATCGGCTGGCGCAATTCTGGTCTAGTGTCGACGATGAGACCCAGACGGTGAAGGCTGCGTTCTAAGGGAAAAGCGGTTCTATCGTTTTTTCTTCGGATTGCAGCCCGTCTCTTTCTTTTCGGGCAAACCACCTAAGCAGTAAGCACGCCAGTCGCAATCGATGCTGTCGCAGTCTGCGTTACCTCTCCGGAAACAATCCGTAATACCCGCCGTTCGCTGTAAACTGCGAACGAGGGCAATGACATCCACCTGATCCGCGGGCCGAGCCTTCGTTCTTTCGCAGACCCTCTTGGGGTTGTTTGAAGAGCCCTTGGTTCGATCGACAAAACGGTTACCGCGTGCAGAGGCGTGGTGGTCATCCATTTTTTTGATGGCTCGGTGGTAAACGAAAAATTGATCGGGCGTGTCCATCCGTGCAAACCCATTGAGACAAACACGCGACGCAGGTCTGCTCTGAAGGCACAGGAGCACACACGTTTGGTTGAAAACCTAAAACGCGCTCATCATCGCTGTGGAAGGCGTCTTGATTTGGTAACGACTCTCTTCGGTGCAGTCGATAGCGCTGTAGCAGACGCTACTTGCATTTAGTAAATGAAATTCCTGAACATCATGCAGAATCTTGCAATCTTTCAAGCATTCATCCTTGGGGTCATTTCTTCTATCGCATACCTTGCATGGAGAAGAGATCATTTTTTATCTCCTTTCTTTGGGATGACCACGGCAACAGGGTAACAAAACGTGGATAGCACTGCTCGACAGCTCAAATGGATGTTCAACGGAATTTACATGGAACAGGCCGATTTCTACTTCCGGACCATCGGCATTTTTCAGTGTCCCTATTTTATTCGTCTAGATCAAAAAGTCTATAAGGTTACAGATTCATTTTGATAGGGGATCTACCCATACCCCGGGAGAAAATCCCGAGTAGAGAGAAGAAGGTGAGATAAACCTAGTGATGGGGATAGGTAAAAAGGGTTGTCTGAGCAGTGAACGACGTTTTTCTGAAAGAAGGAAACGTTGAGATTGATTCGTTATTCTTTCCACTGGTCAACATCGATCAATCCCAATCTCGCAGCATAACGGACAAGATCCATGGCGCTGTGCAGGTCCAGTTTTTTCATAATGTTTGACCTGTGGTTTTCGACTGTCTTGATGCTGATGCAAAGCCGATCGGCGATCTTCGATTTAGGCAGGCCTTCGGCCAATAGCCGCATGATCTCCTGCTCTCTCGGGGTGAGGCGTCCATACTCCATATCGCTTACCCTGGCTTCCTTGACAGGCGATTTCATCAACCGGGAGACAACCTCATGGGAGATGGAACTGTCCAGAAAATACTCACCTGAAGTGACGGCGTTCAACCCCTGGATAAGTCTCTCCGCGGCGGAGTCCTTGACTACGTAACCGGTTGCACCGGCTTGGAAAGCCTCCACGATGTAGTCGATTTTTGAATGCATGCTGACGATCATCACCTTGGTGTCCGGTATGGTTTCGCGGATTTGTCGCGTCAATTCCATACCGCTTTGATCGGGCAGAGAAATGTCCACAAGGGCAACGTCCGGTTGGATATCTTTCGCCATTTTCAATCCTTCTCGCGCATTTCCTGCCTCGGCTTTCACCTCGAAATGCCGGTCGATGGCAATAATGGACTTCAGCCCCTCTCTGAACAATGGATGGTCGTCAATGATCAAGACGCTCTTTTTCGAAACCACCGGAATTCTCCCCCATGGGTATTTCAATTAATATGGTTGTGCCTTTTTGGGGTTTGGAAAGGATCGTGAACTTGCCTTCCAGCAGTCGAACACGTTCAACCATACTTTGCAACCCCATCCGTTTCTCTTTCAAGGCCTCTTTTTGTCGGCTATCGACGTCGAATCCCTTGCCGTTGTCTTTGATCCGGATGACGATATCCGGTGATGAGGCCACCACACGGATCGTGACCTGAGCGGCATCGGCATGTTTTCTTATGTTGTTCAGCGCCTCTTGAATCAGCCTGTAGATATTGATTTGTGTTTCATATTCAAGATCCAGTTCATCCACGCCAGCCGAGGCAAAATCGATCTCAAGCCCATTGGCTTTCGAGAAATCCTCACAGTAGAGATAAAGTGTCTTTACCAGGCCAAGCTGGTCCAAGCCGGGTGGGCGAAGGTCGTAGGCCATATTGCGAACGGATGCGATCGACCGTTGCAGGATCTTGGAGAGGGTTGATACCTTCCCTTTCAGCATGGAGGGCTTTTCTGCGAACAGCGTTTCCAGGCCGATTTTCAGCGTCGACAGGTCCTGGGCAATGTGGTCATGCAGGTCTCTCGAGATCCTCAGCCGTTCGTTTTCCTGGGCCTTGATGAGTTGGTGCATGAGGACCTGAACGCGATCCTGGGCCAACTTTCGTTGCGTGACGTCCACCCCGACGCTCATAATCTCTGTGATCCGGTCGTTTTCATCACGGATGGTTTTGTTGGTCCAGGCCACCCATGGGCGCGATCCGTCCCTACGCACATTTTCGATTTCAGTGGTCGGATATTTTTCGGGTGATTTCAGAAATTCGATGATCAGGGCCCGGTAGTCGGCTCCCGATGACGATCGCCAGGGGATGATGGTTCCCAATACATTCCGGCCAATGATTTCACCTGAGGAAAATCCGAAAAATTTGCGGGCGTACGCATTGAAAAACGTGAGATGCCCCAAAGCATCATATCGGATGATGATGCTGTTGGTGTTTTGCACCAGTTCACGATACTTCTCTTCGCTTTTTCTCAGCGCGGCCTCTGACCTTTTTTTGGCAGTGACATCTTTGCAGATGGTTTGGGTGCAGGCCTGGCCACTGAGCACGATTTTACGGCTGCTAAATTCTGTGAAAATGGTCGAGCCATTTTTTTTGGCGATTTTCGCTTCGCCTGAAATGGATTGACCGGATCGGATCCGGTTGAAATAGTCACTGTAGCGGTTGGGGTCCTCTTTTGCGTAGAGATCGAAAATTTTCATTTTGTTTAGCTCGTTCGATCCGTACCCCGTCAGTTGACACGCACTTTTGTTAAACAGAAGCAGGGTCCCGTCTGAACCGCTGATAAAGATGGCGTCTTTGGAACCTTCAAAAATGGACCTGTAGCGTTCTTGGCTTTCCCACAGGGTCTTTTCGATCTTTTTGCGGTCTTCGATTTCGTTGATCAGATGTTCGTTGATCAGGGTAAGATCCCGGGTCCTGGTACGAACCCGCTCCTCAAGGTTGCGTCGATTCTTCTTTAGCTCTTCTTCGGCTTCCTTACGTCGGTCAATGTCGATGATCATCCCGAATTTCGAAACGGTCCCATTTTTATTGAAAATAGGTGTGTCGATGACGTAGTACCAGCGTCGATCCTTTGGGCTTTTAACCTCCCAGTGAACTGTTTCTCCTTTGAATACGCGATCATTGCAGCACCAGGGGCAGACCGCTTCCAAATTGTGAAGCACCTCATGGCAGCGTTTGCCCGTTCCATCAAATCCAGTCCGCTGAATCAGGCGCTCGTTCATGAATTCAACGCGGTAATTTTTATCACATACATAAACAAGCCCATCAAAAGCCTGAATGATCGCGGATAGCTGAAGATCCCTCTCTTTCAACACATCCTGCGGAGGGCGGTGGCCGGTAGAAGGCGTTTCCATGGGCAATCGCCTGGAATCGCTTATGGGAAACCCTTGGGCAGGAAGGGCGAGGTATTTTAATCGGCTGCGAGTTTTCATTTGGTTGGCCGAAAAATTTACCTCAGATCTGCCGCGCTGAAAAGAAAAAACTTTGAAATTGAAAAAATATTCGTTAGGGTCGCGGTACTGAGCCATTCCAGTAGAAGGTGCCGGATATGGAAGAGGAATCGATGAATGTAAAACAGGCCCTTGCGGCATATGCACAAAGCGAAAAGGTGAAGTCAGGCCTGATATGGATTTGTCATATCTCCGATCAGGTGGATGCAACGGAAGGTGCGGCCAAAAAACAAACTGTCAACATCGTGAGGACCCTTGCCCGCTTGGTTGCCGGAGAATCCGATCTGGCCGGAAAGATTACCGGTGATCAGCGATGGGACGAGATCGGGAAAATGATCAGCATGGCCCTGGTCATGATCGACTCCGGTGTTCCCCAGGAGACAACGTTTCATCTGACCAAAGCACTGACAAGGGTAACCCGTATCGGTGGACAGGCTGCAGGCATACTGAAGGAAAACGAACTTTTATAGATTGAACAACAAGGAAAATCAGGCGGTATGAAAGACAGAGTCGGGATTTACTACTATCCAAACCCGGAGAACAAGCGGGTACGTATGTATGTACGTGAAAAAAACGATGAAGTGGAATTCAGAATGAGAAACGAGGACGACCCCAGCATTTGGAACGATCACGGCTGGGTTCCCTATAGTGCCATTCAACAGGCCCAGGTACTGTACCAAAACCGGGGTGCTTTCGATCCTAAGCTGGTGTACGATCCTCAAATCGCAAAAGCATTGATTGAGGATGACGGGTAGAGGGCCACCAAGTGTTTTAGCCGTTTTCATGCGTCTATCAGGGGGCTGCACCGGATGGTGCTCAAAACCGAATGTCAACCTGCCAAATGACCACTGTTGCTCGAAAGCGAACCTATATGGGTAGGATGTCACCCGTTGGCAGGGGCCGCTGGCGGGTCGACAGTATCGTCACCGAACCTGGGGGATGAAATGAATGCGACAAACGATGGCCCCTGCCATTGTCTTAGGGCCATCTGGAGAGAAAGGTAATGGTGTTGCAGGGTGCAGCCGGTATTGCGGTTTTTCTTCTGTTGGCCTGGCTGATGGGGGAAAATCGTCGAAAGGTGACCATCAAAGGTACAGCCGTGGGGATCGGCGTGCAGTTTGCCGCCGGGCTTCTTTTGTTGAAGATACCCTTGTGCAGGCAATTTTTCCTCGTTTTAACCGATGTCGCGTCGGCGCTGGAGAAGGCCACCACCGCAGGCACCTCTTTCGTCTTTGGTTATCTCGGCGGTGCAGATCTTCCCTTTGCTGAATCCTACCCCGGTGCCGCTTTTATTCTGGCGTTTCGGGCGTTGCCCCTCGTCCTCGTCATCAGTGCCTTGTCCGCATTGTTTTTTCACTGGCGGATTCTTCCCCTGGTTGTTCGTTTTTTTTCCTGGTGTTTGCGCAAAACTCTGGGTGTGGGCGGCGCAGAGGGGCTCGGGATTTCCGCCAACGTATTCGTCGGGATGGTGGAATCTCCTCTGTTTATTCGGCCGTATCTGGAAAAAATGACTCGCAGTGAACTGTTTACGCTGATGACGGCCGGAATGGCGACCATTGCCGGAACGGTGATGGTGCTTTACGCAACGATCCTCAAAGAGACCCTCCCCGGTATCATGGGGCATATTCTTACGGCTTCGCTGATCAGTGTTCCGGCTGCCGTCACCGTGGCCAAGGTCATGGTACCCGAAACCGAAAAACGGACTGAAGGGGAGCTCAACGTGGCGTCCCCAGATGCTGGAGCCATGGATGCCATTACCAGGGGTACCCTGCAGGGAGTGGAATTGCTCATCAACATTTGTGCCATGCTGGTTGTGCTGGTTGCACTTGTACATTTGGTGAATGCGATACTGGGCATATTTCCAGAAATCGGAGGAGAAGAGGTTACCCTGCAGCGGATGCTGGGTTTCGTGATGACGCCATTGGTGTGGTTCATGGGGGTTCCCTGGTCTGAAACCCAGGTGGCCGGCGGGCTCATGGGAACCAAAACCATTTTCAATGAACTTCTCGCCTACTTGGAGCTCAGCCGATTGTCCCCCGGCACATTGAGCGATCGAAGCATTCTTATCCTGACCTATGCCATGTGTGGATTTGCGAATCCCGGAAGCATCGGTATCATGATCGGAGGCATGGGAACCATGGTTCCCGGTCGTCGCAGAGAAATCGTATCGTTGGGGCTCCGTTCCGCAGTGGCCGGGACGTTGGCCACATGCATGACAGGGGCCGTTGTGGGAATCTTATCCTAAACGTCGATTTTCTGCAGCACGCTTTTGACAACCTTACCGTCGGCAGAAGACCCGAAATGTTTCATGATGGGGCCCATCGCCTGCATTTTGTTGTTATAGGCTGATAAGTCGATGTGGGCCACAATCCAGTCACGAATCTGCTCTTCGGAGACCGGCTGGGGTAGATAGGCTTCGACGATTTGCAGAAAAGGCGAGGACTCGCCCTGACCACTCTTTTCCAGCATCTCCTTTTCGGACTTCACCAATTTCTTGAGAATTTGGATGATTTCGTCATCCGAAAATTCCTTCTTGTCCAAACGCGCCATTTCTCCCATGACAACCCGAAGCGCATCTTTTTTCGCTTCATTTTTTTCTTTCATCGCTGATGTTAAATCCGTTTTCAGCTTATCCTGTAATCCCATTGATTTCGTCCTTTCCTAAAAATCGGGGTTGAAGATAGGTTGTTTCACCCCAGTCGAATTCCAGTTCATCATGGCCGTCGATGTCCATGTCAATGAGGATCAGCCCTATATCAGGGTAATTGATAAAGGAGAGTGTGATCCGCGAAGGATCCACGGGGGGATCAAGTTCCACCCGAAGTGACATCGTCGCCTGCCGCAGGCATCCGTGACAAACAGCGATATCTTCACTCCCGATCGGTGGCAATGGCTCAGGCGCATAAAAACTCATCTGAAATTCGTTTGGATCGATGTTTACCGTTGATCCATCAACTTTGCACACGATATCGGAAAGATGCGTTTCAAGTGAGCTACGATCGTCAAAAACAAAACCCATGGCGTGCTCAAGATCGTCCACGGCCCACCAATGGTCCTCCTCGAAAATTGATTGTAAGAGGCGGGTATTTTCATACCAGACGGACTGAAGGTCCACAGCGGAGTCCCAGTTGATGCTCTCCAATGCGTTTTTCCGGGCACCGTGAATGCGACCCACGCAATACTCGATAAAGATTCCCTCCCACTGGAGAGATATCGCCGTTTTCATTTTTTCGACTCCGTTTGAATCCCTAAGAGGGTCAGTCTCTCGAACTGTGATTTTGAAAGGCTCACCATACGATTTATCCTTTTCATTTCGCAAGTTTTTTATCCCACTGGAAAGCAAGATTCCATGCAAGGAAACTTGAAATGGGGGAGGCGTGCGGTTATATTGGCAGAGACTATTCTTTTATCCTTTGGTATTGCTGCACCGAAGTACGCCAATGTACCTGAACGCATATTAAGCTTCAGAGCAAAACAGATGCTTTTCAACACTGGGAAAACGACATGCGATTGCTTTTGGTTGAAGACGACGAGAAGATAGCCTCTTTTGTAAAAAAGGGATTCAAGGCAGAGGGGTTTGCCGTGGATCATGCAAATGACGGGAATGCCGGTCTGGACCTCGCCCTTACGGAACCCTACGATGCGGCGATTGTGGACATCATGCTGCCGGGGATGGACGGTCTATCGCTGATCGGACGGCTGCGCAGAGAGAAGGTGATGACCCCGGTGATTATCCTTAGCGCCAAAGGATCCATTGATGACAGGGTTAAGGGACTCCAAACCGGTGGTGACGACTACCTGAGCAAGCCCTTCGCCTTTTCCGAGCTTCTGGCCCGAATCCAGGCATTGATTCGCAGGGCCAGCGGCACCAAGGAACCCACCCGACTTTCCTGCGGTGACCTGACCATCGACCTGATCACCCGTGAAGTGCGTCGCGGAGGGGAAAAAATAGAGCTTCAGCCGCTTGAGTACTCTTTACTTGCCTATCTGATGCGCAACGCAGGCCGCGTTGTTTCCAAAACCATGATCATGGAACACGTCTGGGATTACCATTTCGATCCCCAGACCAATGTTGTCGAGGCCAGAATCTGCAGGCTTCGGGACAAAGTGGACAAAGGTTTTCCAGAAAAATTGATCCATACGGTTCGCGGAGTGGGCTATGCCCTTCGCCAAGAGGCTTAAGCTTCCAAAGACGCTGGCCTTCCGGTTGACGCTGTGGTACGGACTCATCTTCTCGTTGCTTTTTGCCCTCGCCTTTTTTTTCTTCTACATGTTGATTTCCCACGAGTTGTTGCAGCGTCTGGACAATCGTCTTTCTGAAAAAATATCCGAGTTCGAGGCGATCTACAACCTGCAGGGCATCGAAGATGTTCGCACGGCCGCCCTGGCCGAATCCCAGGCCGCAGGAGAGGAGAAAGTCTTTTTCCGTCTGCTGTATGCCAGCGGTGTGGCTTTCTCCTCTTCCAACATGACCTACTGGCGGGAAATCGGAATCAATCGGGATGCCGTGGACCGTTTGCTTGAAGGCGGCTCAAGGGTGTATGAGACCCTGAAACTTCCCGGACGCGACGACCGTGTCCGCATCGTCTACGGCCTCATCGGGAGAGGGGTTGCGGCTCAAATAGGGTACACCATGGAAAACGATACGGCCTTTATCGGCGTTTTCAAGAAAATTTTCTTGCTTGCCATGACCGCGTTGATCGTGACGGCTGTGTGGGTTGGATGGTTCATGGCCAGACGCGCACTATCAGGGGTGGAGGCCGTCACACGCACCGCGCAGCAGATCTCCGAATCCGATCTGAGCCGAAGGGTTCCGGTTCCCGAACGCCATGAGGAAGTGGTGCGCCTGGCAGTAACCTTCAATCAGATGCTGGACCGAATCGAGAAATTGATCACGGGGATCCGCGAGATGGGCGACAACATCGCCCACGATTTAAAAAGCCCCATCACAAGAATACGGGGGATGGCGGAAGTCAGCCTTTCCGGAGGTGCCGGCAGTATCAATGATGAGATGTTGGCGGGGAGTACAGTTGAAGAGTGTGATCGCTTGCTGGACATGATCAACACCATGCTGTTGATCTCCAAGACAAACGCGGGGGTCGGGGACATGGAAATCGTCTCCATTGATTTGGCCGATGAGATCCGCCGCGCCGTAGCACTTTTTCAACCCCTTGTTGAAGACAAGGGGCTTTCCATGACCTTTGAGACGCCTGATTCATTGAGGGTGACCGGCGACCTAAAAATGCTCCAAAGGGCGATCACCAACCTTTTGGACAATGCCGTCAACTATACCCCAGCGCCCGGAGACATCGAGATCTGTTTATGGCGCGAGAAAGAGGACAGCGGCAGATTCCACCTTTCGATCAAAGACAGCGGTGTGGGGATCCACAAAGATGATCTTCCCAGGATTTTCGACCGGTTTTTTCGTTGCGACCAAAGCAGGGCGATTGGCGGGGCCGGCCTTGGACTAAGCCTGGCGAGGGCCATTGCCATGGCCCATGGCGGGGACATCCAGGTTACGAGCACATTGGGCAAAGGAAGTTGTTTTACCCTCAGCCTGCCAAATTCCATCCTAGACGAGAGGCTGAATTGAATTCAACACTCGAATTTGCCTACCTGACCGGCGGCTTTGCGGGACTTTTCATTGGTGCCGTGATCACCATCCTTTTTTGTCGCTACCGCAACAAAGCAAATTTGGCTTCGGTGAAGCGATTCGATGAGATGGAGCGGTCCGCTTTGCAGGAGAAATGGGCGTCGACCCAGCATTTGCTGGATTCGGCCCAGATCGAGTTGCAGGAATCCCGCTCTCAGTTGGACCGGTGCAGGCGGTCCCTGACCGAATTGGAGGCAGCAAAGGCAGCATTGGTGCAGCAGACCCTACGGATTCCTCAGTTGGAAAAGGAGTTGTACGATCAGCGGAAAACGCTGAAGCAGAGTGATTCGGTCAATCTTGATTTGGAGAAAGAACTGGCGGCCTGCTCTACCCAGCTGGCAGCGGAACGCAAGCAGACGGAAGAGAAAATTTCCCTGCTCAACGATGCCCGGGAACGGATGGCAAACGAGTTTAGGGTGTTGGGGCAGAAAATCCTGGAGGAAAACAGCAAACTGTTTGCCGATCGAAGCCAAAACCAGATAGAGGGATTGATTCATCCCCTGCGTGATCAGCTGGTCGATTTCAAAAGCCGTGTGGAGGATGTCTACGACAAGGGATCCAGAGACCGTGCGGCACTTCGAAGTGAGATCGGTCAACTGAAGCACTTGAACGAACGTATCGGAAAGGACGCCCTAAACCTAACCCAAGCACTCAAAGGGGATGTGAAAATGATGGGTGGGTGGGGAGAAGTGATTCTTGAGCGGATTCTGGAGGCATCCGGGTTGGAAAAAGGGCGCGAGTACGATACCCAGATCTCCCTGTACGGAAACCGCGGAAAACGCTATCAGCCAGATGTGATTGTTCGATTGCCCGAAGCCAGGGATGTCATCATCGATGCCAAAGTCTCCCTCACCGCCTACGAGCGCTACCACTCCGCCACTGATGAGAGAAGACGGTCATCGGCCATCAAGGAACATCTGGCATCCGTGCGCAGCCACATCAAGGGATTGAACAGAAAACAATATGAAAATCTTCAAGGTATACGTACCCTGGATTTCGTCCTCATGTTCATACCCATAGAGGCCGCCTTTCTTGTCACCCTTGAGCATGATCGGTCCATTTTTTCCGACGCATTTGGAAAAAACATTGTTGTGGTCTCGCCTTCCACCCTAATGGTTACGCTGCGAACGATTCAAAATATCTGGCGCAATGTTGCCCAAAATGAAAATGCTTTGGAGATCGCCCGTCAGGCGGGCGGACTGTATGACAAATTCGTTGGTTTTCTCGAATCACTGGAAGAGATCGGGCGACAGCTAGACCGTGCAAAGGAGGCCTATCGAACAGCCCGGGAACGCCTTGCAACCGGAAGGGGAAACCTGGTCCGCCGCACGGAACAACTCATTTCCTTGGGTGTGAAGGCCGGAAAAATGCTTCCCGAATCGTATGTGAGAGACCTGGAAGAAAAGGAGAGCGGATGTTCAGAAAAACAGAAGGAATGATCGGCAGAGAAGTTATTGATGGTGTTGAACTCAGCACGTTGGTCCACGGTGAGAAAACCCTCATGGCCCGGTTCAGGTTGAAAAAGGGTGCTGATTTGCCAACCCACCAGCATGTCTATGAACAAACAGGGATATTGGTTTCCGGACGGATTGTTTTGACGATCGATGGAGTGGAACACGATGTCGTACCGGGAGACAGCTGGTGCATTGCCGCCAACGCCCCCCACGGTGCCAAAGCGCTTGAAGACTCGGTCGCCGTGGAGGTTTTTTCACCCGTAAGAGAGGAGTACATTTCTTTCATGCATTGATACAATTGCCGGCATCAATACACTTTACGTCTGGAAAATCCTCTTCCCAGCACATTAAAGGTGTTTTCCGTAATGATAAAGGCGTTTGGGTCCACAGTGAGCGCCGCCTCCTCGAGCCGTTTCAATTGATAGTTGTGGACCACGGTTAAGATGATTTTCTTCGGACTTTCCGAATAAGCCCCGGTACCACTCAAAAAAGTGACCCCCCGTTTCAAGCGGGTCTGAATATCTTTGGCGATCCGATCGTTGAAGTCGGAAATGATGATGACCATTTTGCGGTGGTTGGATACGCTAAGGACATAATTCAACGTTTGCGACATGACATAGCTCATAAAAATAGAATAAAGAACCAGGTCCGTCTCAAGGAATGTAAAACCAAAACAGAAAAGCAGCATGTTGAAGGAGAGAAAAAAGGTGCCCATGCGAAGGCTGAATTTTTGGTCTAAAATGATGCCGATAATGTCAAGCCCCCCGGATGACCCCAGCGAGTGAAGAACGATTCCGGAACCGATACCCATCAAGATGCCGCCGGCCAAAACCGCCAGGATGGGTTCATGGATGGGAACGGCGATGGATATCCATTCGATGGACAGGGAAACGGCAAACATTCCGTAAAGACTGTAAAAGAAAAAACGTTTGCTGATGAAGATCCATCCGACAAGGAAGACCGGTATGTTGACGACCAGGTACCACACGCCTGGTGACAGAGATCCGCTCACATAGTATAGAAGCAGGCTCAATCCGGAAATGCCGCCGGTGACGAATTTGTGGGGTATGGCAATGGCTTTGAGCCCCAGACCAAAAAGAAAGGCCCCGGTCGTAATCAACAGTAGATTCCACAAAATGGAAGAGATGATTCTATGGTAGATCGGTTTTTTCATCCGAATATCCTCCCTGAAGGCATGAAAAGCGTTGATCATAATGCGCCGCACATCCGTGTCAAGAGAAAGAAAAAGGAAGCGAGATGAAGAAGCGGCAAGTCACCACATTCATTGATGAAAAGGCCTGCACCGGATGTGGACGCTGTATATCCGTTTGCCCTTCCGAAACGTTAGCGATGGCCAAAGGAAAAGCGGTCGTGACAGGGAATGTATCAATGGAATGCGACCATTGTGCGGCTGTCTGCCCGGCCGAGGCGATTCGCGTGGAGGCTGTCGATCTCTCTCTTTTTCAATTCCAAACCTTTGCTGCAGAGTTGCGTTGGCTCCCCCACGGGGAATTCGATGTTGGTCGATTGGTCAACCTGATGAGTTCCAGGCGTTCCTGCCGGAATTTTTCAGAAAAGCAGGTTGACCGAATGCTTTTCGAGGATCTGGCCAAAATCGGTGTCACCGCACCATCAGGCACAAATTGTCAGCCGTGGCGCTTTACGATCCTTCCGGATCGAGATTCTGTTGTGGGGTTGGGCCGCAGGGTGAGTGACTTTTTCAGAAAAACAAATCGGTTGGCTGAGAAACGTTGGCTGCGTGCAGTACTCAAATCAATTGGCAAGCCGGAACTGGACAACTACTTTCGCAACCATTACAACACCGTGGAAAAAGGACTTTCAGCGTGGGACAGGGGGGCGCGAGACCTGTTGTTCCACGGGGCAACCGCCGCGATGATCGTTTCAGCCGAAAAGACGGCATCCTGTCCAGCGGAGGACGCTCTTTTAGCCACTGGGAATATCCTGTTGGCCGCGCATGCCATGGGCTTGGGAACCTGCCTCATCGGCTTTGTCATCGAAGCGATGCGAAGGGATCCTGATATCCAAAAAGCATTCGGCATTCCGGCCCAAGAGGATTCTTACGCCGTCATTGCCCTGGGTTGGCCGGCCAAGGCCGAAACCTACCGGCGCGTTGCAGGGAGAAAGCCGGTAAAGATCCGCTATGCGAAAAAAGGAAAGAACCATGGATCAACCTGTTGAAGACGTTTTTACCCATTTACGGTCATTAGCCGATCAGGCTTTTACGCTGGTCCATGACATTGATGCGCGGCGTAAGCTGATTGAACGCTACTTTTGTGTCCACCCTTCAACCTCTGAAATTCACGGAAAATGGTATCCAGTTACATCCGGTCCTGTTCCAATGGAGTGGATTGTCGCTGATGGTGCCGATCCTGACAGCCGGATCCTCTATGTACACGGTGGGTCGTGGATTTCAGGCTCTCCAGCTGGCTATCGTGCATTTTTGGCCCGTATATCCAAGGCTTCCGCGGCGGTGGTGCTTTCCGTCGATTATCGTCTCGCACCCGAGCATCAATTTCCGGCCGGGTTGGAGGACTGTTTGCTGGCCTATCAGTGGATGCGCCAAAATGGTCTGAAGGGTACAAAACCTGCCGCATCCGCCTATCTCATGGGGGATTCCGCCGGAGGCAATCTGGCTCTGGCCTCTTTGTTGAAAATCAAGGACGATACACTGCCTTTGCCTGAGGCTGTCATCGCCATTTCTCCGGCAACGGATTTTACGGGTAAAAGTCCGTCGTTGGTTTCGCGCGCTTCGGTGGACCCGATCGTCAATCCGCGGCTGTTACCCGCTCTGATTCCGGTCTATCTGGGCCGGAAGATCAACCCGACCCATCCGTATGCATCACCTCTTTTTGGCGAGTACAGTGAGATGCCCCCCATATTGTTACAGGTCGGCGATGCGGAAGTGTTACTGGACGATTCCACCCGCCTGGCCAAACATGCATCCGATCAGGGGTGTGAGGTGAAACTCGAAATCTGGGAGGGGATGCCGCATGTTTTTCAGGGTTTCGCTCCCTTTCTCCCGCAGGCCTCAGAAGCGATCGACGCAATAGGTGGATTCATTCGTGAGCACTGATCGGGTTATTTCTCACGCAAACCGTTTCGATGAGTACGGGGTCATATCAATCTCCGTTGGCCGTCCAAGAATCATATCACAGACCGCTTTCCCGGTAGCCGCCGCGAGCGTTACACCCAGCATGCCATGCCCGGTGGCCACGATCATGTTTTTCAATCGGCCAACCCTGTCAATCAAAGGCATGTCGTCATACGTCATGGGCCTGAGACCGGACCACTCTTCGATCAGGGGGGTGCCGATAGGCTCTTTCATGTAGGCTTTCGCCCCTTGGAGCAGTTTGACCAGACGCTTTGGATTCAAAGAATCGCTGTAGCCGGAAAATTCCATGGTTCCTCCCAGGCGATAGGCACTTTGCCAGGGCGTAACCACCATGTTTTTCTCGTACAGCATGCAGGGATAGGTCGGACACAGACCGGGGCGTTCCATGGTGATGCTGTACCCCTTCCCAGGGATTACAGGCAAGCCGAGGCCCAGTTTTTGGGTTATCCTGGGGGTCCATGCACCGGCTGCGAGGATCACTTCATCGGCTTGAAATGTTCCCCGGTTTGTGTGAACTGCTTCGATTCGATTGTTCGCAATGCGCAAATCCTCCACCGCGCAATTCTCATGGAAGACAACCCCCTTTTTTTTAAGCCATTTGTGCCATGAGGCCATGAGCAGATCCGGCCTTAAATGCCAGTCCGCTTTGTTTAGCCATGCGCCGGCTAAACCATCCAAAAGGGCGGGTTCCAGTTCTGCCAGACGGTTTGCTTCTATTTTCTCCGCTTGAAGCCCAAAGCCTGAAAGGAAATTTTGGGTCCGTGCGTGGTCCAGGAACGTTTTCTCTTCTGCGAAAACCTTCAGGGTTCCGACATCTTCAAAATCACAGTTGAGAGACGTGGAGGACAAAAGGGTCTTGGACAATTCCATGGAATACATCAGGATATCATATTTGTTTTTCGCAGCCTCCTTTTGGTGTGTGGCGTTGCATTTTTTGGCGAAGTTGAGCAGCCAGACATATTTTTTCACGTCCAGGTCCGGTTTGATGTACAAAGGCGATGTGCCCTTGATGAAACGTTTCAGTTCATCGCCTACCGCACCAGGTGAGCACAACGGAAGAATGTCGCTGAAATAGAGCAGGCCGCAGTTTCCATGCGAAGCCCCTTGCCCTACGTTTCCCCTGTCCATTACCCCAACCTGGATTCCAGCGTCACTCAGATAGTGCGCGCAGGCAAGACCAATGACGCCGCCACCGATAATCCATACGTCCTTGACCGATTTCTTTTCCATTTTTCCTCTTTTCAACATGTTACGCTCCCTGCGCTATCCGAATTCAAGGCGTTCAACGGCCCTATCTGGTTCGCCTCAACCAGCAGTTTTTTGATGTTGAGCCCCTTGTAGCTTTTTGAAACAGATGGACAACCACTGGTGTTGCCCATGCGCAGTATTGTTTCTTCTGGTTCTTGTCAACAGAGAAGTCCCAGAGGACCCTCTGGTTGACAGATGGTTGGCGAGACAGTATATATCAATAATTTTAGATGTTTTGGTGGAGCTGCGACCTGGCCTGTTTGCTTATAGACTGTCATTGAACATCCATGTTGTCGACGAGGACATTTTGAAAAAAACAGTACATTCGGCGAGAGGCAGGCTCGATGGCACACAAACGTAACTATGAAGAAATTGAGAAAAGATTCAAGTTGATAGCCGACCATACCTATAGCTGGGAATACTGGACTGGGCCTGATTCAACGCTATTGTATGTCTCCCCGTCCTGCGAGCGGCATACGGGGTATACGCGGCAGGACTTTATGGAAAACGAAAACCTGTTTGTTGAGATTCTTCATCCTGAAGACGCTGACGACGTATTACAGCATGTTCAGTACGACACAAGGGCCCCAGCGGTTGAATCCTTTACGTTTCGAATCATCGATCGAAGCGGCCGCACCCGCTGGATTTCTCACGCCTGCCGACCGGTATACGATGAGAATGGCACTTTTTTGGGTCGAAGGGCCAGCAATTGGGATATCACAGATCAGAAGCAGGCGGAGAGGGAACGGGACAAGTCAACCCGACAGTTCAAGGACGCATCCGTTTTTTTACATGCGGTTCTGGACGCCATACCCGATGTCATTGGTGTCCAAGACTTGCAACACCGGATCCTTCGCTACAACAGAGCCGGATATGAGTTATTGAACAAAACAGCCTCTGAAGTGCGCGGGAAAAAATGTTTTGAACTCATCGGGAACGATGAACCTTGTGATATTTGCGCCACATCCGAGGTCTATGAAAGTAAAAAACCAGCGCAGAGAGAAAAATATGTAAAAGAACTCAATAAATGGCTGGATGTAAGAGCTTATCCAGTCTTTGACGAAGAAGGCAATCTTACGCGCATCATAGAGCATTTGAGGGATATCACCGAGATCAAGCAACATGAAGAAGAAAAAAGACGGATGGAGCAACAGCTTCTACAAGCCCAAAAACTTGAAGCCATTGGAACGCTTGCCGGCGGCATTGCCCACGATTTTAACAACCTGCTGATGGGCGTCCAGGGAAGGGCTTCCCTTATGGCATTGGAGTTGAATCCCGATCATCCCTGTCGTGAACATGTTGAAGCGATTATGGAATGTTCGCGCAGTGCCACGGAGTTGACATCGCAGCTATTGGGTGTTGCTCGCGGCGGCAAATACGAAGCGAAGCCGATGCGCATCAACGATGTGGTTGTGGCTTCATCGACCCTGTTCGGGCGGACGAAAAAAGAGATTCGTATCCATACGAAGCTTCATGATCCATCTCCGGTTGTGGTTGCCGATCGCAGGCAAGTGGAACAGGCGCTGTTGAATCTATTTATCAATGCCTGGCAAGCCATGCCGGCAGGGGGTGAACTTTACCTTGAAACTTCAATAACCCAATTGGATGAAGGGAAATGCAGGCCTTTTTCCATAAAGCCCGGTAGGTTTGCTACCCTTTCGGTTACAGATACAGGCGTGGGAATGGAGGAGGATGTTCGCAAACGGATTTTCGATCCATTTTTCACCACCAAAAAAATGGGGCGTGGTGCCGGGCTGGGTCTATCTTCCGTTTATGGGATCGTAAAAAACCAT
>Ga0272441_10005060_pt1 | contig 23277 bp, 24 predicted proteins | sample SSMProp6N_FD_193582 | JGI IMG/M metagenome (GOLD analysis project Ga0272441, IMG submission 193582) | Marine sediment archaeal communities from Little Sippewissett salt marsh, Falmouth, MA, United States - SSM-Prop-6N | ecosystem: Environmental > Aquatic > Marine > Wetlands > Sediment ...
GGCGAGGCCGCGTCCTCGCCTCTCTCGTTCCACCCATACGCGAAACACCAAGACCAAAGGCCTGACCCCAAGCCCCGGAGTCGGAACGTCCCGGCTTCCTCTGACTCTTCTGCGACGAGCCGAACTCCACCACCCGCTATCAGCCTGTCACTTGCTCTAGAGCACTCAACGACTTACCTTGCCCGCTAACGTGAAGAAACGAGGGGGAATCATGAATGCACTAGAGGCCACAAAGCAGTGGGTTCTGTCGAGACTTGGCGATGGGACGGAGGAGATCAAGTACAGCTTCGCTCGGCAAGACCTGCCCATCGGAGCATCCATCGACGTAGTGAAGTTCGTCGTCTCTGGAATGGTACGAGACGGATCTGCCGGAGTAGGAAGCGATGTTGTCCGAACCGACAACGCCGGATGCCTACTCCACTTCGTCCCGCCCACCAAGACCGCGTGAGAGAGGAGGGAGGGCCATGTTACAGATCACCTTGTCATCGTTCCAGACTGCAATGGGGTTGCTGGCTGAAGCCTTCTTCGTGGTTTCGGGTGTTGTCGCTGTCGTGTTTGCTCTCAGACACAACCCGAGACCAGAGGAGCGAGACACCCAGGATACGATCCACATACGGGATAGCTTCAGGCGACTCCTGGCGCTATGTCTGGTCTTCGGAGCCGCCGCCTTGCTCTTCTCCGTTCTGAGTACTTGGTTTGAGTACCAGGATGCCCTATGGCTATCGGCTGTTCTTGCGAGCGTCGTTGTGTCCATCCTGCTCATATTCTTTGCCCTCCTGTGGCATACATACAGATTCGTCATACAGGTCACGAAGCTCAGTCTTCGGAAGAACATCAAAGGCAAGGTCGGTACCGGGTGAACCGTCAAGTGGCGAGTGATACGCGGACGTCCCAAGCAAGCCATGAGGGGAAGGGGCAGATGCTGCATTGGGGATCGGGGGACGCACACCCAACTCGGATATCGCAGCCGCGAATCCTCACCGAACCCAAGAAGCCCCTGCTAATCGAGAGCCTCTCCTGCTGGGACTGCCCTACGCGCAGATCTGAATGCCGCGGGGGGTGTCTCTCTCCTCGCGAGTCCTGTGCTGCGCATTGAGGCACTGACTCCGCATTCTTCCTTCCATCTACGTGAAGGGGTAGGATTGCTCAACTGATGAAGCGAGGTGATATGCGCACTCGCAGACACGATGGGTAGCGCATAGCAGTGGCTTGCGCGGTGTCAGTTGGAGACCATCCGTGTACGCTGAACGGGCACTCGATGCAATGATGAAACGGATTCGTCGTGGATGGAAGCGCGTGAGACGGAAACTGAACTGGCTGGATTGGGTCCTTGTGAGTCTAGCGCTCGTAGCTCTTGCCTTGGCGGTATCCGATCGTTTCGTCGAAGTGCCGGTGATCTTCTCCCAGGGCATCAAGGAGCTGCGTGAAGCCTCAGACCTCGTATCGCTTCTCTTGGAGGACTTCCAGGATCAAGTCTCCAGAGATTTATTCGCAAAGGCTACTTCATGGAGTGAAGCGTTCGAACCCGGAGTCCAGACGGCCGGCATGATCCCGTTGTACCCAGAAGGCGTCAGTACGGGGGAGCCCATTGGCTGGGTTGGCGCCGGAGACTCGACAGCAAGCCAGGATAGCCGCGCGGCTGTCGAGGGGCGCAAACTCGACGCCATCATCACCCGGTCATTCTCGGCCAGCGACACCGGTTTCTCGGGGTTACTCCGAGCTGTCAGGGAGCGAGGTGCCGCCTACGAAGTGTTGCAGGCCGCTCACTCGGACGACTCAATGGAAAGCGCGGAGACAGGAACCTCACTGGCTCTGACAGGCATGACGCTAAGGGCGTCGCTTGGCGGGGTCCAAACAGCGCACGAGACGGGATCCCACATGATGATCTCGACTTTCGACACGAGCGACGGCGACGCTGGCGGGGTGCTTCAGTCATTCTATTACGCAGGCACAGGAACGAAGGACGAATTCGAGCGCATCTCAAGTGATCGGCTCGAACAGGAGTCAACGGCTGTTTCCATACGCTTTCCAAGCCTAGGTGTCAGCTCTTGGACTCTGGATGAGGACACTGGGACTACGTACCCCGAGATCCGCTCTGTTGCCTTTGATCTCTCGGATGGGTCTGTAGCACACGCCGTATTCGCTGTCGGCGTCGATGAGGCTCTTGCTGCAATCCTGGAGGACGAGATCTCCCTCGCACGAGGAAACCAGGCTAGCATGGCGTTGTACGTGTGCATTGCGGCGCTCTCCTTCGAGGTTCTCTCCCTTGCCTTCAAGCCGGTTCCCAGGCGTCAGAAGGCCCCGTGAGAGGCTGACCTGCTGCGAGGGGGAAGTCGGAGTTCCGGGGACGCAGCATCCAACTCGCTAGGCTGAGCACCGCAATCGGGTGCTGTGCCCCCCGGGAGTTCGGGGGTTTGGGGTCAGATGCTGTATTGGATGTCAACCCTCCTTCTGGTTCGGAGCGAGGTAGGGAACGCCGGTCTTGTAGACGGCATGGGCGATGAGTAGTAGCTTCCGCGCTGCAGCGATCCTCGCCACCTGCTCCGGTTTGCCCGCTTCCTTCAGCCTTCGGTAGATCGATCGGATGCTCGGGTTGTAGCGAGCGGCAGACAACGTCGCTTCGAACAGGCGCTTTCGCACCTCTCGGTTCCCGCGCTTGCTGATCCGGCTCTTCCCGTGCACCGACGTGCCTGATTGAAACTGGATCGGATCGAGCCCAGCCAACGCGACGATCTGACTCCGATTCGCGTCTGGATGTTTCCGGAACAGCGCCACGAGTGTCAGTGCGGTAATTGGGCCAACACCGGGGATCGAGAGAAGCGCGTTCAGTCGCTGTGAGGCCTCCTCGTCCCCCTCGACGAGCTGCTGCGCTGCGTCGAGATGCTGCTTCTCCTTCGTCTTCAGCTCTGCGATCTCCGCTCCGAGTTCAGCCAGCGCGGAGTTCCGGGGACACAATACCTAACTCCCTCAGCTAAGCGCCGCAGTTGAGTACTGCGTTCCACGAATTCCACGTCGCCGCAAGCGCGTCGAGCTCGTCAGCCATGCAAACCCACCTTGCACGAGATGCTCATCCAGGACCACCGATGACCCAGAAACCATCCCCAAGCAAGATCCGTGACATCAGTAACGGGTGATGGAGCGAGAAGTTCGCCCAGCTGCTTTCTCCGATCACGCATCCATCGAAGGTCCAGGATGTCTTCTTGAGGAAGCCAACAGAGCCGTTGCTGGTGACGACAATCGTGTGGTGGCTCAGGAGCAACCAGAGGGCAAAGAGGATGAGAAGCACTACGACGACCTTCTCAGTGGATCTGCGTGAGGATCGCGCTTGTGCAGTCCCATCATTGGTCGACTCTGTGTTCTGCATGTGTGAAAGCTAGCCCTGTTGTGCGCAAGCAGTCAAGCGCGCGAGGGCTAGGGAATCGGGGAGGAATCGGGGACATATGCCCCATTCGGGCACGAATCGTGGTTTGTGTCCCTTGATCTCCTGGTTTGTGTCCCTTGATCTCCTACAGGCTCCAGCATGAGCTCGAATGGCTGACCTGCAGCCGGCAACAGGTCACTTCGTATCTCACTCCCCCTCTTGATAGAATCTGTTCACTTGGGGAGATTCCATGGACATAGCAGAACTCAGGACCATGGCGATTCGAGCGCTGAAAGCGTCGCCAAACTTGCAGTTCGGAGACGTCTCCACCTACGTCGAGACTCACCTGAAGCCTCGTCGGCCGCTCAACAGCGCCGAGGGAGTCCAGCTTGTGCAGGTTCTCTGGGAGCTGATGCTGGAAGGCGTCCTCGCGCCGGGGCACCCGGGCTACGTCCTCCAAATGCCGCCGTTTCACGTGACCGAGCACGGGCTAGAGTGCCTCAAGGCGGAAGAGGTGACCCCACATGATCCCGACGGCTTTCTGCAGGCTCTCAGAGCCAGCGCAGAGGGGGAACTGGACGAGATTGCCATGATCTACCTTGAGGAGGCTCTTCAGTGCTACCGTCACAGGGAATACCTTGGCGCAATGGTGCTTCTCGGCGTCGCCTCGGAGAGGTGTGTTGACCTTGTTGCGGAGGACTTCCTGGAAGGCATTGCAGATTCGAAGATACGGGAGCAGAAAAGCCGCAAGCTGGCTCGGAGTAGCCGCAGCACCAAGAGGCGATTCGACACTCTCCGAGCGGAGATCGAGGCGCTTCCGGATCTCCCCGGAGGCTTGCGAGAGGGCCTTGACATCCACTTCGATGGCATCTTCGAGATCATCAGACGAACCCGCAATGACGCCGGGCATCCCCGCGTAGAAAGACCTGGAAAGCGGGACGCGCACGCGTGTCTGCTTCTCTTCCCCAGCTACCACAAGGCCGTATGCGAGCTCCGGCAATACCTGGCAGCCAGAAACGCATGAACACCTCACGCGCAAGCAGCAGACAACTCGCCAGAACCTATCGGACATACCCGCAGGGCGAAGGGGTCAGAGCTTTATTTTCGAACGGAATCGGGAGACACATACCTCAATCCGCACGGATCGAGCTTCGCTCATTCCCGCTCGGTGATGCCCGGAGGTCTGTATAAGCTGCGACACGGTCATCAACTGCATGGATGGGCAGGTTCAGCGTCCGGCGCGTCCCACTCCGACTTGAGAATCTCATAGATGAACTCGTCATCCCACTCACCCGCCAAGTTCGTGTGGCTCAGACGAAAGCGGGAGTTCCGGGGACGCAATACTAAACTCCTGGCCGATCTTGCCTTTCTTCTATGATAAGATCTGAGCATGGCCCGGCTTGCTCGCGTTGTCATCCCAGATCTGCCTCATCACATCACTCAAAGAGGCGTCCGAAGGATGGATCTCAAGTGAGGACCGGTGGAAGCATCCGCTGGGAACCAGTTGCTTGCGGGCCGTGAGGATCTCGGTATCTTCTTTGGTGTACAGAACTCAGCGAAGTCGGGAGTGATCATGAGCGGCGAGCGGATCCGAATCACTGTTGTCAAGAAGATCGAGTGCCCGGAGCTTGCAGCCCAATACGCAGAGTCAGGCCAGTGGGAGGCATGCTCCAAGCACAACGTCGGTGATGTCTACGAAGTGGATGCCTGTTCGGACTATCCAAAGCCTGAAGGGCTCTGTGCGTGGGCGTGGGCCGACATGCACCGAGCTGTGACCGTCCTTCGATACGGCGCAGATCAGAGCCCGAAGCTCGTCGATGGAACGATGATCGTCTCCTGCACGGATGGTCGAAGGCCCGTCGTATTCGCGGTTGAGCGGATTCAAGAGGAGCCCGCCGATGGCTGAGCGTCTGAAGATCACGGTGGTCAAGCGAGAGGTCTGCAGCGATCTGATCGAACGCTACAAGACGAACGGCCAGGATGCGGGGCATCACATACCGTGCGGCAAGTTCACCGATGGGCAGACCTTCATCGTAGAGCCCTGCGAGAAGCCGGAAGGTTTCTGCTCGTGGGCGTGGGCGGACATCCAACGCCACGCCATCTGGGTTGCCCTACACGGCGTGCAGCCTGGACACAAGCAACCTGGAACCGCGATCACCTGCTGCACGGACGGGCTCTATCCCGTCTTCTTCCGACTCGAACTCATCGAGAGTGATCAGTAGGACCACAGGGAGTTCGGGGATGACACAGGCTGCTCGCGCCGCAAGCAACTACGTCGACTCGCCCTGCGCCGTCGACAGGCGAACCCACACAGATCGAGCTTCGTACGCTTCGCCTGGCGCACCCCATCAATCGGGCATGCGTCCCGCGAGTCAGCATGTTCCTCGGTTCAACGGCATCAACCCGTCGTCGTCACGGACTGCTTGCGCGTCTCCGGACGTGCTAGCGAGTTTTGTTCCAGTAGACCTCTACGGGACCCGATCCTGTGTCCAGGTCGATCGAGCTTAGGATCAGCTCCGGCCGGTCGTCACGGTCCAGGTCGATCAACGCAACAGCGATCAGTGTGTCGACTTCGAAGGACTGATCCAGCGTGAAGTGCCCGGCGCCGTCGTTCAGCCAGATCGAGGAACCGATGGCCAGATCCTGGTGGCCGTCCCCATCGACATCGGCAACGGCGGCCTTTGCGGCGCTTCCGAGGGTCTGCTCCGTCCGAGAGAAGCCGCCAGCTTCGTCGCTCAGCCAGAGGACGCTCCCCTCATTCCCCACGACGAGCAGGTCGGCCCGTGAATCGTCGTCCGCGTCGAGGAAGATGACGTGCCGGCAGCCCGGCACTTCGAGCTCCCCAAGCAGTGAGTACTCGCCATCCACGTTCTCCACGATGTGTACGGTGTCTGCATCGACGCGGCCGACCAAGTCAACGTCTCCATCTGCGTCGATGTCGCCGGGTGTGACGGACACGAAGTCGGCGCCAAGCGGCCTATCGCTGTGGGCGAATCGCCCGGCCCCGTCGTTCAGGTAGAGCCGCACGCCGTGCTGGTAGTAGGTCACAAACGCGTCGAGATCACCATCTCCGTCGCAGTCAACGAGTGATATGCCTGTGCCCGAGAGCGGTCCCGCAGAGACTTGCTGGCCCGGGTCAACCAGGTCGCCGCTTCCATCGTTCAGCAAGACGCGCTCCGGGAACCGGTTGTAAACGAGGAAGGCATCTTCGTGTCCATCGCCATTCAAGTCTCCAATGGCAATGCCGTGCCCCGACTCTCGTGTGGAGGGTGGGACGTCGAGCAGCCGCAGCTCCTCCAACGTGCGGTCCGTTCTTCCGTGCAAGAAGCACTGTCCATGGACGTAATCGGAGACTGCGAGATCGCTCCATCCGTCCCCGTCGAAGTCCCACGTCTCGACATCGAAGACTCGGCCGAAGTGAATGACGTCTGGATCTGGATCGAAGGCTCCGGCTTCCACACAGAGCCCACCAAGCGAACCGATGGTTGTCAAGATCACAGCTCCGACCGCGGCAACACTGGGCGTGGCTTTCATTCTTCTCCTTTGGATCCGAGCCTGGCCGCTCCGGGGATGTCCTCCCCCCAGAGAACGACACCTGGGATGATCATCGCTCGCAGTGATGCCGGTCAACTGCCGCACGCCACCATCGTCGGCACGCACCGCGATGAACTCGCACAGAGAAGGGCAAAGGGGTCAGGCCTTTATTTTAGAACCCCGATCTTCTAGACTCCCTTCATCATGGCAAGACCGCTACGCATCGAGTACGAAGGAGGGAGTTCCGGGGACGCAGTCCCGAACTCTCTTGAGTGGACAACCCGAAGCAGCTAGGTCCTTGGCCCCGGTGAACCCCCAGCCCCGAATCCTCGGCAAACCCAAGAAGCCCCTGCTGATCGAAAGCCTCTCCTGCCGGAACCACGAGATGCGCCGAGCCTAGATGCTTTGCCTTGATCGCGTACACTGCAACTCCGCTATGAGAATCCCGACTGCAGATGTCGTAGACCGCATCGCCACGGTCGCGTCTCGAAAGGCTCCGCTTCTCGTAGCGCTCGACGGCGGGGCGGGCGCGGGGAAGACGACCTTTGCCGAGGCACTTGCGGATAGTCTCAGAGCTTCGGGATTGCCCGTCGCTATGGTGAAGACCGACCTCTTTTTCCGCCCGGTTTCGGAGCGATGGGCGGGACCGATTGAGGACATGCCGATCGGCTACGACCTGGATTGGGAACGCCTGCGGGATGAGATCATCACTCCCCTTCGAGAAGGAAGAAGCGCACGCGCCCAGCTCTACGACTGGGCTACGGACGGACCGGGGGCTTGGCTAGACATCGAGCCATCCGGCGTTGTGATCGTCGACGGAGTCTTCGCTCTCCGGGAGGAGCTTGCCAGCCTCTACGATCTGCGAATCTGGCTTCGTTGCCCTCGCAGCACTCGCGTTCGCAGACTTCTGAGCAGAGAGGATACGCCCCAGAGCGAAATAGACAACTGGCTACCCGTGGAAGATCGCTACGTTGAGGTCCACAAGCCAGAGGATTGCGCGGATCTGACAATCGACTCGACAGCGTGAGACACCCGGACATGACTCCGGATTTGCCAGTTCGATCGGTGTTGGGATTCAGGGGTCAGGACTCCTGGAATGAGCTTCGTCATGGCTTTCTCCTGGGCACGGAGCCTTTTGCGGACCAGATGGCTCAGTTCCTCTCAGAACAACGATCGACCGTCGAGTTCCCTCAATCTCAGAGGTTGGCAGCTCGACCATCACTGTCGCAGCTGTTCTCGGGCGTCGGAGACAAGGCGTCAACTGACGAGCAGATCCGCAAGGCGATGCGTTTCTACGAGTACACGCTGAGAGAGCTCTCCAACCATCTCGGACTTCACTACTCGACCATCAGCGTCATCGCGAAACGTGTCGACGAACAGCAAGGACGCCAAGAACGGAGACCTGACCCCTTTGCTGCTCATTCGCCCCATCACACACTGCAATTCGGACTGGCCAATACGGGTTGGGGTCAGGTCCTTGTTCTTGGTGTCACAGTCCCCGAGCAACGTGCGCACACCGTGCTGCGACGCGAGAATCACCCCACAGCTCCCTTCCGCACATCCTCCCCCTCGCCCCAAACCCTCGACTCCCAACCCTCCCCGAGACACGCACGGCTTCGGGGTCAGGTCTTGCATTGCAGCACTAGTACCTGGCGGACTTGAGTGACTTCCCTTGTTGCATCGCAAGACCTGACCCTCCTTCGGAAGGAACCAGGCGGGGATCCGTAGCTTGGGAAGCAGTCTTCGGCTTTCTGACTGGATCTGCGTGCACTCCGCCTTCTCCCCCCGCACAATGGTGGGCATGACCGAACATCAGGAAGCGGGTGCGGCAGGAGCTGGACAAGGGCAGGGCGTCTTCCCGGCTCAGTCCTCCGTGCTCGATGAATCCGCCCTTCTGAAGCACGTTGTCTGCGCGTATGAGATCGCCCCTGCGGAGTCGTGCTGGTTTCTCGAGCGCGGCGACGCCGACATCTATCGGGTCAAGGCAGGAGGAGCGAACTACTACCTGAAGGTCTCCCGCCCCCCGCGAAGCAGGGCTCACACGGAATCAGAGGCGCGGTTCGTGTCCCGCCTGGCCGACGCCGGTCTACCTGTGGTTCGAGCGATCCTCCGGGCGGACGGGAGCTACGCAAGCATCGTCTCCGCCAGCGAGGGCCTGAGGCCGATCCTGCTGTTCGAGGAGGCGCCTCCTCCGCTCGATCAGAACCTCGCGAAGAGCCAGATGGCGGCGATGGGACAGGTGATCGCCCGCATTCACGATCTCGCCGATGCAGATGCCACCTCCTACGAACTCAGGACCTTCAATCTCAAGGCGCTTGAGGCCGAACGGGTGCCTCACATCCGCCGTTTCGCGAGCGAGGAGGACAGGAAGTTCATGACTACCGTGATGGAGTGGATCCGGCCTCAACTCTCCGAGATCCCTCGTGAGCCTCCCGAGTGGGGGATCTGCCACGCGGATCTCGTCATGTCGAATCTGAGAATGGGCGACCAGGGACTGACGCTCTTCGACTTCGGCAGCGCGGCACGAACCTTCCGAGGCTACGAGCTGGCCGTGGTCTACTGGAGTCTCGGACACCGCTATCGCGATCAACGCGAGGAACTCTGGGAGGCGCTTCTGCGAGGATATGCGTCTGCTCGGCCCCTTCCCGCCAGGCTGGAGGAGCGGTTGCCGGCTTTCCGTACGCTGCGAGAACTGGCATTCCTTGGAGGGAACGCGGCCACGCTTCCGCTGCGTCTGGGAACGAAGCCGTTCGAGTCGAGCTTCATGAGCGACGGCTTCGACCGGATCCGATCGATTCTCGAAGAGGCAGGCGTCCCGGATACCGGTTGACAACGGGAGGGAGCGGGGAAGGGGTCGGAGCTTTATTCTTGAATCCCCGCAGCTAGTCCCCTTGTGGAGGCATCAAGCTTCGGGGTCAGGTCTTGCATTGCAGCACTAGTACCTGGCGGACTTGAGTGACTTCCCTTGTTGCATCGCAAGACCTGACCCTCCTTCCGCCACGCCCAGGCCCCTCCCCGTCAGATCCGGGCGCATGTCGAGGCCGAGCACGAGATCGTCCCCGTCCTTCTCGAAGACGAAGTAGCCAACCAATCTCGCCTCATCGTCGAGAACGGCGAAGTACGCATTCTCCCAGTTCGCTGAGTCGAGGAACTCCTCGCGATCCTCCGGATCGGTCGAGAGGTCGTAGAACGAGTAGGCCCCTTCGTAGTGCCAACCATCGATCTCCTCGGCGAACCTCATCGTCATGGGAACGAGTTCGTAGTTCATGACCATCGATTGTCGAGGTCCAGCCTCACCACGTCTAGGTTCGAAGGGGGGCTAGGCCTTGATTCCCCGTCCGGGGGCCTAGTAGGTGAATGCATGACGGTTGCCCGTCCCTTGCTTGCTTGGCTCTTCATCGCCACGGAGAGGCGCAGCGCTGCCTTGCAGAAGCCAGGTCGGAAGGGCAAAGGGGTCAGGCCTTTATTTTAGAACCCCGATCTGCTAGACTCCCTTCATCATGGCAAGACCGCTACGCATCGAGTACGAGGGAGCGCTCTATCACATCACCAGTCGCGGGAATGCCCGCGACCCCATCTTCCTAACCGATAGCGATCGTCACGAGTTCCTCGACGTTCTGGCGGAAGTCGTCTCCAGATTCGGATGGATCTGCCATGCATACTGCCTGATGTCGAACCATTACCATCTCCTGATCGAGACGCCCCTTCCCAACCTCTCCAAAGGCATGCAACTCCTCAATGGCATGTACACACAACGATTCAATCGTTCAACGAAGCGGACCGGTCACGTCTTCCAGGGACGATTCAAGGCCATCCTCGTCGAGAAGGAGTCGCATCTCCTTGAGCTTGCTCGCTACGTCGTCCTGAACCCTGTCCGCGCAAAGATGGTTCGCTCCGCGAAGGACTGGCCGTGGAGCAGCTATCGAGCGACGGCCAGGCTGTCAGAGGCACCCGGATTTCTCGCGGCCGATTGGATCCTCTCTCAGTTCGGCGCCAACCGTGGCGGTGCAGTGCGCTCCTATCGCCGTTTCGTCAGCCAGGGGCACGGCCTCGATGTATGGGAAGGACTTCGCGCGGGAAGCCTCCTCGGAAGTGAGGAGTTCATCGAGCAAATGAAGCCGCGACTCGCCGAGGCTCCACTCGATCCCAACGTCCTGCGCCGCGAGCGAAGCGCAGCGCGGCCAACGCTTGAGAGCCTCTTCTCTGGAGTTGTGTCCAAGAGCGCGCGCAACCAGCGCATCCACGCCGCCGTTCACGAGCACCACTACACACTCCAGGAAGTCGGAGATCATCTGGGTCTGCATTTCTCGACGATCAGCGTGATCGCGAAGCGAGACGATTCGAAAACAAAGGCCTGACCCCGGATCCATGACCCCGGATCCACTCGAGATCCGGTCTGTTGCCTTTGATCTCTCGGATGGGTCTGTAAGCACACGCCGTATTCGCTGTAGGCGTCGATGAGGCTCTTGCTGCAATCCTGGGGGATGAGATCTCCCTCGCACGAAGGAACCATGCCAGCATGGCATTGTGCATTGCGGCGCTCTTCTTCGAGGTTCTCTCCCTTGCCTTGAAGCCGGTTCCCAGGTGTCAGAAGGCCTCGTGAAGAGCTGAACTGCTGCGATGGGGGGATCGGAGCTCCGGGGATACGGGGCGATGGGGCCAGGTCCTGCAATGCGCCATTCGAAGCTGCCGGATGCCAGCGCTCGAATGCAAGACCTGACCCCTCTGCCCGTTCTTGCAGAGCTCGTATCCTGTGTGGGATCTCTGAAAGGGAACGAGGCCCGAGCCGCGTCCGGATGCGGCGCTAGTGCGCTCCGCCGGCCATCTCCTCGACGATGAACTGCTGCCCCATTTGCGTGATCCCGGCTTCCTTCATGCGCGACTGCAGGTCCGGCGAACTCATGAAGGCTTTGACCCTCTCAGCGTCCTCCTGTACCGACAGCACCGTCACGACATTCGGATCATCCGCGTTCCGGTAGACCTTGTACGAGATTTCGCCGGACGCCTTTCGCTGCTCGATGCTCGCGTCATATCCGGCCTTCCACCGTTCGTAGTCCTCCACCCTGAACCCGACGTGCAAGTGAGTCACCATCCGACATTCCTCCTTCTGAGTTCTACGAGTACGCTGTCGTGCCTGCCCGAATCGCCCGCGTTCGCCGGGACGCGACTCATCCCATCTGGCCGTCGCAGTCCCCGCAAGAGCGCGTCACTTCCCGCCGATCCCAGCCACTCAGGAAGGCTACGCCTGTTTCGAACAGGTTCAAGCCTACGCACCTACGAGAAGCTCCGCAACTCCAGCTTCTGAGTTCCGGGGTGACACTGGCTGCTCGTGGTTCAAGGCAAACGAGCAGCTTGGCTGAAGCCGCAAGACGACTTCAGCTCGCCGGCAGCACTACGACCTCGCGATCAGAGCGGCTCGATGTACGCACAGCACGAGAACACCATTGGTCCTGATACGCCGTACATGTTCCACATCGCCGCATAGGCAGAGGCCTGGACTCCCTGCGTGAGCTGGATGTTGCACCCTTGGAAGATCGGCGGCAGGATCGAGCACCCCGTCAGGCTGCAATTCTCTCCGATGTACTCCACATTCGAGCTCTTGAACGCCGAGATGTACATCTGAGGCTGACTGTTGGGTGGGTAAACAATGATCACAAGATCGAGATCGTAGTTCGGGTCTCCCCAGAGGAGGCCTCCATAGGCGATACCGTCGTACTGCGCTGGACCAGACCAGATCTCCACCCATCCGCCCGGTCCCACCCAAGGGTAGTCCAGATCACACCAACACTTCGTAGCTATCTGACCCTTGCTGCTCTCGGCAAGTTCTACTGCGCGCGCATGCTCAATGTCGGCCTCGAAGCCCAGGTCTGCTAGTACAGCGGCAAACTCCTCATCGTTCGATACAGAAGCCGCCGCCTCCATCAACTGGCGGTAGACTGCCTCCTTGTCCTCGCCGAGGTCCCGCCCAACGCAGCCCAACAGGGTACCCAAAGCCAGGACCAGAGAGATTGCCGCGATCGCCACGGCAGTTGCGCGATTCGCTCGCATTGCTTCCGTCTCCTTTCTAGACTCACATGGTTCCCGTTTCATTCCTGCTCAAACAGCCTAACTCAAGCATTGCCAGCAGCACAAGTCGTTCACTCATCGAATCAGTTGATCCTGGGGGCCGGGAACTGGAGTTCCGGGGACATAATCCCTAACTCGCAAAGCTGCTCATCGCAGTTGGGTGTTGTCGGCATCGGGGGCATCGGGGGACACACACCCTATTCCGGCCCAGATTGCGGTTTGTGACCCCCGGCTTTCAGGTGACGCCTCTTCTGAGGCGCTAGATGCGCCACCGCCGAGTCGTGCCGCAAGGGACACGTAGCGCAGTCGTGCAGCCAGTAGCAGATCCGGGCCGAGCAAGTGACTTCCTTCCCGCGCAGGATGAGAGCCACGCGTTCCAGATGTTGGATCGAGCGCCCCTTGAGAAGAACCAGATCATCCGGACGCAGCTCGCCTGCAAGGAAGTCGGCAATCGCTCGCGGTTGGTTGCGAAGGTTGTGGATCGAGTCACGAGGCAAACCTGCCGGAATCATCCCTGCCTTCAGCCGACCGAAGTTGGTCTTGCCCCCGATGAAGACCACCTCGTCCGCAACCTCGGCCAGCCGCCTTCCCAGTGCCTTGTAGATGGGGCCCTGGCTCCCGGGCGGCTCTTCAACGTCCCCGATCACGACGACTCTCCGCCGAGCCGGAAGACGCGAGACGGTGTCGAGAGCTGTTTCGATGGTCTCCAAGGCCCCTTTGAAGGCGTCCGACACGAGCCAAGCGCCGGTTGGGAGCTGGATCGGCTGGAGTCGGTTGCAGGTGGGGCCCAGCCTCTCCTGGCGGGCGATGGCTTGCTGCACGTCGAGCCCCTCCGCGTAGGCTGTCGCCAGCGCCGCAAGGCAGGAGTAGATCGTGTGACGTCCAAGAAAGCGGGTACGCATGTCGTAGACGCCCTCTCCGACACGAACACGGAACCGGATGCCCGCGAAGCCATCGTCCTTCAGGTCGGTCGCTCGAACGTCGACTCCCTCGCCGAATCCGTACGTGATGACGGGAGCCTGCACGACGTTCTTCATCCACATGACGTTCGGATCGTCTCCATTGAGGACGACATACCCGGACGCTGAAACTGCTGCCGCCATCTCCGCCTTCTCGGAGCGAGTCGTCTCGAGGGTGCCGAGCGATGAAAGGTGTTCGCTTCCCACACACGTGACGATTGCGACGTCAGGCCGAAGGCGCCCCGCGAGCCGCTTCATCTGTCCCTTCCGGTCGATGCCAACTTCGATCACTGCATGGCGCATCCAAGGTTTGATCCCAAGAAGCTTGACCGCTACGGCCGGCGCGCTGTTCTTCGCGAGGTGCCTCGGATCTCTCCGCCCCAACGCGACCGCGGTCGTACGAGTCGTCGTTGTCTTGCCGAACGAGCCCACGACGACGACCAGTCGAACATGCCGAATCACCGTCCTGCGATACACGATGGCCAATCGCCACACCAGCCCTGAGACGCGAGCGCAGGCGTCGTAGAGAAGCTTCCCCCTGCCGGTCGGCGTTCGCAGGAACCGCCGGAAGAGCCGCGCGCGACGGACTGTGCGTCGCATTCCCGCGATCCACGCGAGCAGCAAGCCCGCGGATTGGGCTCTAGCTTGTGCTACCTGGCCACGCTGCCTTCGCTCGCGCATCGACACGTTTCTCCTTCTCCTCGTACCATCCTACGCTCCAGAAGTCCCGGGGACATCTCTGAAAGAGCGCAATCTGTCAAGAGGCATTCTCTCGGAGTTCCGGAGACACGATACTTTGCTCGCCCAGATGAGAGCCGCAATTGGGTACTGTGTCCTCCGAATCCCGGTGCCATAACGTGGGCGTTTGTGCCGTGATCAATGGCGGAGGTACCATCGAGAGCAGCCTGCTCCCGTATCCGCAGACGGTGGCCCTCGCGAGGTCGCCTTCACGCTCGGAGGTTCTTCATGAGCAGAGATCGGTTCCCGGACGACTTCCTCTTCGGCGCAGCCACGTCGGCGTACCAGATCGAGGGCGCGTGGAACGAGGACGGCAAGGGCGAATCGATCTGGGATCGGTTCGCGCACATCCCAGGAACCATCGAAGACGGCTCGACAGGCGACATCGCGTGCGACCACGTCCACCGACTCGATGAGGACGTCTCGCTGATGTCCGAGCTCGGCCTCGACGCGTATCGCTTGTCGATCTCATGGCCGCGCGTCCTCCCGAAGGGCACCGGAACGGTCAACGAAGGCGGTTTCGCCTTCTACGACCGCCTCGTCGACGCGCTTCTCGAGAGAGGAATCCGACCATTCGTGACCCTATACCACTGGGATTTGCCGCAAGCGCTGCAGGACGCGGGCGGCTGGCCCGCTCGCGACACCATCGACGCGTTCTGCGAGTACGCCGACATCGTGTCCCGCAGGCTCGGTGATCGCATCGTGGATTGGATAACGCTCAACGAACCGGTGGTCAGCGCATTCATCGGGCACTACGAGGGGCACCACGCGCCAGGGCATCGAGACGAGCGAGAAGCACTGGCCACGGTCCACCACCTCCTGCTGGCGCACGGACGGAGCGTACCGATCCTGCGGGAGAACTCGCCGGCAGCCGATGTCGGCATCACCCTCGTGCTGCAGCCCGGCCATGCCGCATCGCCGAGCGATCACGATCGCTTGGCAGCCCGGAAGCTGGACGGAACCATGAATAGGACGTTCCTCGACCCCCTCTCAGGACGCGGGTATCCCCTGGAGGTCATCTACGATCGCACGATCCTCGCGTCGTGCGTCGAGCCCGGTGACCTCGAGGAGATCGCCGTCCCGCTCGACTTCCTCGGCGTCAACTACTACACGCGCTACGTCGTGAGAAGCGACGTCGTGGAGGAAGCAGGCAATGCGCCGCGGACCGTCCAGGCTCGAGAGGAGACGACCGGCATGGGGTGGGAGATCTACCCCGAAGGCCTCCGCGAGGTCTTCGACATGCTCCAGACGGACTACGCGTTCCCCGCGTACTACATCACGGAGAGCGGGGCCGCCTATCCCGACGAGGTCGACGAGTCGGGCTCCGTTTGCGACAGAGACCGTGTCGAGTACTTGCGCCGCCATCTCGAAGAGGTCCTTCGGATCACGCGCACAGGGGTGCCCCTCCGCGGCCATTTCGTCTGGTCGCTGCTCGACAATTTCGAGTGGTCACACGGGCTCTCGAAGCGGTTCGGCCTCGTCCACGTTGACTTCGAAACGCTCGCGCGGCTACCGAAAGCCAGCTTCGAGTGGTACAAACGCGTAATCGCCGAACGAGAGGTGCTCGACAGCGACGCGATCGCTGGGTTCCGGAGAAACGATACCTAGCTCCGGTCTCCACTACCGGAGTTCCGGGGCGCGGAGTTCCGGGGACACAGCACCAAACTCCCGCCACGGCTCATCCCGCCGAGTTCTGTGGCCCCGGAATTCCTTTCCCAAACCAGTCGATCGCGTTCAGCCCCGCGTCGATCGACCCAGCACGAGAATGTAAGATCTTGCGGTCGTGCCTGAAGAATCATGAGCACGATCTCTAGGAGGGTGTCGTGATTGTCCTTGACTGCTGCACCGATGATGGCCTCCGAGGCCTTCGATAGCCCTCCGTTCGCTTTCGCTCCACCATCTTGAGGCGGTCTCTCGGATCCACGTTGGCCATCCGCGCCGATCCAACCTCCCCGCAATGCGGGACGAGACGTCAGATACTAGACAAGGAGAGACCGTTGAATCAGTCGCTTGACGGACTAGGTGAGACCCGCAGTTGGGCAGTGCGCCCGGCCACGTGGCAAGACATCGACACGATTGTCGACCTGCGCAATGAGAGCTCCCGAGCGCTCATTGGCACGGACGAAACGACAGATCAGCACGTGAGGTCGTGGTTCGAGTGGCCTGGAACGAAGCTCGATCGCGATACGCGGCTCGTCTTCGGCGGCAACGGGCGAGCGATCGCATGGGCGGCGATGTACGACCCGGAGCCTCCCTACGTCAGCAACTTCTATGACGTGGTGATTCGTCCGGACTGCTGCGCGGACGATGCGTTGTGGGACGCGCTCCTCCATTGGTGCGAGGAACGGGCGTCCTCATGCATCGAGCTAGCCGAGGAGGGCGTCAGGGTGTGCGGATGTGCCAGCGGAGGTGCCGCGGACTCCCATCGACACGCGGCCCTGACGCGAGCCGGCTTCCACGTGACGCGAACCAACACGGTGATGCGGATCGGGCTCGACGCGCCCATCGAAGCGCCCGCTTGGCCGGAGGGGATCGGCATTCAACCGTTCGACCTCAAGAAGGATCTCGGGCGCTTCGCGGCCGCACATCAGGAGGCGTTCCGCGATCACTGGGGCCACATCGAGCAGTCGCTGGAAGCCCACGCGGAGGAGCTTCGCCGCGAGTTCACTTCGTGGGAGGAGAACTTCCGGCCCGATCTCTGGTTCCTGGCGATGGATGGGGATGAGCTCGCGAGCGCGACCGGCGTCTACCCTCACTTGGGCGGCGACTTCACGCGTGGTTACATCTACCACGTCTTCGTCCGCAGGCGGTGGCGAGGCCGCGGCCTGGCGAAGGCCCTGCTGCGACGTGCCTTTCGCGAGCTGCAGGGTCGCGGCTACGCGTCGTGCGAACTCCACGTCGACTCTGACAACTTCGCCGGCGCCAACAGGATCTACGAAGCCGTCGGCATGCGCGCGGTTCGCATCGCAAACCTGTATGAGAAGGAACTCCGCCCCGGGCGCGATCCCATGACGCGGTCGCTCTCAGACGAGGGAAACTAGCTCACCAACTGCCTTCGGAAGTCATGGGCTCGGGGGACACACCTCGCTCGACTGCACACCGCAGCCGGGTGCCGTGTCCCCCGAATTCCTCGCGCTCTCACACGGCCCGCTTCCACGCATGCGCTCAAGGCGTGGTCGTCACGAACTGCTTTCGATCTCTGCCGCAGAGGATCTGAGCGACTTCGCGGCCGGCGATGGCTGCGCCGGGCAACCCACCGGGTGGCACGGTCCACATGCTGGCGATGTAGAGGTTGTCGAGCCCTGGGACGGTCTTCCTCACGTACCCGTACTTGCGTTGGAAGTCGGGGGGCAGCAGCCACGTCATGAATGCGCCCTTCCAGTTCGCGGTGTAGCGTTCGAATGTCAACGGAGTGGCCACGTCGGTGACCTCGATCGCGTCCTTGAACCCGGGATAGCGAGCGTCGATCGCGTCTGCGCAGATCGCGGCAATCTTCTCCTTCTCGGACTCGTAGGAGGACCGATCCTCTCGAAGCCGGTCCCAGAATCCCCAATCCGTCGTCAGAAGCGACGTCACGACCGAACGTCCTTCGGGAGCGAGCGATGGATCGAAGCTGTAGCTCTTGACGTTCAGCCAGTCGACGTCTGCATCGGCTAGACGTACCGGCTGCGCCAGCTGGAAGTACTCCCCGAGGCACTCGTCCAGCTCGCCGATCACCCGCCCGACGCCGAAGCTGACCTGAATGCAGGGGGGAATCAGCTTGCCGCTCTCCAGCAGCATGCGGTGCGTCTCATCCTTCCGAGTGCCATCTAGCAACGAGTTCAGTGTCGCGCGAAGATCCGAGGCCGACACGACGTAGTCGGCCTCGATCCGGGAGCCGTCCTCCAGCTCGACGCCGATGGCCTTCCCGTCTTCTTCCAGGATGCGAGACACCCGCGCCCCATAGCGAATTTCCCCTCCAAGCGCCGTGTAGCGGCGCTCGATCGCTCGAGCGAATTCGAGGGATCCGCCTGCGGGGAATCCGGCCGCCCGTTTCGCCATCGGAGCGAGCGTCCAGACCAGGGCGATCAAGGCGGCATCGCTGCTGATCGCCCGATTCAGCGCGGCCGCCAGCAGTGGATCCTTGAAGCGCTGCGCGAACTCCGACATCGTCGTCTCGGTGAGCGCTTTCATCGCGCCCAGGTGACGACGCATGCGGAAGACGAGCTTGAGCGTGTCCAGCTTCGACATGAGTTCTCGCGGTTTCCCGGCCGGCATCCCGAAGTCCATGAACTCCCGGATCCACCCGCAGAGCTGCTCGATCGGCTCGGCGTCGGCCGGCGACAGCTCCTTCATGTGCGCCTCGAGCCGATCCGGATCGGCGTACATCGAGAAGGTTCTCCCATCGAGCCCGACGACTCGCCAGAAGACGTCGTGGTCGTACATCTTCTGCCCCTGAACAGCCCCCAGCTCCTCCCACACGGAGAACATCGAATCCCCAGGTGCAGATCCCGTGAGCCAGTGAATGCACCCGTCGAAGGTGTAGCCCTGGCGGGTCCACGCGGTGCAGAGCCCGCCGGGCAGGTTGTGCGCCTCGAAGATCCTCGTCTGGTAGCCGTTCATCCGCGCGTAGCATCCGGCGGAAAGCCCGGCGATCCCCGCGCCGATGATTGCGACCGTCTTCTCACTCATTCCCTGCTCCTTCCCTGCGAGTCACGGGTCTGGCATCACTCACAAAGGGGCGTGCGCCGACGATCCTACTCCTTCTGCCTCGTCAGGAGGAGCCGCAGGAGCACGGAATCGGGGCACGGCGAAGGGTCCGCGTCCTGGAGTTCCTGCCTTCTCGCACCAGACTCCGGGGACACGATACCCAACTCGCTCAGCTGAGCGCTGCAGCTGGAGACTGCACCCCGCAATCCCCGTGAGGTAGACCGAGTTCCACAGTAGACTGGCCCGACGAACGGAGGTCGGCATGTCACTACGCGAGTTCCTGGTTCGGGCCAAGCTGCAAACCTACGCGAGCAGCGGTGAACGGGACGAGCGCCAGCTCGAGGACGGGGGGAAGGAACTGACGTTTCGCGACGGGGAGTACCTGTATTGCGATCGATACTACGGCTTCAACCCGTTCGCCGGCGAGGAAGTCGTCTGGCAAGATGGGCAGGCCGTTTGGGCGATGAACTACTACGGGGAGGTCACGGACGACGCAATCCCCTGCGTCGACGTATACGGATTCCTCCAATCAGCTCTGCAGAAGGTGCAGACCAGCCGGCCGTTCCGCGGTCCGCGGCAGTTCTCGGACGGCGACTTCGTCTACCGAGACGAGAGCACGGGAGATCTCGATCGATTCAACGGACATGAACGGATCCTGTACCAGGGCCGTGAGATCTACCGACTCGAGTATCACGGCGGAGTTGTGTCTCACGCGCAAGACCTGTAGTTCATCGCAGTTCTCGCTGCGCTCTTCCCGGTCCTCCCTCAAGCGGCGCCCTCTTGCCCCCTTCTCCCCGAGGTGGCGACCGAATTGACGCTGTACCGCGTGCTGGCTAAGATCGACCACTTCGCGACGCGCCCGAACTCCTGAGCACGTCTCACCTCCGGGCCCTCAGACTCCCGGGAAAGCAGGGAGGCACGACGATGTTCGACACGGGCAACACGGCGTTCATGCTTGTGGCCACGTCTCTTGTCATGCTGATGACGCCAGGGTTGGCGTTCTTCTACGGAGGCCTGGTCGGGCGGCGAAACGTCCTCGCCATCATGGTCCAGAGCTTCGTGTCCATGGGCTGGACGACGATCCTATGGGTCGCCGTCGGCTACTCCCTCTGCTTCTCCGGCGACGTCGGCGGAGTCATAGGAAACCTCAGTCACGCATTCCTACGCGGCATTTCGCCCACCGACGTTCTCTCCGTCAACACCGGCCTCCCGCTCTTGGTCTTCGTCGCCTACCAGATGATGTTCGCAATCATCACTCCGGCGCTCATCACCGGCGCGTTCGCCAACCGCGTACGGTTTGGACCGTATTTGGCGTTCCTGACGGCGTGGCTGCTCTGCGTCTACTTCCCAGTCGTCCACATGACCTGGGGAGGCGGACTCCTCCAGCAGTGGGGCGTCCTCGATTTCGCCGGTGGCATCGTCGTCCACGCCATCGCCGGTATGGCCGCTCTGGCGTCGGTCTTCTTCGTCGGCAAGCGGCGCGTCGCGGAGAAGGGCCCGCACAGTATTCCCCTGGTCGCGATCGGCACAGGCCTCCTGTGGTTCGGGTGGTACGGGTTCAACGCAGGAAGCGAACTTGCGATCGATCATGTCACGACGCTCGCGTTCATCAACACGGATGTCGCCGCATCCTTCGCCGCCATCACGTGGCTGATCCTCGCCTGGTCGATCGAGCGGAAGCCGAAGTTCGTCGGCCTGCTCACCGGGGCGATCGCGGGACTCGCCGCGGTCACGCCCGCGGCCGGCTTCGTGTCGACCACCAGCGCAATCTACATCGGGATCGTAGCGGGACTCGTCTGCTACTTCGCAATCCGCCTGAAGAACCGAATGCAGTGGGATGACGCGCTCGACGTGTGGGGTGTTCACGGAGTCGGAGGCATTCTCGGCGTCATCATGCTGGGGCTGTTCGCCACCACGGCCGCCAACGCAGGCGGGGCCGACGGCTTGATCGCAGGGAACGCCACGTTCCTACTGAAGGAGCTCGCGGCCGTCGTCGGATGCAGCCTGTACGCGTTCCTTTTCTCCTACGCGGCGCTCTGGCTGATCAATCGAGTGTCGCCGGTCAAGGTTTCCGCTGAGGATGAAGCGAAGGGCCTCGATGCGGCTCTGCACGGCGAACTCGCGTACGGCGACGAGTAGAGCAGTGATCCGGCAACTCACGAACCGACGTCAGTGAAGAGCCGATTGCCGGACGATTCGGACGACGGCTCCGACTCCCTCGTAGCTGCACGGCCAGGGGAATCGAGGAATCCACTCCGCGCTCTGTGCCGCATCCTGTCCGACAATCAAGGATGCGTCCAGCCATCGCAGTCCGCGACGAGACGCTTTGGAGATGGTCTCTGGGCAGCCTCTAACAGCGACCCGGCCGCTCCACCCGGTCGTGGGAGGTGGATGTCTTCGATGATCCGAGTGCTGGCAGCAGCGTGTCTTCTCTGCCTGATCCAAGCCGTGTTGGTGGCCGCCGACGTTCAGACAACATCGTGCAGCGCAGCCCTTCTCATCATCGATGTCCAGAACGCGTGGCTCACGGATAGGGCGCTCACGACGGACGGCCTCCCGCTGCCGGAGAAGGCCGCCGCGCTCGCCGCCGCCGCCCGAGAGGAAGGCGTTCCCGTCATCTTCGTCATCGACGTCGCGTATCGATTCCGGTTCTCCGACGAGCAGCTCGAGCTCGCCGAGCCGCTCGAAGTGCTCGCAGGCGACTACGTCGTCGAAAAGCTTCACCCGAACGGCTTCCTGGAAACGTCGCTCGAACCGCTTCTGCAAAGCCTCGGCGTGACAACGCTCTTCATCTCCGGCTACGCGACCAACGAGTGCGTGAAGGAGACGCTGGAGGGAGGGAGAGAGGGAGGCTTCGAGATCGTTATCGTCGACGACGGCCACAGCGGCGGGCGGAGCGGAACGCGAGCCTCGGCGTGGAACAGGATCTGGAGCGGGAATGGGTTGCAGGTCACTCCGAGCTGGGAGATCGACTTCGCCTCCTTGTGCGACTCATCCATCGATTCGCCGATCCAGGGCACCCTCCTGTTCGACACCAATCGAGACGGAAACTGGGAGATCTACAGCATCGGCGCCGACGGCTCGGATCCGACACGTCTTACGGACAGCCGTGCGCAGGACTACGGACCGTGGCCGTCACCAGATGGCTCGCGAATTGTCTTCTTTTCGCGTCCGTCAGGAATCAACCACATCTACACCATGGACATCGACGGTCAGAACGTGTTGAAGGTCCCAGGAGTCCCAGGCCCCAGCGCAGGACCCGTCTGGTCGCCCGACGGCTCGCAGTTCGTCTTCGTATCCTTCTTCGACGGCGATGCGGAGATCTGCACCGCCAGTGCCGACGGGACCGACTTCCGACAGCTGACCGACAACGCCGGCGGGGACTTCGAGCCGACGTGGCCACCTGACGGCGAGCACATCGGCTGGAGCGGGGAATCGCCCGACGGCTCGCACATCTTCACCATGCACATTGACGGCTCGGACGTACGGCAGCTCACTGTCGGCTCATCGTTCAACGGTTACGCGCACTGGTCGCCCGATGGCGCGCGCGTCGCGTTCTGCTCGGACCGTACAGGCGCATGGGAGATTTACGCGATGGATCCCGACGGCAGCAACGTCGTCCAGCTCACAAGCTTCGGGAGCAGGAGCGCAGCCCCTCGGTGGTCGCCGGATGGCACGAGGATTGTCTTCCAGTCGGACCGCGACGGAGACACCGAGATCTACATCATGAACGCCGACGGCAGCGATCTTCGACAGGTCACCGACAACACGGCCGAAGATGCACGGCCGGTCTGGCTTCCCCGCACGGATTCCTGAACGAACCCGCCCACACTCACTGACCGCGCGTGCTACGCAGCTTCATCGTTCCCCAGAGCGAACGTCGCCGGCTCCGAGTGCCGTGTTCCCTCCTCGCCCTCGCCGAGGTAACAA
>Ga0272441_10005061_pt1 | contig 23272 bp, 28 predicted proteins | sample SSMProp6N_FD_193582 | JGI IMG/M metagenome (GOLD analysis project Ga0272441, IMG submission 193582) | Marine sediment archaeal communities from Little Sippewissett salt marsh, Falmouth, MA, United States - SSM-Prop-6N | ecosystem: Environmental > Aquatic > Marine > Wetlands > Sediment ...
CTCGACGAACTGGCGGCCCAGCTCTACCGACTGACGACCACAGCCAACGCGATCACCGGAGGCGTCGGGGGCACGAGCGGAGGCGGAGCCTCGCCGAATCTGTAGGGGTGACGTGATGTCGAAGCGAGAAGCACTCCTGAAGGCCCTCACCGAGACGCTGGGCTCTCCGTCCCCTACCAGGTCCTCCGGGGCCTGGAAGGGCTACTCCGGGCCTCTGGGGGGCGCTCAGCCCCTCGCGCCGGGCAACAGGGACGACGCGCAGCCGTTCCCCTATCGCACCCAGACCGCGGTGATGGTCTGGAAGCACGCTCGCGAGCTCATCCCGAAGCACCCCGAGCTGGACGAGGGCGGCATCATCAAACGGGCGATCGAAGAGTCGGGGGCCAACCCCCTCGACCTCTCGCCCGAGGACTGGCGACTCCTCGAGATGGCTGTCGAGTGGCGCAAGAACGGGATCAAGGGCATCACGCTACCCAGGATCGGGGGTGCTCCGGGTGGCCCGTATAACTCGTGGTGGCAAGGTCACGAGCTCGCCAAGCGCGGCGCTCCCTGACCCTCGCCCTCCTCGCATTGTCCTGATATACTGGCGAAGTTCGGGGGTATCGATGACCAGGCCCTTCGTTTCGGACATCGGCGGGATCGAGCGTGAGGCGGAAGAGCGGCCTCAGGAAGTGATCGAAATGGTCCCTTTCCAGATCCCGATGCCGACCTACAAGGCGCTCTCCGACGCGGCGGCCCGCAAGGGTATGACCGTGGCACAGCTGTTGGGCAAGGCATTGACCTGGGCTATCGAGGAAGGGTGACATCATGCAGGAGCTTCAAGGGCTGTACGAGTTTTTGCTTCCGCACTGGCCAGGCGTGGCTTGGTTGTTCATCGCCATGCTCATCACGCAGGTCGAGAAGGGCGCTCTCTTCACCAAGAAGCGAGCCCACACCAAGGGTAAGGCCCAGTGGTTCTGGTGGTGGGGGTACAAGACCCTCGCTCTCCATGGGGCCTTCCTCGGAGCCATCGTCGGTATCATCTGGCAGAACCCTGAGGGCGGTGATCCTGCTTGGCCTTGGGCGGCCTCGCTCGTCTACTTCGCCTTCTTCGGGGGCATGAGCGTGTTCGCCTATGAGGTGCTGAGGGGTCTCCTCAAGAAGAGAAACATCGACATCGGAACGCTGCCAGGGCAAGATGCACCCAAGACCGACGAGGGAGGCAAGTAGATGGCTTTTCCGACCAACTGGCCGCCGCGACCTTCGAGCGGCGTGCGCAGTATCCGCGTCTACATTGCGGACACGCTGGCACCGGGCGGGGCCTTCAGCGACAACGCCTATCTGTTCGCCGAGCAGACCGGGGCCAACCCCTTCTCCCCGCTCCCCGGGGTGCGGCCCGGTGAGGATGTCTCCGCCCCTGACTATGGCGGTCCTCATGAGGTGCCGGAAGTGCCGGCCGGGGCCGGAGTTCAGCCTCCCGGCGCGCCGCCCGCAGCGCTCTGGTCCTCACGCATCCTGATCGCCAACACCGGGAGCAACGACCTCGAGTTCTCCTTTGACGACAGCGACACGAACGTGCACGGCGTCGTTCCCGGGGGCGAGACGATCGTCTATACCAACCGCTACGAGTCGGGGATCGCGTTGCGGTCGACGGCCGGGACCACCTTCCGCGTCGAGGCGTGGTGATGCCGGCCGACCCCCCGCCCTTCAGCCTGCACCCGATCCACGCGATCGTGAAGAAGCTGAAGGACCAGAAGAGGAAAACTCACACGGTCTCGGGACACCCCCTTCCAAAGCCGCTGTCCTCCTATGGCACCCCGCACACCAAGCAGAAGCCCACCTACAAGGGGCCTCCTCAGAGCGCCCCCGCGGACCCGTCCAAGGTCCGAATCCAAGTGAGCTCCTACAAGGACCCCCAGAGCGGTCAGAAGGACAAGACCCTCGCGGTTCTCAAGGTGTCGAAGGGCAAGATGAGCGCCGAGGACTTCGCGGCTCGTCTCGCCGACCTCGGCCTCGACCTCGCGCCTGGCCACACCAAGGTCATGACTGGGCAGATTGCCCACATTGCCGTTGTGAGCCGGGTCGGCCTCAAGCGAGCGGCGCATCAGCACCCCGGCGCGTTCAAGGCGAAGAGCTCCGTGTCGCCACAGCCGCAGAAGATCTCGGCCGGATGCGTCGTCTTCGATTCGCTCGAGGACATGTCTCAGATCTACGTGGCGCTCCCCTCCAACAACTTCGGCCCTTGGTGCTTCAGTGAGGACACCGACATCTTGACGCGGCGGGGATGGGTGGCGGGCCTCGACCTCGAACTCACGGACGAGGTGGCGACGCTGGTGGGTGATGAGGTCGTCTACGAGCAGCCCCAGGCGATCAACGTGCAGGACTACGAGGGGGAGTTGATCCACTTCGCCTCACGTGACCTGGATCAGCTTGTGACCCCGGATCACCGGATGTGGGTGTGTCGGGAGAAGCGAGAGGCCGAGGAGCGCTACTCGTTCGATCGGTTCGAGTTCATCCGTGCTCGGAACATGCCGCTGTCGGCCTCCTTCCGCCGCCATGCGTCGTGGAATGGGGAGGAGCGTGAGACCTACACGATCCCCGCCTACGAGTACAGTCGGCGGGTTCGAGGTGGGAAGGAGCTGGTCAGGGCGTTCCCTGATCGAGAGGTTCCGATGGACGCCTGGCTGGCGTTCATGGGCTGGTTCCTCTCCGAGGGTTTTGCTTCAACACCTCGGAGCGGGTCTTACGCTGTGATCACCCAGAGGGAGGGGCCGACCGCTGATCAGATTCGTGCGGTGCTCGATCGGTTGCCGTGGCGGGTGTATGAGCACACCTCCGAGCGGTCGATGATCAAGTTTGAGATTCGGGATCGCCAGCTCTGGGCGCACCTTCACGATGGGAAGCGAGCCTCCGAGAAGCGGATTCCGGATTACATCGGGGAGCTGTCACCGCGGCAGCTCCGGATCTTCCTCGGTGCATATCTCGGGGGCGACGGGGGCTACATTGAAGGTCACCCGACGCGCTGGAGTGGGCCTCCGAAGAAGGTGGGGCGTCCGCGTGTGCTCCAGGAGGGGGAGATCAGTGATCGGACCCCTGTGTTCTATACCGCGTCGAGGGGTATGGCGGACGACCTCTCGATTCTCATCCTGAAGGTGGGTATGGCGCCGAAGGTTCGCCTCCGGGAGCATCGGGAAGGGGATGGCCACTTCGGCGGCCCTATGTACGTTGTGACGGCCAACAAGCCTCATAGGAAGCTGTGCGCGTCGAGTGTCGAGCGTGTGCCCTACAAGGGCAAGGTGTGGTGTCCTGCGACCACCAGTGGTGTGATTTATGTCCGCCGCAACGGCAAGTCGTCGTGGTCGGGGAACACCCTCCCTAAGGGTGGTGTCGACAAGGGCGAGTCCATGAAGCAGGCCGCCGTCCGCGAGACCTTCGAGGAGACCGGCCTCAAGGTCAAGATCCTCCCCGGCCCTCACGCCTATGTGGGCTCCGGCAAGAGTGCCATCGGCCCCGTCTCCCATTTCTTCCTCGCTGTGAAGGTCGGGGGTAGCCCCGCCGCCAAGGGGTGGGAGACCGAGAAGGTCCGCCTCGTCACTTTCGAGGAGGCAAAAAAACTCTTCGGTCAGGCCCACGGCGGCAAGACCAACAAGCGCGACCCCATGATCCTCGATCGCGCCAAGCAAGCCCTCAAGCACTTTGATTGACGTCTGCTATTGACCCCCCTAGACTGGGCTCATGGCTGACTGGTTCTATGTGCGCATCCCTGATGGTCGACACCTGAGGCTCCAGACCGTCCGAGATCGGCTCAAGGCAGCCAAGGCGGTCACGTCGGTGAAGCAGGTGGCCCGGGGCACCGAGGAGCTGCCTGGTGCGATCTGGGCCGTGGTGAGGACCCGGAGCGTGAAGGCGGAGACCCTTCGGAGTCAGGTGGAGGGGGCGGACCTCGTCCAGAAGATCGTGAAGCCCGACCATGGCGAGGCCATGTCGAAGCAGCTGGGCCTGTTCTGAGCCCTCCTGTGCTACCCTTTCCGGGCTTCTCATTGTATTATCGTGACGCTAGGGGGCCGATGTGTGGCGATCGCTCTGGAAACGGATGAAGTGGGTCCTCCTCGCCGTGGGCGCGGTTCTGGTCGCTGTCTTGGCGTTCCTCGCTCGAGGTTTGTTCGTTCGTGAGGACCCGGAGGGTCAGCGCGAGGACGTGCTCCCCGAGGTCGAGGAGACCGTCAAGGAGCGTGTACGGGTCGCCGAAGAGGAAGCCCTCGTCGCCCGCGTCGAGGCTCGAACCGAGGCTGAGACCGATCGCGAAGAGCTCAAAGAGATCGCCCAGGAGAATGACGGGGCCGAGCGTCGCCGCCGCCTCGCTGCGATGCTCAGGAGGATGTGATGGTCAAGGGCGCCTGGTTTGACAAGTTCAAGGAGAAGTACGCCAAGAAGCCTCCGAAGGGCTGGAAAAAGGTCGTCGGGGCGCCGGTGGGCGACAAGGCCGAGAAGGCGGGGATGTATGTCGTCGTCAAGGGCCTCTCTCTCACGGTCAAGAAGACAGGCGAGAAGAAGACCGTTCGGATCTATGCGGTGAAGACCTCCGAGGGGTTCCTCCGGTCCGCCAAGGGCGACGTCTACTACACCCGGGAGCGCGAGAAGGCGGTGAAGCGTGCCAACGCCGTCGCCCAGAAGAGGCCAAAGGAGAAGCGCGCGGCCCATCACAAGGAGCTGGTCGACTTCCTGCGGGCTCGCAAGGGCAAGGCGCCGATGAGCGCCCAGGATATCGCCCACGAGCTCGAGCGAGACCAGCGTGAGGTGCAGCAGGATTTGGCCGCTCTCGCGAAGGCGGGGAAGATCAAGCGCAAGGTCAAGTCCATGACGCTGACGCACCAGTCGTCAGGGGTCGGCCACAAGTTCGGCGGTGTGGTCACCACGAAGCACAAGCAAGCCCACTATTCCATCGAGTCTGAGGAGGAGCCTCCCATGCAGAACGTCCTGACCGAGTTTCACCACCTGACGGGGTACGGTTCCTCCATCGTCGAGAAGTCCTCGACCACGGGCATGGCCCCGCTCGAGGCGATCGGCAAGGCATTCTCGGCCAAGGTCACCCTCAAGGATGTCCCCTATCTTCGCTATCGCAAGGTCGGCAATGGTGTGGAGCTCGAGGACATGGCCGGGCGCCTCGGTGGCATCCTCACCTCGGTCGAGCCCCGCGAGGCCGACCCCAAGGCCCTGATGGCCTTCCTCAAGAAGCACGGGGCTAAGACCCTCAAGGCTGAAGCTCTCGAGGAGGCCGTCGAGCCGAAGATCCGGGCCAAGAACTATGTGCCCCACGCTGACACCCTCGACGCGGCCCGGTTCAAGAAGTCCCTGGCCCTGGCCAGCAAGAGCGCCCAGTTCATGCGGACCGTGCGCACCACGGCCCTCGGCTCGATGGGTATCACCTGTGCTCACGACGCCTACAAGTTCAAGGGCGGAGGCTACACCCCGCGCATCCTCTCGCAGATGGGGTTCGACATCTATCCTACCGGCGAGAAGAGCGTCTATGTCGCCGTGCCCAGGGTCGGCAACGTGCCCCCCGGGATGCCGCTCAAGGTCGAGGTGGTCAAGGGCAACCGGAGTCAGGGCATCAACAAGCACATGAGGCTGAGGGTCCAAGACCTGCGGGTCCGCAAGGGCTACAAGCCGTCGCTGGTCTTCGTCGTCGGCAACAAGATCCGGAGCTGGGAGGTCCGCGGCCTGAAGACTCTCAGCAGCAACGAGTTCAACCTGGGCGAGACAGGCGGTCGCCAGTTCCGCGTCCGGGTGTTGAGCAGGGCCTGATGTGCAAGCCACGGACTCCCAGATCCTGGAGGTGATGAGCCTCTTCGGCATCAGCCAGGAGGACATCCGCCGAGCTCAGACCAACGGGCGAGCTCTCGATGCCTTCAAAGCTCGCGTGAAGAAGGCGTACCGCCAAGCCGCCCACCAGCTTCACCCCGACAAGAACAACAACGACCCCGAGAAGGCGAGGCTTTTCCAACTCGCCGGCCAGGTGGTAGAAGAGATCAACGCGATGCGGTTCGAGTCGCATCCTCGACGTGTGAAATGGGCGGTCCGAGTGAGAGCTCGCGCCGCGATGTGAGGGACCATGGCGAGCATCCTCGAAGAGGCCATCAGCAAGGGCCGCAACCTCATGCCGGGACGAGCCCGGAGCAACTGGCAGGTGCTGGACGAGGCCAAGATCCAGGCCATCAACCCCTATGCCCTCGGCATGTGGGTGATCCTCGTCGAGGACTACCTCCGCGCCGTCACCGGGATGAAGTGGACCTGGAAGAAGCCGATCCAGCGCGACGGCAACCGGCTCCTCTACCGATGGGTCGCTCGCAAGCCCCCCGGGGCCGTCGTGCCTCCCTTCTTCGGTATCTGGCTGCGGCTCACGGCGGAGGACCTGTACGAGGTCGAGGCCGTCGTCTACGACGCCAAGGCCGACCTCGTCGCCTCGAAGACGATCCGTGGCCTCCATGTCGGCCAGCTCGCCCAGCCCGCGTTCTACTTCGGCTGGGTGAAGAAGGTCTGGAAGGAAACGATCCAGCCCGCCCTCGCCAAGAAGAAGACCCCGGCCCCCGAGCAGGGCAAGCCTCCGGCCGAGGACCAGCTCCTCGACTACCTGGCCCAGGAGCCCGGCCGCACCATCAACTCCTCGATGCTGGCCTACGGCTTCGACATGTCGCCGGGCAAGGCATCGGCGCTGCTCGCCAAACTCGCCAAGCAGGGCAAGCTGGTCAAGCAGGGCAAGCAGTACGGCCTCGCCGAGTCCTTCGATGAGCTCTCCGAGGCGGCCCCCTCGTGGTGGTCCAAGAAGCACGGTCCGAATGTGATGGAGGTCGTGCCCCACAAGGACGGGACGTCCACGTACCGCGTGGTGTCGCACGGGGTCACCTTCGAGGTCCGGGTTCAGCACAAGAACAAGAAGGTCCTCTCCGTCAAGCGGCCTTATCGGAAGCAGAAGCTGGACCCAACCAGCCCGCTCAAGGACGTGAAGGCCGCGGCGGCCCTGGCCAAGAAGGTCGTGCTCTATGAGCTCCCCCACAGTCGGCGGCAGAAGCAGAACGAGGACGTCGACCTCTCCGAGGCGTCCTCGGAGGCGCTCCCGGCGACGTACCTGGCGGCGCTCAAGAAGCTCCCCCCGTTGGCGCTACGCCTGCTGAACACGATCAAGGACAATCCAAAATACAGGGGCCAGGCCGCGTCGGACGAGGCGAAGAACGCCTTGGACAAGTCGGGTTTGACGTACACGATCCACGCGCTCGAGGACCCCGCCAAGGACGTCGTGAAGTTGACGAAGAAGGGGCAGAAGGTCGTCGACGCTTTGCGGAAGCGTGGGCTGAGCGCGGTCCAGGTCGTCAAGGAGGACGTGGACGAGCTCTCCGAGGACCGCACCGTCGAGAAGTGGGAAGCCCTCGAGCGGGATATCAAGGTCTTGCGCGACTTCCAGAAGACGGCCAGCTCGACCAAGGAGGAGAATCCGACCTGGTCGATCAAGGACAACAAGGTCGTCAAGCTCATCAACCGGATCGAGAAGTCGCTCGAGCAGAAGGGGATGTACAAGCACCTCACCCCCTATCACCTCGTGCGCAACAAGTCCCAGAAGCAGGTCGTCGGCAACATGATCGACATCCTCCGGGCGCGCCAGAAGGAGCTGGTCCACCAGCAGCTGCGCAACACCGCCATCCGCGCCACCCACGGCGTGGAGAAGGAGGTCAAGATCGCGGCCCTGGTCACCTCCGGCATCCTCAAGGCCATCCTCGGGATGTACAAGCTCGACCCCATCGCCGATCCTGCGGCCTACAAGAAGGCCCGCGGCGAGGTGACGGCCAAGATCAAGGCCCTGCCGCCCGAGCACAAGGAGGTCGTGGACAAGGTCCTCGCCGCCTTCCCCAAGCGCATGGTCTACGAGTCCGTCGCCGGTGCGCCCGGGGCTTTCGTCGTCCAGGATGATGCCTCCGATCGATCCGTCCGCGACATGATCGGGAGTATCAAGGACTCGATCGAGCGCGGCCCGAGCTGGACCTATCCCGACTGGGCGCTCCCCAAGGTGGAGCTCTCCGAGGCCGACGCTCAGCTGCTCTGGCGCTTCGACGATCGCCGCAGCATGAACGACCTGATGACCATGCTCCAGAGCACATGGGGTGGTGGCGGCCCGGCCTTCGGCGTGGCCGAGCGGTGGATGGGCGACATCACCATTGGCCCGGTCAAGGGGAACACCGTCGTCCTCGGCGGCCCCATCAAACTCCAGAAGAAGCTGGCTGCCGAGTGGAACCGCCGTGGTGGCGGCATGCACCCCGCGGGCCGCGCCCCGGGCTATGCCGAGGACATCGACCGCGACTGGACGCCCTGGGACGATGAGGCGATGCTGGAGTACACCAAGTATACCGGCATGTTCGGCAAGCCCTTCGAGTCCGCGGTCAAGAAGGGCTATGTCGACCTCGGCATGGTCAATCCCAAGTACGCCAAGACGATGGCGCTCTACAAGGTCGCCGAGCACATCACCCGGGCCATGAAGAAGGGTGTCGCCTTCGTCCGCGACCCCGAGGACGTGCTCGGCAAGGCCGGCGTGTCGCCCCAAGAGCTCGCCAAGACCATCCGCGAGGAGTACGAGAGCATCGCCGACGAGATGATCGGTCTCGCCGGCGAGCGCGAGGACGAGAAGGACGCGATGGCGTGGTCCGGGGCCAAGAAGAAGATCAAGGCCGCCAAGATCACGATCACCCCCGTCAAGGGCAAGACCGGCAAGGGTTATCGCATCGTGATGAAGCCGACTCCCGAGGAGCTGGGAGTTTAGGCTTGGCCCGCGGGGCACAGCTCGAGGAGGCCCGAGCCCTCCTCCGCCTCAAGGTCCCTGGCCTCCGCAAGAGCGTGGGCGCCGGGGACGTGGTGCGCATGGCCACCAAGGCCGTCGGGATCGACCCCTGCGGCGGTTGTGAGGAGCGGCGCGCCCGCCTCAACCGTTTCCTCGAGTTCCAGTCCTACCTGGAGGAGCAGACGTGAGGACCACTCTGGCAGAGATGCGGGTGCTGGCGGGACTTTCGGCCCCACTCGAGGAGACCGCAGCCGACACCATCGATCAGGGTTGGATCGATGGCATCCGAGGGGGTTGGGAGCAGACGCTCAGTGCAGCTCACCCCATGCGCCTGCTCGACGTTCCGGAGGAGGATCGGGTCGCCAAGGCTGTTGATGCTCTCGGCCACCTCAACCTCTTCGTTGACAACCTCCGCGAGGACCTGCTGATCACCAAGGCTCTCTGGCAGCGCCCTCAGCGAGGCATGACTCGGGGAGAGCAGTCCAGGGAGGATGCCGCTCGGGTTGGAAAACTCCTGGCCTCGATCTCTCGCTCCCTCAACGCGGGGGTGGTTGAGATCAAGGCATCCAAGCTGTTCCACGGCATGGAGAACCAGTCCTATATCGAAGCGCTCCAGGGCGCCGAGCGCAAGATGGACGAGCTGCTGGGCCATCTCGAGGACATGCTCGAGCGTCATGGTGACGACTGGGACCCTGAGACGGGGACCGAGACCGGCGAGAACCGGCTCAGGTGGGCCTCGTGGCACGCGGATACACCCGAGGGGCGATCGACCGTGCCCAACCAGGTCGCTCTCGGGCGCGTGAAGGTCATCTTTCGCGACACGCCCATGGACCCCACCCAGATCCGAGGGACTGAGTACAGGGGTGTCACGGGGCACAGGACGCCTATGAAGCGCGAGCTGTTCATTCGACAGCTCGACCAGGCTCGGAAGTTCCTCCGACGCCACAAGCTGGAGAAGCAGCTCTGGTACGGCCCGATCTTCATCGTCGCCAGCGAGACCTCGGGAGGGTTCGGCGAGGAGTCGACCGGGGCGACCTACGTCCGCGCCAAGGACGTGGTCCGAATACTCGCTGATCCTGACGATCCCGAACTTGAGACCCACAACACCGCGGCCAACGTGGTGCACGAGCTGGGACATCGGTACTGGTTCAAGTTCCTGTCGCCCGAGGACCGTCACAACTTTCGCCGCTTCTTTGGCAAGGTCGCGGCGGCCACGAAGTACGGCGGATCGAGGCCGCGCGAGGACTTCGCCGAGCTGTTCGCCGCCTATGTCCTCGGTCCGCAGTGGGCGCACACCGGGTGGAGCCGCGTCGTGCTTACCCGAGCTCAGCGCCAGCGCATGGAGGCGTTCTTGGGCCGTAAACGGCGCCTGGAGGATCGAATGAACCTGACACACCTGAAGGTGCTCGCTGGTGTGAAGCGCGTCACAGGGCTCACAGAAGCCCCGGAAACGCCCCTCGCGGAGGAGTGGCCCGAAGGCAAGTACATGAGCACCAGCGGCTCCTACGAGCCCACCGTCAAGACCTACCAGGAGGCCAAGGCCACCCTCGACAAGGCGGTGCGTCTGCTCGAGAAGGCCGAGGACGCCTTCGACTCGGTCTACATGTCCGAGTTCGCCATCTTCAGCCCGGAGTTGGAGAGGCGGTACAAGTTTAGCCGGTTCGTGTCGCGTATAGGGGACGTGGTGAGAATCGTCGAGGACCTGAAGGACTACGGAATCCGGCCGAAGCGGAGGCCGCGATGAGGCTCCTCGTTGCCCTCGTGCTCGCCCTTGCCAGCCTCGGCTGCGGCGCGACAACGGCTGATGAGGCCCGGCCGCTCATTGCTGCGGACCGTCGCCCCGAGGAGCGTCCTCTACCCCCCGACCCCCGCGAGGAGGACATCCCCGAGGGCTACGACACGAAGTTGAGTGAGGAGCACATCGAAGCGCTCGAGGCGGGCTCCTGCATCGCTCCTGACGGCGTCGTCCGCTCGAAGGGTCCTTGTCCCTCCTGGTCCGGGATCGCTGTCAGCGAGGCTCGTGCGGCCCGAGACGGCATGATCCGCTCGAGGTACAAGGAGCTGCGGAGCGTCTACCAGTCCGACAGGCGTGTTTGGAGTGCTCAGCGCGAGATGTACGAGGCCCAGGTCCGGCGCGATCGCGAGGAGATCGAACGCTTGCACCCCTCGTGGTGGGAAGAGCATGATGGTACTATCCTGACGGCGGTCGGTCTCGTAGTAGGGGCGGCCATAACCATTGCGATCACCTTCGCGGTCGAAGAGGCCACGGAGTAGGAGGACGAAGTCATGGGGCAGATCTTCACCGAGGAGCAGTGGCACGAGCTTCATGAGGCCGCAGCATCACTGGACGAGCGGCGTATGACGTCGGGGGTCCCGCTGATCAACAAGGCCGCGTCTCGCTTCCAGAAGGCGCTGGAAGCCTACACCCGAGGCAAGATGGTGCCGGCCGCGCAGCACGCGGGCCAGGCGCTCATTCTCCTGGCCAACGTGGTCTCGTCCTCCGAGCTCGACGCGCCAAGCGAGAGCACGGCGCTTCGGGACGCTGGCGAGGCGCTGAAGAGGGTTCGCGATGTCTTCGAGGGTGAGTCCCCGGACAACACGAATCCGATGGTGATGGCGATGCGGTATCTCAACGCCATGAGCAACACCGTCCGTCTCATGTCGAGCGAGGGAGCCTCGAAGCATATGGATCAGTTCGCGGGGGAGATGTACAACTTCGCGCGCTACTTCCATCATGCCTTCGAGGTGCCGGGTCCCGTGTATCGGAAGATCAAGGCGGTCGCGGACTGGGCGCGCAGGTTCGACAGCATGGTGGCGGCCTGATCGATGCCCATCCTCGCCGAGCCGCAGCGTTGCAAGTTCTGCCCGGCCAGGGCCACCAAAGCTCTGGTCTGGGGCGACGGCCGCTCTCGGGTGGCGGTCTGCCCCGCACATGAGGCTGCGGCTCGGCGGAGGATTAGAGAGCAGGGGGAGTCCATCATCGATGTCGTCACCCTCAAGGAGGGCGCCTTGAACCCGTCCCACCCGGCCGATCGAATGTCACAGGCCCTCGAGCTCCCCCCGGACTTCTGCTATGACGACCGCGAGCCCGGTGAGGGCTTCGGCCGTCGTGTCGATCCGGAGCGCCGGGAGAGCGCCCTCGAAGAGGCCCCGGCGGAGGCCCCGCCGAAGGCTCGAGGGTCGATCCGCCGCTCCCTGCTGCCGAGTGGGAAGGTCCGGGAGATTCCCGACTCACTGCTCAAGATGCTCGGGACTGACTGGAAGCGCCTCAAGGCCAACAGAGTACACGACAACCGCATCAACATGGACATCGACGGGACGAGGTTCACCGTCTACACGAGGAGAGGATGATGTCGACCTATAAGACCCAGAGCGGTGAGCTCGTCGAGGCCGTGGCCCAAGGCGAGCTGGTGGAGAAGATCGGCGGTTATGGGCCGGACAGTCCGATCGTGAAAGCGAACCTCCCGAAGAAGGGCGGCTACAGGACCTTCATCGGGAGCCCGCTGGCCAAGGTCCAGGCGTGGCGCGACATCGTGCAGCCCATCCTCAAGGGCCGAGGCTTCCACCCTTACAAGGACTTCCGGGTCATCGGCTACTCGGACAACAGCATCATCCTCCACCACCTCAAGTCGAACAAACTCGCCTTCGTGCACAAGGGCGACGATGAGCTCATCGACACGGAGGGCCTGCCGTTCTCGGTTTCGGGCAGCCACGGATACGCGAAGACGGGGCAGAAGAAGGCGAAGGCCGCGGCGGGTGGCGGGGCTCCAGCGGTCTTCAAGACGGGGGACGCCAAGGTCGACTCCGCGATCAAGTGGATCGTGAGCAAGGCCAAGCCCCTCGGCGGAGGCGAGTACCAGTTCAAGGGCAGGTTGCCTCAGAAGATGGTCGACGTGGTCCGCAAGGCAGCCCTCGCGGGGAAGCTCACGGACATGGACACGGTGGGGAAGCACAGCTACAGCCTCAAGAACCCCGAAGGGGACGAGCTCAGCTTCATCCACGGGACGACGGTGCAGGGCCACCGGTCCGTGGACGTCATGATCTACACCAAGGCCAAGAAGGAGAGCGCCATGCCCGACTACCACAGCAACCTGCGCAGCCTGGTCGAGGCCCGCGAGGATCAGCGGGACCCCATGACCCAGTTCCGCGCCCTCTCCGGCGTGCGACCGACCTTGCCTGGTCTGACCGAGGCCGAGGAAGGCTACAAGCTCGTCCAGAAGCCCGGTGAGGACTACTGGTACGTGAAGGTCGGCGGCTCCACGATCGGGGTCATCTCCAAGCACGGGAGCGGCTACGACGCGGACACCGAACCCGATGGCAAGGGCAAGTTCCGCAAGGGCTTCAAGTCTCCCGAGGACGCCGCGAGCTGGGTTCATCAGCAGATGAAGAGCGAGTCCATCGAGGGGCAGCTCTCGGATCTTCATGAAGGGTCTCTTGGCCGCCTTCTCTCGGCCCTCGACATCGTGATCGAGAATGCGCAGCGCTACGGTCGGCCGACGACCATCGGCAAGGGGATCAAGCAGATCACTTATGACGAGGCGAAGTGGATTGTTCGGAAGGTGCCGCACGCCAATTGGGTGGAGACGCGGGACAAGAAGAACGCGGTCACGGTCGACCCGCACGCGGATCGGATGTGGAAGTTTCGCAACAGTCTCGAGGACCAGGTGTATGAGTCTTTCGAGTCTGAGGGGCAGCTCCTCAGCGAGGCGTGGAAGTTCAACCTGCCCCGAGGCGCCGAGAAGGACGCGGGCAAGATCGCCCAAGCGATCATGGACTCGATTCCCAGGGGTCTCCAGCGCGTGATGGCGCGTGGTGAGCACGGTGGCGTGCACCGCAAGGGCAACGGGGTCTACATCGGCCGGGACTATTACCTCGCGGTCAAGCCGTCGGGGTCCGGCGATGCCTGGGACATCGTGCTCTTCCACAAGGGCAAGGCCATCGGCTACGCCAAGGGCCAGTCGCGCCCCGCTGAGATCGCGCGACACATCGAGTCCTACATGCGCCAGGCCCTGCGCCCAGTCCTTGGCGAGATGGAGTCTGTCGAGTCCATCGAGGAGGCTGGGGGCGGCACGATGGCCTACAAGGACCTGAAGAAGGGCGACATCTGCTACTCGCCCCATCACGGCTTCGTCAAGAAGGTCAGCGACAAGGCCGCCAAGGACCACAAGGGCGCCAAGGTCCTGATGAAGCCCGCGAACCAGGTCCACCCCAAGGGGAGCCCCGGGTTCAAGGAGAAGGCCAAGGGCTTCGCCGGCCGCGGCCTCGCCAAGCTCAAGGAGGCCCTGGACGAGATCGCCTCCCAGGCCCTGAGCGAGTACTACGACCCCGCCACGAGCCCGCACCACAAGCTCTTGGTGGATGCGGCTCGCAAGTCCGAGGTCCTGCTCAAGCGACAGCTCAAGGGCGTGAAGAAGATCTCCCACCGCCTCCATTACCACTCGGGCGGCGGGAGTGCGGCACGCTACGCTGTCTTCGACATCCGCTTCGACGACGGGCGGACGGTCGAACTTCAGCTCACGGTGGGATCGCACGAGTACGGTGGGGAGTACGTCTCCACCGGCGACATCTACGGCGACGTCGAGGGCTACGAGTCGGACGAGCTCCAGGGCACCGACGACATCAGGCGCGAGCTGAGCAACGTTCGGAAGCTCTGGGCGTGGGTCGGAGACGGGAGCCAGCTCGAGGAGTCCGCCGAGTAGGACCTAGACACCTCGAGTCGAGGCCCGTATGCTCTTGACTCGGAGGACGGACGATGAACACGAGAGAGCGGACGGAGCTAGTCCAGGCGACTTGGAAGGAGCTGGGCTACGCGATCGAGGCCACAGGATGGCGGGTGTGGGTGCGGACGCTGCCTCACGTTCGCAGGATCGGGAGCATCTGGCTCCCGCCGAAAGCGGCCAGCTTCCACGGGGAGCTGCCGCACACTCGGACGGTCCGAGCGATCGTCCTGAGTGCTGGACCGCTGGGAGCGGCCGAGCGGCTGGTCGCCGGCGACCTGGTGACATTCAAGCGCCTCGAGTTCGGCTACTGGCGAAAGCTCAAGCCGCGCTTCGAGGATGAGCACGGGGCCGATGAGGAGTTCGTCGGGTTCATCGACTCGAACCATATCGTCGGGGTGCTCGAGGAGGACGACGATGGAGGAAGCGCTCTCGAGGTTCTTGGCTGAGGCCGCTCCGGGCGCGAAGCTCGGGACCGTGGTCGGCTGGCGCACGTCGGCCGGCAAGGACTACGGGGTTGTGATCGGCAAGGACGGCTCCGACCTCCTCTGCCTGTCCTACTACAACAAGCAGCTGAAGGCTGAGGCCGCGTTCAAGAAGTATCGCGACGTCGAGCTCACCGAGAAGCTGAAGGGCAAGGGCCTGCCCAAGGGCCTCATGGCCGACGTCCAGCGTGTCCCGATCGCTCGGGCCTTCGCTCGAGGTCGCCTCGCCGGCGCAGCCCTCAAGCCCTACGTGAATGCTGCCGCCCACCTCCAGCTCGAGCATGAGATGCCTGCGGTCCGCCTCGCCCCCGGCTTCCGCGAGGTCTCCGAGACCCTGGCCGAGCTCAGCCAGGCGTTCGACCTGCGCGAGTCCCTGCGCTGGATTCGCCAGAAGCATGGCGCCGCTGCCGCCGCGGCCCATCGCGACTTCTTGGCCATGGTCCGCAAGGACCCCGCCGCCCACCGCCGCAAGATGCAGTCGGATCGCCGGTACCACCGCCAGCACCGCTTCCACGATGCTCTGATGCGGAAGACCGCTCGTAAGGGCTTCCGAAGGCAGAGGCGGTAATGTTCCAGGATGCCGCCATCGCTCTGGGCCTCCTGCGGCGCGAGCTGGAGGAGCGTGACCCGGGGCAGTCCTTCATGGACCTCCCCTTCGAGCTCAGGGTGACCTCGGGCGGGCAGAATCTCCACTGCCCCGGCTGCGGGTACAACGGTCCGGCCGTCGAGCGCGGCGGGGAGAAGTATGCCTGCCCGAAGTGCGGCGACGGGATGGTGGACGAGGCCATCGAGTCGATCGAAGAGCTCGGCGAGGAGGTCGAGATTGAGGAGGGGGCCGATATCAAGGCGCTCCTCGATCGCCACGGACTCGAGGGCGTCAACAAGCCGAAATTGACCCCGAAGCACCCCACGAAGAAGGGCGTCGTCCTGGCGAGGGACGGGGGCCGAACCAAGCTCATCCGCTTCGGGGCCAAGGGCTACAAGCACAACTACTCGGATGAGGGCCGCAAGGCGTTCAAGACTCGCCACGCGAAGAACATCGCCAAGGGCAAGCTGAGCGCCGCCTACTGGGCCGACAAGGTCCTCTGGTCCGGCCCCGAGGGGCACAAGGTCACGCGCGAGGACCCCAAGAAGAAGGCCCGTCACGAGGACATCGCCGAGGGCGTCGCGTTCCCCGACCTCTGGGACAAGGTCGTCGCCGCCGCCCGAGCGAAGTTCGACACCTATCCCAGCGCCTACGCCAACGCATGGGCCGTGAAGGAGTACAAGCGCCGCGGTGGGACCTTCACCGGCAAGAAGCCGACCTCGCTCAAGAAGGGGATCGAGCGCGTCCGGGCCACGATGGAAGAGGCGGACCCCTCGTCCATGAAGGTCCAGACCCTCATCTTCTCCAAGTCGAAGTTCAGCCGCTCCGCCGCGATCAAGTGGGCCAAGGGTCACGGCTTCAAGGCCGACAAGGTCGACGAGAAGGCCAACACCTGGCGCCTCCGCCAGAAGGACCCCGACCAGTTCGGCACCTTCCGCACCATCTCCTTCAAGCCCGGCCTCAAAGCCGTCGTCGCCAAGTCGTAAATTTCCTTTGCTCTTGACGCCGGCCGTGCCTGCGTGATAGACCCGAGCGATGTCCTCAACGCGCCGAGGGGGGAAGCGAAGCCCCTCCGACAACTATCCAACCCCCGCCTTCTGTGTTCATCGGCTCCTCGATCGCGTGCCCCTGGTCGGCGATGGCATCTGGTATGAGCCCTGTGCCGGCGAGGGAGCCATCATCAGGGCTGTGGAGAGCTGGAGGTCGGGCCGGCTCGAGGGCATCGACTGGTACGCCAACGAGCTCCGCTCTGAGGCCGTGCCGACCCTCGAGAAGGTGGTCCCGAGGGAGCGGATCACCGTCGGGGACTATCGAGACATCCTGTTTCCGCCCCTGACGAACGCCATCGGCTTGGAGCGCCCGTGGGACGAGGCTGCGCCCAACTCGCAGGACGTCTCGGTGGTGATCACCAACCCGCCCTTTCGGTTGGCGATGGACGTGATCAACCAGTCCCTGACGAGTTTCCCCCACGCCTCGCTGGTGCTGCTGCTGCGGCTCAACTTCCTCGGTTCCGAGGACCGGCAGCCCTTCCACCGGGCCTTCGCCCCCGACGTCTATGTGCTGCCCAACAGGCCCTCGTTCAGGCCCTCGGCTCGAGGCAAGCACTCGACCGACTCGCCCGAATATGCCTGGTTCTGTTGGGGACCCTCACCACGACGCCGGGCTGTAGGGGAGTATCAAATTCTGGATACAACGCCTTTGGAGGAGCGGCGGTGATGATCACGGGGCAAAAAGGACTTGACGCTGTCTTTGATCGGTTTGATCAGAAGGTCCAACGGGTTGATGAGGGGTGCTGGGAGTGGCTGGGGTGGAAATCGAACGGGTATGGCCGGTTCAAGTTCCGGGGACGGAATGTATCGGCCACGAAGTTCAGTTACGAGCGCTTTGTAGGCGAGGTGCCTGAAGGTCTGCTGGTGTTGCACAGGTGTGACAATCCCGGGTGTGTCCGCCCGGATCACCTTTTTGTGGGGACGTCTCGGGATAATACGCAGGACATGCTAGCGAAGGGGCGTCATCGCGCCCAGAGGGGCAGCGAGCACCATCGAGCTAAGCTCGATGAAGAGAAGGTGGCTCTCATCAGGGCGAGGGTTCGCGATGGGGAGGCTCAGGTTGCTTTGGCCCGAGAGTTTGGGGTGTCGGCGCAGCTCGTGAATGACATTATCCGGAGGCGCCGATGGGGTCACGTGGAATAGTTCAGCCAGCGCCTCGGGGGCGCTCCGAGGGAACCTATCAGGTCCTCGACCTCACCCCGCTCGAGGAGAGGAGGCCAGCGGCGTGACCTGGGTTCAGACCTACACAGGCAAGCGCTTTGAGCTGCTGGTCCCCCGACCCGATCTGGTCGACCTCGAAGACATCGCCCACGCCTTGAGCCTCCAAAACAGGTTCAACGGGCACACGAGGCGCCCCTACAACGTCGCCCAGCACTCGGTGCTGGTCGCCCGTGCGGTTGACCACCTGTCCGCTGTCTACCAGCTCCAGGCCCTGATGCACGATGCCGCCGAGGCGTATATCGGTGACCTCGTCCGGCCGGTCAAGATGTTCGACTCTTACTATGTCGAGACTGAGGCGAAGGTCTGGGCGGCGGTTTGTGAGTTTTTCGAGCTCCCGGTCGACCTTCACCCAGACGTGAAGGTCGCGGACAATGTGCTGCTGTCAACGGAGGCCCGAGATCTCTTCTCGAAGGACATGCGCGACCAGTGGGAGGAGTTACCCAAGCCCCTTGAGTCAATGATCGTGCCCTGGTCGGCGCAGTACGCCGAGCAGGCATTCAAGAGATATTACTGGACGTTGAGACGTCTGGAGATGAAGGAGAAGGTTCATGGGGATTCGACTGGATAAGGTCACCGTGCTGTGTGACGACACCTGCAAAGCCTGTCTGCACCGCTGCTCGGCGGTGACGACGGCGGTTCTCGAGCCCAAAGGCATCAAAGTCGAGCTGCCTTCGGGATGGACTCAGGACGGCGATCGCCTCTTCGGGGTCAACTGCTCTGAGGAGCGGGCTCTCCGGAAGGTCCACGATGCCGAGATGCCTGACCCCTCTAAGGTCGACCCTCAGTTCCGTGCTCAGAGCGAGCACGCCAAGGAGCTGATGCGCCCTGTGGTGCGGGACGCTCTCCGAGAGGACCTCGAGGAGGAGGCCGAGGAGGACGAAAGGGTCCGCGAGATGGACGAGAGCGTCCTCCAGGGGCTTCGGATCGTCGACGGCGGGGACGACGAGCCCGACTTCAGGGGGCGCATCGGTAACACGATGGCGGTCACCGAGGTCCGCGTCCGCGGTGAGTTCGTGCGGATCACCTGGCCGGGCTCCTCAGATGTCGAGCTCGAGCTCAGGCACGAAAACTTTGAGTTGGTCAAGGTTCCGCCCTTCCTCGCCGCCGAGGTCGTGACGTGGGTCCAGAACGGTCTGAAGACCATGAAGGGCCAGCCGGTTCGTCGCGCTGATGGACATCTCGCCGCGCACTGACCTCCCGTGCTACACTCGGCCCATGTTGTTGACACCCTGGCTGCAAAGGCTTGGCCGTCGATTGCCCGAGGGCCTGGGCAGCTCGACGAGTCGAGGGGTTGATCGGCGAGGCCAGTCGGTGAGTGGAGCCAAGCCCACCGACACCTCCCGCGAGGGCGCGCTTCCCGACTCGAGCCTGGAGGCGAAGATTCGCGAGCTCCAGCGCCGCTTCAAGAACGTCCAGGCCCGAGGCAAGCTGAAAAAGGACGACGCGGAGCGAGACGCCCAGGACACGAAGATGTGGGGCAAGGAGCCTCACTCGACAGCCGTCGATCGGTTTTGGATGTAACCCTTCGAGACTACATGATATAGGTGAGAGCATGCCCGACAAACTGCCCAACGTGAACACGGCCTCCTGGCGCCTCCCCAAGCGGGGGAACACCCCCGAGCAGACCACCATGACCTCGGAGATGTTCGAGCGTGTCGGTCTCTCGGTGCCTGGCCAGGGTCCCGTTGTCGAGGGCCACGAGCATCAGGCGACGGGGTTGCCCTCGATCGACACCTCGGACTGGCGGCTGTCCAGGGCTGAGGAGCCGGGCTCGCTGCTCGAGGCGGTCCTCCCCTCTGGCAAGAAGCGCAAGCGCAGCGCCGAGGACGACCGCCTTCCGCCCGTCGTTCACAACCAGCTCTCGAGGCCCGCGCTCCAGCGCGCTGACGTGGAGCGGCCCCTCGACGGCCTCACCGTGGAGCGGATGCGCCAGCTCGCCGGGCTCGAGGAGACCCCGCACCTGGAGTTTGCCCTGGGCTCGCCTCATCGGCGCATGCCCGCCGAGCTCGAGCCTGTCGAGCTGCCCAGGCTTCAGGAGTCGAGGACGCTTCCGTCTCGAGCCGAGGGCTCGGCCTCGAGCCTCCCTGTCGATCAGAGCCGGCTCGCGGGCATCACCGAGAGCTCCCGGGTCGGCTTCCCCACCAACGATGCCGGCCACCTCCGCCGCCCCACAGGCCACGGCATGCTCGACCCTCACGATGAGGCGGCCTCGCGGACCGGCGAGGACTTCGTCGGTCAGGTCCTCGCTGAATCGCGATGGTTCTTCCGCGATTTCGCCGGCCTGAGCCTCGGGGCCTTCGATGCCCTCGGTGAGGCCCCTGGGGGGCGCTCCGAGCCCTGGACAGGCGACGACGAGCCCGCCAAGACCCCGATCGTCCGCAAGGGCAAGACCCACGGCGCCGTCGGCGACGACATCCCGCCCGAGGGCAAGCACGGCGCAGTTGACGTCGGCAAGTCTGAGATCGACTACGACGACGACGAGGACGACGACGAGGATCACGAGGAGCCCAAGACCGAGAAGAAGGGCAAGTGCAAGTCCAAGGGCAAGAACGAGCCTCAGGAGGAGAGCCTGGGCGGCGCGATCAAGCGCGTCGGCCACGCCCTCTCCCACGGCTACGCGGCCCAGCGAGCCCGCCGAGGGGCCAAGCGCGTCCTCAAGAAGCGCCTCAAGAAGTTCGTCAAGAAGCACGGGATCGACGTCGGGAAGTTCCACGACAAAGACGACTAGACCTCTCTGACCTATCCACTGGATACATCACTTTGCTCTTGACACCCTGCCCGCCGGCTGGTAGACCTATTTGTGCTTAGACCGGTCCCTTTGGGCTCAGGGGCTCGAGAGGGCTGCGTTGGATGGAGTAGCGAATGCCCGGAGAGACGGTGTTGCGGATGGCTTGGCGGGATGCAATCTCTTCCCGTCTGAGTCGCGACGCCGGGGTTAGTAGCGGCGGGCCTTTCTCCCCCGCCTTGTGGGTCGGTGAACACACACCGGCAAACCCACGCGGCCCTCTCGAGCCCCTGAGCCCCCTCCCCTCGAAAAAAAGATCACCCTTGGCAACGTTTGCTCTTGACACCCTGCTCCGGTGGGTGTAGGCTGTTCTCAGATGGCCGAAGTGATCGGCCAAGGAGGAGATCATGATCCAGGTTCCGACCACCCTGACCGCCCTCGCTGCCCTCAGCCTCGACTCGCTCCGCGCCTGCTACCGGGAGATCCGCGATCGCTCGGGCCAGTCGCCCGCGGTCTTCGACGATGCCGTTGAGGCCCTGCTCGAGAAGCGGGGCGTCAACGACCCCTCGCCCGCCTACCGCGTGCGCGCGGCGCAGATCGTCTCCTTCCCCTGCGAGTCCTGTGGCGGCTCGGGCAAGTACGTCCGGGGCGACGGCTCGATCGGGGCCTGCTACCGCTGCGGCGGTCGTCGGCGCCAGCGCGATGCCGATCGCGTCCGCAATGCCAACTATGACGCCTGGCGGGCTTCCCAGGGCGCGAAGGCCGAGCCCGCCCCCTCGGAGCCTGCCGAGCCCTCGGCGAGCTCTGAGGCCCCGTCAGGCCCTGGAGAGTACGGCTTCTGCAAGTGCTGCGGGGCGAACGACCAGCCCGCGGACGTCAAGTTCCAAGGCATCCCGATGTGCGAGGAGTGCTTCGCCGAGAACGCCCACGCGGCGACCCACGCGAGCATGGCCGGGGACGATGCCTGATCTTTTTCAGGCCGGTTGTGTCAGACGGGGCGCGCCCGGCGCGTCCCTGGGGATAGATGGCCGAAGGATGTCGGCCAAGGAGGTGTCATGATGTTCGTGGAGTTCCAGGTGGAGACGCTGCTCGTCGCGGGCGAGCTCTCCTATGCCGGCCAGGCCCCCGAGCCCGTCGTCGATGCCGACGGTGAGGAGGTCTGGACCGAGGACACCCTCGAGCCCCGGCTCGAGGTCCAGTCCGTCGAGTGCCCCGAGCGGGGCACCCTCACCCATGAGGAGCAGGGCCTCTTCGTGGCCCGCCTCGGCCTCGAGACCCTGTCCCGCCTCGCCGACGAGCACGTCTCCCTGTCCCAGGGATGATCACCCTCAACTCTTGTCATGATCGCCGCTACCGGCTACTCTCGACATGTTCGCGCAGGAGACCCCCATGCAGAGGAAGATCCTCGCTCGTCGCCTCGAAACCTTCGTGCAGACCGACTACCGGTCCAAGTTCCGGGAGGTCTGCCGCCAGCTCAGCAAGTACCGCGTCGCCGGGTCCTACACCCTCGAGCAGGCCCTCGAAGCCCTCGAGCCCGTCGTGGCCGAGGCCGCCAAGGTCCTCTCCGAGAAGGACGGGAACGCGGAGCAGTGGGAGCTGATGTACCCCCGGGCCAGCCGAGAGCTGGCCGCGAGGAACCTGTGCCAAGACTTCGAGCTGTTGGACGGCCTGGGGGAGTTCAAGGCGCCCAAGCCCAAGGAGGAATCAACGATGTCGATCTTCACCAATGACCAGCGGCTCCGGCTCAACGAGAGCTCCACGGCGACCCTCGCCGATCTCCGCGACGAACTGATGGAGGAGGCCCAACTCGACGAGGAGGGGTCCTCTGTCGAGGTCAAGCTGGATGGCAGCTCGACTGTGTATCGCGTCTATAAGTCTCGGATGGGGATGACTGTCGTGGAGCGCAAGACCAGGCGGGGATGGCGCCGGGTCCGGAACCTGGACAAGATCGACGCCGTGGTGAAGCAGGCGGGGAAGATCGAGGACCTGGAGCCCGAGGACGACGACGAGCTGATGGAGGAGGCCCAACTCGACGAGGAGGGGTCCCCTGTCGAGGTCAAGCTGGATGGCAGCTCGACTGTGTATCGCGTCTATAAGTCTCGGATGGGGATGACTGTCGTGGAGCGCAAGACCAGGTGGGGATGGCGCCGGGTCCGGAACCTGGACAAGATCGACGCCGTGGTGAAGCAGGCGGGGAAGATCGAGGACCTGGAGCCCGAGGACGACGACGAGCTCGACGAGCGTGCTCCTGATGAGAGCACGATCGGCGCGCTCGCGGGAACGCAGAAGCTCCTTGCCGGCGCACAGGCGTTCCGCAAGGGCATCCAGCGCGAAAACTTCCAGGCTGTCAACCGCGCCTTCACCATGCTGATGCAGGGCGTTAGCGAGGCGATCGGCTACGCCATCGACGACGACTTCCTCAGCGAGGCCAATGCCCGCAAGGCGATGGCCGTTCGCAAGGCTATCGGGGGTTCGTAGCTTCTGCTCACCCTTCTGTTCCTGGGCGTGATGTGCGAGCTCTGCGCCGAGCGCCCCGCCTCCGTCATCCTCTACAACGGCTTCCACCTCTGCGAGCCCTGCGTCCGCCGCCACTACCCCAAGCCCGAGTTTTGCCCCTCCTCGAGCTGCCGCTCTGAGCTCGCCGAGGCTTCGCCGAGCGGCGTCTCGAGTCGCCTCGAAAAAAAAG
>Ga0272441_10005062_pt1 | contig 23270 bp, 17 predicted proteins | sample SSMProp6N_FD_193582 | JGI IMG/M metagenome (GOLD analysis project Ga0272441, IMG submission 193582) | Marine sediment archaeal communities from Little Sippewissett salt marsh, Falmouth, MA, United States - SSM-Prop-6N | ecosystem: Environmental > Aquatic > Marine > Wetlands > Sediment ...
TTTTTTATATTGTGAGAATGAGGGAGACGGAAGGATGGCGAGGTGAGAGATGAATTTTTTTAAAAATTTTGTCCCCCATTCTCTTAATTGCACATATCATTCTATTTTATAAATATAAATAATTTTCTATAAAATTACAATTATTATTAAATATTATTTTTTAATATTATGGAACATAAAAACCTTATTGTTATGCATATTAGTATAATTTAAAAAAATGGGAAATATTTTAAATACATACAAAATTAGATAACTACAAAATTGGAGTGAGATTTATGAAGGTTTTAAAAATACCTAATTTTGTTTTGATGATTGGATTAATACTTTTTATTTGTTTAACAATGATCCTGTTTATTTTTAATACCATTTCAATAAATCAATATGAAGATGAAATAAACTCTTTAAACTCAAGTCTTGAAGAAAATATAACAAAATTATTAGAAAAAACAGAGAAATTAAATTCTTCAGAATCCTTTTTAACTTCATATCTAAATGGAAGAGGTTACTATTTATCTGCCACTCAGAGCCAAAATAAAGCTAATTACAAGTATGACGAAGGAATAAAAAGATACGATCAAGGTGATTGGAGTTCTGCTTTAGCTTGGTTTGAAGATTCGGTTAAATGGTGCACAATCACGGGTAACGAATATAAGGAATCTCATGATATTTTTAAAAAAACAATTAAATATACATCAAATGAAACCTATCAAAATATTGTTGATATTTACCTAAAACTGATAAATACAAGTTATAATGCCACAGTTTTCCTATACGAAGCATCAGAATTTTATGTATCTGTTTGTGAATATTATTTAGATGATAATTATGATGAAGCACATGATAATAGAGATAAGGCAGATGAAAAATTTACATTTTATGAAAATGAAATGTTAATTTTTGATGAATATCAGCAAGATTTACAAAATATTCTTATTGAACTTAGTTAATATTTTTAATTTTTGGAATACTTATATTAATTATATATAAGCGTAAAAAATTTACGTAAATGCGGGCGCCGGGATTTGAACCCGAGTTATAAGCTTGGCAAGCTTAAGTGATACCAGGCTACACCACACCCGCATATATGAATTTAGCGATTATGTAGTATTGATCCCTTAAAAAGCATTACGATGTTTAAACGCTATAATTAAAATTGCAATTCTTTTTATTTTGATATAAAATTATTATCGTTCTTCTAAAAGATACAGTCATTATAAATAAAAAAATTTTAATAATAATTATCAAAATCTTTTCAATGGTTTACTTAGATGTCGCCTTGCACAAACAGGAACTTCATAAAATCCAATAATTAAGTTACGTACTTTCTTCCTCTCCACTACCTTTTTACTTTTAATTTTACACAGTATACATTTATAACCTTGATTTTTACCTTTTGATTTCATATGCTTACCACAGATTGGACAAACGGGGTTTTCTAGTTTTTCAACCATCGCTATTAGATTTTTTATATTTATTTTTTCAATGTTAATAGCAAGTGGTTTTTCTCTTACGCTACCATAAACCTCAACGAGATCGCCTACGAATAGCTCTCTAATAATATTTCTAAATTGTTTTGTAGGTTCATAAGCTACACAATCAATCTTTCCAGTTGAATCATTGCCTATAGTGAAAATAACATGTCCGCCCTTTATTGTATAGGGATTTTTAATAACTATACCTTCTGCAATAATTGATTGATAAGGCTTTATTTCGCTAATTTTTTTCTTCTGGAGATGATCATCTGTTCCTTGATTTGTCTCAAATATTATCCAACTATGAACTGGTTCCGATTTTACAATGTAAAAGGCTTTTTTCAATTCTTCAACATCGTCTCCTCTTAATCCATATAAAATTGGACATGGAGAGTTTGGGGTAATTCTATTATGTTTATTTTTATAATCATAATTGTCAAAGGTTGATGGGCATTGTTTATCTATCCTTTTTACGGATTTATCGTCTATTATTCTATCTGTTCCCCATTTTTTTTCCTCTCTATATGCAATTAATTCATATGTTTTATCACGGATGGGCAACCAAGCTATTGATGCAGTAGCACCAATGAGTCCTCTACTATTTTTATATCCTTTGTAATAAGCTTTATGCAATTTCAATAATTGTTTAATATCCTTCAATAGTACAATCTTTTTTACAGACTGCTCATAGATTTCAATGGATGGTCGTGTCTGAGTTATAACATAACCTGGATTTGTGTTTTTATTTTCCATTTTCGCATTTTTTTCTATAGTACTTTTTACAATATTTTCAATTTTTTTTACATCCATTTCCTCATTTAACTTGGTCATTTTTCCAAGAAAACAAAAGATTTCCTTATTTTCAATCTCTCCTATTTTATTTTTTTCCCCTGTAACTTTTCCAATACATATAGAAACTGCACCATTTCCCCTTGTTTTCCATGGAACATTAGGATTTAATCTTACAAGTCTTGGATATCCTATTATATCATAGTTCTCATCAATCAGTTTTTTAATGATGATTTGGGCTACATGGGTTGTACATCCACCATTTCTTGAATCTGTATCATCTATTCCTATCCAGATGTTCTCACTCCCGATATTATTAAATATTAAATCTTTCTATATCATTGATATACTATGAATAGAGCAGAGCTGGTTAAGAACATAAGAGAAATCATGAGTAATGCAGGTTTCTATGTCTCTGATCTATACTCTATGCGTCCAATAGGTTTTGATTTAATTGCAAGAAGAGACAACTCACTACTCATAATTAAAGTTTTGACAAATATCAATGCATTGTCTGAGAGTGTTGCTAAAGAGTTAATAGTTCTGTCTGAACTTTTAAATGGACATCCTTTACTGATAGGTGAACGAAGTGGAGCAGGATTTCTTGAGGATGATGTTGTATATGATAGATTTGGTATACAGGCTATTTCACAGGAAACTCTTAAAAGCCATCTTCTTGATGGAACACCACTTAAAATTTATGCTGCTCCTGGTGGTTTTTATGTTAATCTCGATAATGAGAGACTAACAAAACTTAGACAAAAACAAAATATTTCATTGGGATCTTTTGCACGTTCTGTGAAAGTTACAAGACGAACAGTAAGGATGTATGAAGAAGGCATGAATGCCCGTGTAGAATTCGCGTCAAGAATCGAAGAGTTACTTGGAGATACTGTCACTCTTTCAATTGATATTTTAAGAACAAAGCAGAAAAAATCTAAATCTGAAGAAAAAGAAGAAAAACCTTCTTATTCATATGCGCAGACAGACCGACTAAAAGACTTCCAAAGAGAGGTATTTTCAATATTGAAACAAGTTGGATATGAGATAATACCAATGGATCGTTGTCCATTTGATGCAGTAAGTAAGAATAAAGAAAGAATATTATTAACCTGTGTTCATAGATATAATGAAAAATTACTCAGAAAAGCCCATATTGTTAGTAGTATTTCTAAAATAACAGAGAAACAAGCAGTTCTTTTTACAGAAGGAGAGGTTAATAGGACTAATATTAATGGGACTCCTCTTATCATTAAAAAAGAATTGAGAAAAATTAGAGGACCAGAGGAAATAATAGAACTAATTTTAGAACGTATAAGCGACTAAAATTGACCAAACTTTTATAAATAGGATTGCCATTCCCGACAAATACATTTCCATAACTATATTGAGAAAAAAACATTGTAACTTTAAAATTGGTATCTATGGCAGACAAAAAAATTGTTGATATTGTTGGAAAAATATTGGAAGAATCCAAGAAATACGATAGAAAATTCAAGCAAAACATAGATGTAGTCATAAATCTAAAAGATGTAGATCTTAAAATTCCTAATAACCGTGTTGATGAAGAAATCATTCTCCCAAATGGGAGGGGTAGTGAAACTAAAGTAGCTCTTTTTGCAAGTGGTGAACTTGCTCTAAAATCAAAAAAGCACGTTGATTTATTGATCAAACCTGAGGAGATCGAGGATCTTTCTAGCGATAAAAAAGCTTTCAAAAAAATAGTCGATTCTCACCATTTTTTTATTGCCGAGGCACCACTAATGCCTACTATTGGTAAAACTTTGGGTACTGTTCTAGGTCCAAGAGGTAAAATGCCTAAACCAGTACCTCCAAATGCTGACGTATCTGGATTAGTAAAAAATCTACGTAATACTGTTCAACTAAGATCAAAAGGTAACAAAACATTTCATACTCTTGCTGGAAATGAAGACATGTCCAAAGAAGATATTGCTGTTAATATTGGTGCAATTATAAAAAGATTAGAAGGCGTATTGGAACGAGGACGTATGAATATTGGTTCTGTTCATATCAAAACAACTATGGGACCATCTGAGAGGATAATCTAGGGTGTTTTTCATGGCTCATGTTGCAGAATGGAAATATAAAGAGGTAGAGGAGCTTACGAATCTCTTAACAGAAAATCCAGTTATTGGTATTGTTGAGATTGGAGGAATTCCTGCCCCCCAGATGCAACAGATGAGAAAAAACCTTCATGGCACTGCTAATGTACATTCATCAAAAAATTCTCTAATATTAAGAGCATTTAATAATGCTGAGAAAAAGGTTGAAGGTATATCAGCGTTAAGAGGGTTAGTAACTGGTCAGACTGCTATTATAACTACAGAGATGAATCCATTTAAACTATATGGTAAAATTAAGGCTTCTCGAACAAATGCCCCGGCAAAAGGTGGAGAGACAGCAAGGTTAGATATCGAGGTTAAAGCAGGTGATACTCCTTTTAAACCTGGCCCCATTGTTGGAGATTTACAGAAATCTGGTATCCCTGCAGCTATTCAGGAAGGAAAGGTTGTAATTAAAAAGGATAAGATTGTTGTTACTGCTGGAGAAAAAATTCCAAGGGATGTTGCACAGATGCTAACACGCCTTGAAATTTATCCTGTTGAGATAGGAATGTCACTTCAGGGAGTATTTGAAGATGGTAATATTTACAAACCTGATGTTTTAGATATTGATGTAGATGAATTTATGGGAAGAATGCAACAGGCTTCAAGAAATGCCTTAAACCTTGCAATGGAGACAGCATGGATTTGCAAGAGAACAGTTAAGCCCTTATTGTCTAAGGCACATAGTGATGCATTTAAACTTGCCATGGAAAAAGGAATTCTTAATAAAGAAACAATCAAGCATTTGATTTCAAAGGCTTATAGTTCTATGACATCACTAGCATCTAAGACAAAAGATGGACTTGATGAAGATTTAAAGAAAAAGATAACATAAAAGAAATAGGAGGCGAAAAAGATATGGAATACATATACAGTGCAATGCTTCTTCATTCAGCAGGAAAAGAAATCACAGAAGATGGTATTAAGAAAGTTCTAACTGCTGCAGGAGTAAAGGCCGATGATGCAAGGATTAAGGCGTTAACTGCATCTCTTGAAGGCGTAAACATAGAGGAAGCAATCAAATCAGCTGCAGTTCCAATAGCTGCTGCGCCAGTGAAATCTGAAAAACCATCTTCTTCTGATAAAGAGAAAAAAGAAGAAAAAAAGAAAGAGGAAGAAGAGGAAGAAGTATCAGAGGAAGAGGCTGCAGCAGGACTTGGCGCGTTATTTGGATAGTTTTTCTAATTTGTTGTTTTTTCAACAACTGAGTGTTAATATTCTTACAAATTCCGAATATAATAATACTTATAATTGTTGGAAGAACAATTTATTTCTTAATTTTAATAGATTTAAATATATTGTTTATATAAGGAATTATTAATCTTAAATTATTTAGACTAAACTATTGGATTAAGGATAACCACCAACTTTAAGACTAGGATCTCCAAGTAAAATGAATTCTTCTATTGTAAAAAAATCTTTTCCAACATTGTTTATATAATCATTTTGTGCCTGTGTTAGCATTTCACCAACTGTTACACCTTCTTTATATGCTTTGAAGAAATGGACATCTAAATAGCCCGCACCGCTATATACTCCATCTTTATCAACATGAGTATATGCTGGTCGAGTTGCACCAATAGTGGCAATACTCCCTCCATTTTCCTGCTTAAGAAAACACCAAGCAAAACTTGGAAAATAATCTGATGGAATGTATCTTGCCCTCGGAAGCATATTAAATGTTGATGCTACTACTCTGAAATAATCTATAAGATCAGTTATATTAAAATCAAGCTTTGCTGTTAGACATGCATCAAAGAAAAAAATTGGAAGTTTATACTCATTATTGATATATTTAATATAGGGGGTAAAATACATAGGTTGGAATGGGAACATTTTTCCTATAATGGCATTGAGTCTATAAGTGCCCCATCCATGTTCAAATCCATGGCCGGCATAGCTGACAAACCCCGCTCCATCTTTTATCGCTCTGTTAAAAGAAATGGCATTTAAATTATGTTTGGAAGCCCATAATTTTACTTGTTCAAATTCTGATAGTTGTTGCCCGACTTTTATATTAGTTATTTCCCCTTCATAAATAAATGGGGGGGAAAATTTTGCTAAAGGAAATGTATCTCCACCAACCAATATTATTTTTTTGAACCAGGTCTGGTCATAGGTAATTTCCTCATAGGTAATAATTTTATTTACAACTGTGGTAAGTTCATCCTCTGTTGTACATGGAATTCGCCCTATGTAGACATCTGCGTATAGATCTACATCGTCAATATTTCCTTCTGATTCGAGAAGAGAACCGCTATTATCGGCTTCCCCAAAAATATCATTGTCATTGATATCCCAACTGCAAAAGGAATAAGTTTCATCATAAACATCTGCATAATAAAGATCACAAAGAATGCCGTTTCCATGAAATCCGGACCAAGGGTAAGCATCTGTAGTTCTGATAGGTAGTTTTTTAATATCTCCTATTAAAAGTACATATTTAGTGCTCCATTCTTCAATAGAATATTTTATAAAATATTTGATTTTTTCTGGTTCATCTCTCCCTTCAAATTCACTGTAGATACTTTCGATACTTTTTATGGTTGCATTTATTTTATGGTTGTTTTTATGATCTATTAGTGGTGTTAGAATACTAGAAAACTGTGATGGTGTGATAACAACAAGGTCATATTTTGTATCAGTACTTTTATTCATGATATCTGGTTCTCTTTTAGTGATTGATATCTTTAAATTATCAATATGTTCGATAATGTTTTCATATGGAAGATATCTTACAGGATAAGTGTGTATTGAGAGATATAAAACTCGTTCTCCATTGTTATTTAATCCTACTCCAATTTTATAATTAAACCAGTCTGTTGGATATGAATTTTGGCTATTGTATATCTCCTGATTGATTTCTTTTTTTATTGGTGAATTATCATTTATACTTTTAATCGATTGAACGGGTTCTACTTTTTTTTCAATGTACTTTCTTTCAGCATTTGAGGTTGTTAAAATAATATCAATTATTTCTGTTCCCCACGAAAACTCAAAGGTCTTTGTAAAAACAGGAAGTTTAGGATATCCTGGATTTGTTATGAAAGAATTTCCCTCATTTAAATTGATTTTTATATATTCTTCATTTTCACTTATTATTGGTAGGGAGAATTGTTTAGTGTAAATAAGAGTTTTAATATTGGATTGTTTAACTTCTTCATGATCAGCAACTGTAATTATATTAGGAGTAATTGCAAGGCCAATTATTATGATAAGAATCTGAATGATTATTTTTACTTTATAAATTCCTCTATTTACCATTTATTCTCCTTGATTGTGTTGCCCAAGTAAGTAATCATATGATTTTATATTTAAACATTCCTATTTTATTTTATGATGATGATAATAATTATGACTTATATTGATAAAAATTTGTTTACTTTATAGTTATGATACAAAAATTTATATATGACAAATATATTCATGGTTGTTGGTATCGTGATACATTGTATCATAATATTGGGCTGGGATGAATAATTGAAAAAAAAGAACAGGAAATATTTAGTACCAGATGATATAAATATTGTTTGGGTAAATATTATTTAGTTTTAAAAATTATTATAAAGAGTTAGAGACATAGGTCAGTTTATTAACAGAATCTAATATTTTTTATTCTAAGCAAGAATTTTTATATGTTTTTCTAAAACAAATAGTCATAAAATAGAAATTAATTCATCTAATTCTGACATACTTGATTTCTACCATAATATTATTATAGTTATCAAATAATAATTTTATTATTGAGTTTTAAAAAAGTTATTATTCAACTAGTATCAGTTTTCTTTTTTATATTGTATAAAATCACATCCATGCATCAAGGCCTTTTTGTTCAGTTACATCTATATCTGAAAGACCAAATGCACCCTGGATGTAGTTTTCAATCATCTTTTTATACCATTTCAGATCGATTTCCCTATAATCCTTTAAAAGATCTATGGGATACATATAATCAATGGGTTTTACACCACTTTTTGATGGTTTTATTATACCTTGAAGTGGTTTTTTTGTTACTACAAATTTTTGCTTAATACGTGATTTTATCGGTCGATCAAGAATTTTTTCTAAAGCTTCAGCTCGTTTTCCGAAAGTTGACATTGATCCGTCCTGATTTTTTTTATATTGTTTTGCAGGCTTAACTGATTGAATTAATGTTAGATCTTCAATATTCACTTCTGATAAATCAAAATTTAAAAGAATTTCCTTTGTTTTACTTTTTATAATATTTTTTATATCCTCTCTTACTTCTTTTTCGTTTGTCCAATATGGTTTTTCTTTTAGAACACCGATCATTATCTCTCTAAGTACTTTGCGTGCAATATTTGCCTTATCAGAACCCTTAAAATTATTTCCCTTTGTATTCATCTCGATTTTACCATTTTTTTCATCGAAAATAAGATAATTTTTATGTTTAACAAATATCATTACATCATGTGTTTCTGTTTCTAATCCAAAATCTGGATAACTCAATTCGCTTTGCCATTTGGCATTGCATTGTTCAATTGCAACTACTACCTCTTCTGGTTTTGTTAGCCAATCTTCCTTATAATTATTAATATTGATTCCCAATGCTTTTGAAAATTTTGGAATATTCAACGATGAACGAGAGCATCCAATATATATTCCATCAGTATCTCCATAAACTACACGAATATTTCTTTTTTCAAGGAATCTTAGGGTATCATCAAGAATAATCTGGCCCTTGGTGGTAATCATTGCTGCCCCCCATAGATTGAATTGTCTTCCAGAAACATTTGGAGCCGAAAGAATTCCATGAGTACCTGCATTACGAGCACCTTTTAAACTTTGATAAATCATTTTAAGTCTTTTTAACTCAGATACATCTCCAATTTTTTCTACTTCTTTCAACTCTTTTTTAATCTTAGCTATCATGCTCATTATACCGGTCATAGCGCAGTTTATGACTCCAGGTTTTTCATCAATTTTTATATCTAATATATATCCTTTATCAGCAAAAGAATCCTCATCAGTTATTTCTCTACAATTGCAGTGTTCACTTTTTAAAAATTCTTGTGGCAGTTTTTTAAGCCATATCTGTTCAGTTGGTGTTTCTAATTTTGAACATAGTTGTACAGTGTCTGCTCCAATATTCATTGCCTTTAGAATTGTTGGATACATAGCTCCAACATCTGCCACAACTACATACCACCACGGGATAAAATGAGATTTTGCATCTTTATCAGGTTTTATTGTCATACCACCAGGCATATGGTAATTTATTCTTTCATCGATATCTTTTGCTTCTTTATTGTAGATGACATAAGGATACTTCATCCATTCTGGCATTTCTTCTCCATATTTTAAAACCCTGACAAAATCCTTGGAGAGATGTTCTCTTGTTTTTTTACCTCTTCTAACTATTTCATCTTTAGTTTTACAGTGTTTGAAATCTCTTAGCAATATTTGAGAAATTGATGCGGCTCTACAAATAGGAGGCATGATTTTCTTTTGTACTGCTCCCCTTATTAATGCCATATGGTCCCACATACTAACAGCACCAGAAGAAAACAAAGTATTAAAAGGCATACATGTAGTAAATGAAAGGGGCAAGGCTTGTTGAATTAGATTTAATGTTAAACCCATTTGTTCTATAATGTCCTGCTTGTTATATTTTAGAGTTCTAGTGTCTATCTTAATTTGAGAAGGAGTGAGAATAATTCTATCTTTGATACCAACACCAAGGAAAGGTGCTATTGCTTTTAGACTATAAGAATCCAAAAATGAATAAAATTTTCGTGTTGCAGGATAAGTATCAAAACTGCATGGATAAAAATTTAAAACCTCTGACCCAACTCCAAAATGAAATGATTTATCTGTTCTACAATAAATTTTAACAAAATCCTGAAGAGTTTTTCTTTCATTATTTGATAGACGTGATTGTTGGTTTTTTAGAATCCAATTTATTCTGCTATATATATGTATATTATCAAAACCCTCTATATTATGTCCTGATATTATATCGTAACTTATGACTAATTTACAATATTTGTAAAGATTTTCTATCTCCTCGTCAATATTACGTGAAATAAACTGTTTGACTTCAATATCTTTAGATTGAGTAGGACAATCAATGATATCAAAACTAAATTCTTCTCTTTCCAAGTCTTTATTAGATTCAAAGACTATATCAAAATCGGTATAACCAATAATATCTATTGGAATGTTATTTTTCTCTTGTTCGTATTTAGTAGTTTCAATGTCATAAACTAAAATCTTTAGTCTTTCTTTTTTACCATTGGTATCAAAAAGCCATGTTTTTCCTTCTGCTGCCAAATCTATAAGTGCCCTCTGATGATATGGAATATCATGTTCGGCAGTATAAAAACCCTGGGTGAAGAACAGAAAATCACTGACCTCAGGAACAAGATATGATTGTTTGGTATATATTCTGAATACCTCTCTAATTTCATTGTAATTCCAGAAGCTTCTATATTTTTCAATATCTCCTATCATTTCTATTTTTGATAACGTGTTTTCCTCTAAGGTGTTGTTTTTCCATTTATTAATTAATTCCCTTCGCGCAGTATCTATGTTTTTTTCTTTCGGACAGAAAACCAGAAAATATGGTCTGTGGTAATCAGATACGAGTTTTGGCTGTTCTTTATGTATGTAAAGAAATTCAGGTGAAATTCCAAGTAACATTTTACTCATAGCTATCTATCACCAAATACAATTGGATGAATACCTCAATATTTTGTCTGTACTTAAATTATTAGAATTAATCTTATATTTGATTGTTGTATTTTGTTTCTTGGTTTGTTATGACAACTCATATTGTATATTCTAGTGATTTTTTAAAGCACGACAATGCCTCTCATCCTGAAAATGCACAAAGACTCTTAGTAATGATAAACGAGATAAAAAAAGCACCTTTTTATGATAAACTTGAATTTATCGAACCTGAAATTTTGCCAGAGGAGATGTTAATTGACGTTCATTCATATGAGATGATTGAGAAAATAAAGGATATAAGTTCAATCGGAGGTTCATGGTTGGATCCTGATACATATGTATGCAAGTCAGATTATGAAATTGCAAGACTTGCTGCAGGAGGTGTAGTTAAACTTGCTAAAAATGTACTAAACGGAAAAGCAGATAATGGATTTGGTTTGGTGAGACCTCCTGGACACCATGCAACAAAAAATAGGTCAATGGGTTTTTGTCTTTTCAATAATGGGGCAATATCAGCAAATGAAATTTCGAAACAAGGAAAACGAGTGTTAATTTTTGATCTAGATGTTCATCATGGAAATGGGACACAAGATATCTTTTATGATAGAAAAGATGTTTTATATCAATCATTTCATCTATACCCTCATTATCCTGGTACCGGAAATACAAGTGAAATTGGTGCGGGAATAGGTAAAGGATATACTGTAAACGCTCCTTTAAGCTATAGTAATGGAAACAATGCTGTAACAAAACTATTAGATGAGATATTTATACCAATTGCGAAGCAGTTTAAACCAGATATGATATTGGTTTCATCTGGATTTGATTCTCATCATCTAGATATACTCGGTGGACTAAATCTCACTGTAAATTTCTTTGGAGAGATAATTGCTAGATTACAAAAAATTCAACCTAAAATAGTCTGTACCTTAGAAGGCGGGTATAATCTTGATTGGATAGGAAAATGTTTACTTTCTCAACTTGGTCAAATGACAGCTAGTTCAGTAAAATTTGATGATGCTGTAAAGGAAAGTGTAACGGTAGAATCAGTTATTAAAAAAATTAAGAATGAAATGGGGTGTTATTGGAAAATTTAATTTCTAACCGAAAATCATTCCCATTCCATCAGCAGCTGAATCTTCCTGTTCTTTGATTTTTATGTTTATCTCTTTAGATTCTTTATTATTAAGTTTTTTAAATTTAAATTCCTTTGCAATTTCTTCTGCTTTCTTTAATCCCTCTTTACTTCCTTCTATTTTGATATAGGAAACATCCTTTTTTATATTAAGTGAACTAGCATCTCGATTAAGTATGCTCTGTCTACTTACGAGATCATCTTTTAACATCTGGTTTATTTTATTTACCTCTTCAGCTTTAACTTCGAATATAACATATGTCACTTTTAATCACCTTACCTTGCGATGTAATAAAATATCATATATAAAATTAATCTATCTTCAAAATCTCTCCATTTTTATTAATTTCCCTTTTTGCAATTCTCGATGAGCTTATAGGTTTACCATCATCAGCCAATAAGAAAGGGATTTGTACTATATCTAAAGGTTTTTTTCCTATTTTTTTACGTTTTATATTTATCTCATCTGCTGTTATTTTTGTCTCTGGAGATACAACAATAGCATCAAAATCCTCATTAACAGATGGACCATATTTATCTTCTATAGGTTTTATTTCTATATTAGGTATTGTCTTCTTTTTTTGTAAATACTTTTTAATAGCTTTTTTTCTTTCTTTAAATGGTTTAACATTATTTTTTATAGCGGAAATCTCTCCCTCTGTAATTCCTATGAAAAGATATCCCTTATTCCCTGCTGTTTTAATTGCTTTGTCAATTAGTAGTTTGTGTCCGTTATGCAATTGATTAAATGTACCTCCTATGCAGACTTTCATTATTATAGTGTATGAAGTAGTTTTTAAAAAATTATGTATTGTCTCTTTTGCATTTTTTATTAGAAAACTATAAATTCTAAAATTGTATTTAATTTTATTTGAGAGGATGGGAAAATGAAATGGAATGCTCTATCGATAGTAGTAATATTTTTAATGATTATAGGTTGTTTTGTGACAATATTTTCTATTGAAAGTTGTAAAGCTAGTGAAAATGAGATTTATGTAGATAACTCCTTCCATGTCAATAGAGATGGCTCTGCAGAGAATCCTTACGAAAGTATAAGATATGCGATAGAAGTTGCAGATGAAGGAGACACTATTTATGTTTTTAATGGAATTTATGATGAAAATCTTGTAATAAATAAGAATGTTACAATTTGGGGAGGAATTGAGGGAGAGTCTGTTATTGACATTAGATCGGATTTGAGATATACTGTTGAAATAACCGCTGATCATGCAGAAATTATTAATTTTACAATTAGTGATAGAAATTATCGTAAAACTTCACCTATAGGAGCTCTTATTTGTGTAAAATCTGATAATGTTGTTATTAATGGTAATTGCATTAATCATACAGATAGTTGGGGTATTTATATTGATACTACTGCAAAGGGTTGTATAGTTAATGGTAATAAGATAAATGACACAAGTAAAGGCATTTATTCTTTTTCTTCTAATACTAATAATATTGTAAATAACAAAATTTCAAATTGCTCTGAATATGCTATTCATATGGGTTCATCGTCAAATGATAGATTGTTTGGCAATTTAATTAGTAATAGTAGTCAAGGTATATATGTGGATCATTGTGATAATATTGATATCAGCAATAATAATGTTACGACTACAGATTATTATGGGATTCATCTATATCTAAGTGATAATGGTATATTGAAAAATAATTCCATAACTAATAATTCAGGAGACGGTATATATTTAAATTCAATAAATTGTGATATTTTTAATAATATACTGGATGATAATCAAAGAGGAATATATTTGGTTGGAAGTAGCAATATAATAATTAATAATAGTTTTTTCAATTCATCTGCGTCAGGAATTTATGCACAATTTGGCAGTAAAAATAATGTCATTTATATTAATCGATTTTTAAATAATGGAAAGTCTGCACAAGACAATGGTGATAATGAATGGTTCTATGTAAATAATGGAAATTATTGGAGCGACTACAACGAAGTTGATAGAAATCTTGATGGAATTGGAGATACTTACTATGAAGATGATGGAGTTTTAGATAAATATCCTCTTGGTTATTTTTTAAAACCACCAAAAAAACCGTTTAATCCTAGTCCAGAGGATTCCGAAACTGGTGTAGGTTTAAGAATTACTTTAGAGGCTGATATTGAAGATCCTGATAGTGATCAACTCACAGTATATTTCTATAATGCTGATACAGGTAAACTTTTAGGTACTGATAAAAAAGTACAAAATGATACTACAGCATCTTATTCATTAACTCTTGCTTTTAACACTACTTTTGCGTGGTATGTAATTGCAAATGATAGTAAATTAGAAAATCAATCCGACCCATGGTTTTTTTCAACTAGGGTAATCCCTCCTGATAATATACCACCTATAGCTAATGCAGGAGGACCATATCATGGAGGAGCAGGTCAGGTAATTACCTTTGATGGATCAGAAAGTATTGATCCAGATGGAGAGATTGATTTTTACCGATGGAATTTTGGTGATGATTCAAGCCAACTCCTTGATGAATCACCTGATCATATCTATAATAATCCTGGTAAATATGAAGTTACACTAGTCATTATAGATAATAATGGAACAACTGATACAGACATTATAGAAGTTACAGTTGGTGATTATGTAAACCAAATACCAACGGCTTCTCATAATGGTCCTTATGAAGGTATTACTGGTAAATCAATAACATTTTCTGGTTCAAATAGTTATGATTCTGACGGTATTATAACAAATTATACTTGGAACTTTGGAGATGGAAAGGAAGGATATGGAGAAATAACTACACATAAGTATTCAGAAACTGGTTCTTATTTGATTATATTGACGGTGACTGATAATGATGGAGATATCCATACCGCTGTTACTAATGTTGATATAAAGGAAGGAGAAACGCCTGGTTTTGAAATTATATTCTTTGTTATTGCAATATCAATTATTTTTATAAGAAGAAAAATTGTAAAGAAATAATAAAAATTAAGCCGACGGAGGGATTTGAACCCTCGACCTGCTGATTACAAGTCAGCCGCTCTTCCGGTCTAAGCTACGTCGGCATGTTTCTTTGCCGTAATATCTATTCCTATATAAAATTCATGTGGTGCATAAGTCTTTATTTTTTTCATATCCAAATTTATAAGTTTAATTCCATTTTTTTCTGCAATTCTTTTTAGTTCATTTACTCTTTCTTGGATTTTTTCCTCTTTAAGAATATCATAATAATGAATGATGCAGCTATTTGCTATTATTTTTAAAGCATATGGAAAAAATTGATATGAGGAAAATGGAAGGTTCATTATAATACGATCTGCTCTTACTCCATCATTTTTAAGAATATTTTTAATATTTATTGAATCATCTTTTATTAATTCAATTTTATCTAAAACTTTATTTTTTTTAATATTTTCTTTTGCATATTTTACGGCATATTCATTTTTATCGATCGTATATATTCGTTTTGGATTTGCATATTTTGCAATTATAACTGAAAATGGTGCTATACCTGCAAACATATCAACTATTATTTCATTCTGTTTTACTTGATTTGCAACGCGTTTTCTCTCTGAGGCTAATCTTGGTGAAAAATAAACTCTTTTAATATTTAAATTTAATGAAACTCCATTCTCTTTATGTGTAGTCTCTGTACGATTCTCTCCTGCAACAACTTCAATATTTCGTGTTCTTAGTTCTCCAGAAACTGGTTGAGTAAGGCAGACTGTCTTTATATTTTTATTTGTTTTTAAAAGTGATTCTCCTACATCCCTTCGATAATTCAATAATTCTTCGGGTAATTTTATCAGAATTATGTCTCCAATTATATCATAGGATTTTGGTAATTTACTTATTAATTCATTAGGGATTAATAAGACATCTTTATATGATTTAGGTTTAAATTTCTGTTTTTCAAATTCTCTTTTTACAATATTATATGATAATAGTTTTTTCGATTCTTTTTTTATTGGTAAATAAATATAGTTATTATTTTTACATATTTTCAAATCTGTTCTAATTAGATTTTTTTCATATAGTTTTCTACGTATTTTCTCTGCTTGTTTTAGATGAACTTTTATTCCTATTGCTATTTTTGTGTTCATATATACGGGAAATCAATCTATAAGTTTATATTAACATTTATTATCGTTATAGTTTTATAATAGAAAATCCCGCCTCCCGGATTTGAACCGGGGACCTGCCGGTTACGGCCAATAGAGTCTACAGCCGGCCGCTCCAGCCAGACTGAGCTAAGGCGGGAAAACATACCCTAAATAAAAGTAGCAATATATATTAATATAGGTCTCCTTCATAAATTATATCTTTATGAAATTTGGAATTAATGTTTCTCAAGAATGTAAGGATACAAAAGTTGTTAATTTATCTTCCATGAAATCTAGATGCTACAGATGTAATGAGATTATTAAATTCGGAAATCTTAAGATATAGCATATAACTGATTATGAACAAAAAGAAAGATTGGTTCTGGGTCAATTAACACAGAGACCGATGGTAAAATTTATAAATATTTAGAAATAATGATAGAGTTATACTTTTCAATTTTTTCAGAAGCAATTATAAATTGAATATGATAAGTTTTATTAATATTAGAGCGATATTCCTGTTTTGGAGAGATCCTATTGAGTAGCATAAAACGTATAATATTGGATGTTCTTAAACCTCATACGCCGTCTATTCTAGAAATTGCTGACCGTTTAGGAGATATTGATGGAATTTCTGGTGTAAATATATCTCTTGAAGAAATCGATGCAAATACACATAGTATTAAGATAACTATTGAAGGTAACGATATAAATTATAAGAAAGTAGAAGAGACAATAATGGACTGTGGAGCTTCAATACATTCGATAGATGGAGTATCTGCTGGAATTAAGATTGTTGAAGAGGTAAATACTCCTCAAGATAGATGATATAGAAATGATTATTCTATCATTATTTGTATTTTTTAACAATTTTCATACTAAATTATAATTTATTGGTTGTCTAATCAATAATTTTAAATGATTAAGAATAAATTACTTTTTTCTTTTTAATAAAATTTGAAAATTTGCGATTAGTTGGGAAGTCCATTTTTATTGGATTTAAAATTTACTTTAAAATTAAGATATACAAAAAAAATAATAATAATTTTTTTAATATCAATGTAGCATCATAAGAGAATAAATGGGTTATTAGATTAATACGTACATATGCAGTTAGTGTATTAGGTAACATATTAGGTACGACATTATCCATATCTGTTGATAAGATAAAGAAAAACGTAACATATATAAACAATGTTGTTATTTACCGTGAAATGAGGGTCCGGTGAGGACGCAGATGTGAAATTTCATCATGTGTTAGGCATGGTTATGATTTTTCACAGTTAACTCACGGTGTGAGTTGATATTCGTCCTGGACATTCATATGAAAAAATAGGATAAAAAGATATAGGAGGAAGAAGAAATATGAGAAAAGAAATAAAAAATAAGCTAATGCCAATTCTGCTGATGCTTTCTTTATTATTGTCAGCAGTAGCAATTATCCCACAAGTAGCATCAGATCCATTTGTATTCCCAGATGGAATTGTCTCAAAAACCAGCGGCTTAACCTGTGGTGAACCAGTAGTCTATCAAGTAAAAGATGGTAGTTTAGACCCCGAAACTGATTATGTACTACAGATTGATACTGGGTCGGGTTGGATTGACCTTGAAGGGGAAGAATCTGATGAAGATGGTGATTTAATTATCGAATTTGAAACCCCTGGATACGGAAATCTTGATGAGGATCCAATTGCCAATAGCCCTTATACCTTAAGGCTTTGGGACGATGACGCAAGTCTTGTAAAAGCAGGATACGGAGCTACAATTGATATTGATAATTTATATCATTACAGAATTAAATATGGTGGCGATTGGTTAGATAATTTAATCTATAATACTTCCTATGCTCCAATATATATCTATGCATATAATTGGACTGGATCAAAATATGAAGAATGTGATTTTGATTTAGATTTTATGTTAGATGAACCTGATGGAACTGATATTGCAGAAGCACTAGCTATCCCAGATGGAATATGGGATCTAGATATAGATTCTGATAGCCTTAACTACTATAATGGGGATGGAACAGAGAATCTTGAATATTATTGCCCTCTATATATTGATGATGGTACTCATGTAACAACTCAAGCAATTCCTGTACTACTTGATTTTACCGCTGATCTTCCTGATGATGCGCAATGGGGTGATACAATTTCTGTAAGTGGTTATGTCAGAGATGGTCAGGATAATGGTATTGGTGGATATGAAGTTAAATTGTATTCACCTGCAAATGGAAGCTATGTTGAAGCTGCAACTGCTACAACATATTCAACAGGTCGATATTATATGAGCGTTGACACTGGTAAAGATGATGATTTTAGTGCCGGAGTATGGTATATTGGAACTTATAATGATATTACAACATACCCTGAAAGGGTTAATGAGAATGATATATATGAACATCTCATTGATGATAGTGATTTTATAAGATATGACATGTTCGAGGTTGCATCTGATGATAGTGCAGAAGTAAAAATAGAAGATCCAGATGAAATTATGGATGGATTCGATCAAACAATAAATGTTTCGGCTGAATGGGATAATGAACCATTTGAAGCAGACGATGAGGATGCAATTAACTCTTCAGCAGCTATCCATATAACTGGTGTTGATGGATGGGATGATGGTGCTGGAGTAGAATTTGATGCTGATGACTATTATTTTGTTGGATGGACATCATATGATTCATCTGAAGATGAATCAACTGTTGAATTTACTGTGCAATTTAATGAAACTGGAACTTTAACAGTATATCTCACTTGGCCATATTACGGGGATGTATATATGGAAAATGAATTCAATAATACTGATTATTTCCCAAATATAACTGGTTCTGTTGATATCGATGTTGGAGCTGCTGATGATATGAATATGGTTGTAGAAGATATGCCTGATGAAGTAATGATTGATGAAACTGGTGATTGCTGGTTGAATACTAGTACTCTTGGTGATATGACCGTTACCATTTATTTATATGGGGATACCAGTGATGATGAGATGAATGCTTCATTGATGATCTCAGGATGTGGTTTAGATATAACAATAGAAGAAGATGATGAAGTAGCAGATAATGAATATTTGTTAGCAAAAGGTAATGGAATGTATCAAGTGAAAATTAGTCCTAAAACTGGTGGAGTAATAACAATTACAGCTTCAAATGAAACAGAGGAATTATCAGTAACTAAAGATTTCAAAGTAAGCGGTTTAACAGGGACCGTTACTACTTCTGATGGAGATGATAAAGAAATTTCAGTTGAATCATCCGAGACAATTAAAGCTACAGTAAGCTATGGTTCATATGCAACAGTACACTTAGCATATTACGATGAAGATTGGAATGAAATAGACTGCGAGTTTGATAAAATAATTGGAGACGGAGAAACACCAGGAGAAGGACTCGATGGTATCTTTGAATTTGAAGTTCAGGATGAGGATATTGAAGATGGAGTGGGTTATATGATCGTTGTTGCTGGAACTGCTGATCTATGGATGTATGAAATAATAGAAATTGCTCCAGTTCATGATTTAACAATTGAATTAATTGAACCAACAAACGCCTCTGGAAAAGATCTAACGGTTGGTATTAACCATGAAGACTGGGAATTTAAGGTATATGGACCTGGCGGAGATGTTATGGGTGATATCGATGACTTCTGGGGTGTATTAATTGATGAAGATCATGATGAAGATAATCCGCTTCAAACTATCATGTTCAAGGAAAGATCTGGAAACAAATGGGTTCCTGATGATGAACTTTTACCGTGGTTCGATGGTCAAATGATTTTCACTGCAGTGAACAACTCTGGTGAAAATGAGCATGACGGAAATATAACTTTCAATATAGACTGTGCAACAGTTACGTACATGCCAGCAGAAGTAACAGCTGGTATTGATCTGGAAAACTTTACTGTTGAAATTTTAGTTGTTGATGCAAATGATGAACCTGTTCCTGAAGGTACATATCTATACTTACATATTGAAAATGAATCTGGTAATATTGATATAGATGAAGATGAACGCAGAGTTACTCTTGAAGAAGATGGAATGGGAGAATTTGAAATATGCTGTGTTGGAGATAATAAAACCTGGATTAATGGAACATTAGGTGAAAATAGCTGGGATACTGATGATTGGGAGACTGACTGGGAAGATGGAAATGAAACATGTGGACAATTTGATATAGATTGGCCTAAATTTTTGGTTGAACCTGACACAATTTATATTGGACAGGCTAATACAGTTGTTATTATAGCAACAGATTACATGGGAGATCCAATTGAAGGCATAAATCTTACTTTATTCAGAAGTTATGGATGGGATACACCTGACCCTGTTGAAACCGATGAAGATGGTAAGGCAGAATTCAGTATAGAACCAGAGAATAGTGGAGAAGCCAATGTAACAATTGCACGTGGTATCGAATATGAAGATGGAGTATTAAATTGGGATGTTCCTCCAGATGGTGATTCTGTTGTTACTGATACAGTTGTGAAAATAACATCGCTGAAAACTCTTCAAATAAAAATTTCAAAATCTCCAATTTGGGAAGAGGAAACTCTTACAATTACAATTACATCTGATGATGTAGCAGTGGAAGACGTTGATGTTGAATTTGCTGAGATAACAAAGAAAACAGATGATAACGGAATGGTTACATTTACTGTGCCAGATCCAGGTGTCGATTCAGCAATCTATACGATTACAGCAGAAAAAGATGGCTATAGAGATGAAGATAAGACGATAACTGTTATAAAAATCTGGGAAGTAACTATTTTAGGACCAAGTAAGGTTCCCGCTCCAGGAGAACAATTTACAATAACAATTCTTGCAAAGGGCAGTCCACTTGCTGGAGCAACAGTTACATTTGATGGCAAGACATATACATCTGGCGGTGATGGAAAGATGACTCTAACAGCTCCAGATGTTGACAAGGAGACCGAATACACGATAACTGCATCATTTGAAAAGTACCAAGACGGAACTTTAACAATAACAATAAAACCCGGTGGAATACCAGGATTCGAACTAGTAACCCTAATAGCAGCATTAGGAGTAGCATTTATACTCCTAAGACGCAGACGATAAGAGAGATAAATCTCTCTTACCTCTTTTTTTTTTACAAAACCTTTTAACTTACATTTTAATACTATTTTACTGGAGTGATTTAACTGAAAATAAGTGTTTTATTACCTACGATAAACGAAGAAGCAGGTATTGGATTGACTTTAGACTCCATAAATAGAAATATTTTTAAGGATAAAAATTGGGAATTAGAAATCGTTATTGTAGATGGTGAATCTAAGGATAAGACCAGGGATATTGCAAAAGAAAAAGGAGCAAAGGTAATATTAGAAAAAAGAAAGGGATATGGTAGAGCATATAAAACTGGAATGACCCAACTTACTGGAGATATTATTGTAACAGGTGATGCAGATGCAACATACCCATTTGATAAAATTCATGAATATATCCAACAGCTAATTGACGAAAATCTAGATTTTATCACTACAGATAGATTTGCAAAACTTCATCATGGATCTATGTCAGTTAAACATTATTTTGGAAACTTTGTATTAGCAACAACCCTTCGTATCCTCTTTTTAATAAATCTTAGGGACTCCCAGTCAGGAATGTGGATTTTTAATAAAGAGGTTTTGGATAAGATACAACCTTTAAAAGATTTTAATGATGGAATGCCTTTTTCAGAGGAAATAAAAATAGAAATTTTTACTAATAAACATATCAAATCCAAGGAAATTCCTTCATTATTACGAGCAAGAGAAGGAGATGTTAAAATTGAAAGTTTCACAGATGGATGGAAAAACCTGAAATTTTTATTTAAAAAAAGAATAACACCTTAATTTCAACAAAGTTATAAATCTATTTTTTTAATTTTTACTTTAGAGCCTCCCTTTTTCCGCTATAAAAATTCCTATCTGGGCTTAAAAGATCAAAAACCTTCTGTTTCAAAAGAGTTTTTCCATTTGTGATAAGATTTGCTAGGTTCAAACCGACACCCGGCCCCATCATAAAGCCTTGTCCGCACATTCCAATTCCCATATATAAGCCTTCAACTTTAGATGATTTACCTACAACAGCAACTCCGTCAGGTGTCATTGGATATAAGCCTCGCCATTGTCTTCTAATTGTAAGATTCTTAAATCTTGGGATAAGATCTACCATTCTTCTAGCCATAATTGGCATAAATTCTGAAGTAACTTGTCTATTTTCCCCTGGAAATATCTTAAGAGGTGTATAACAGAAAATTATTCGATTTTCTAAATTCTGTCCAAAATAAAAATTTGCAGTTTTTCCTTCTTTACCAGGACGAATATCAACCACTAAAGATTTAAGAAATGGCTTTACAGGTGCTGTTATACCTGCCTCATGGCTATCTGGATTTACAGGGATATTAAGTCCTGCCATTTTACTTATGTAAGATGCATGAGCTCCTGCAGTATTTACAACGACATCAGATTTATATTCTCCTTTTTTTGTTTTTACACCCTTTATTGTTAAATCTACTTTATTTTTTTTGCTTATAAGCCCAGTAATACTTTCTTTATATCTAAATTCAGCACCAAATTTTACTGCTTCATTGGTAAAAGATTCTGATGCAAGTAAAGGATTAACTTGTCCATCGTTTGGTGAAAATGTGCCACCAATTAATCCATTTTCATTTATTCCTGGGATTACCTTTTTTATATAATCGGAATTGACCCAATCAATTCTAAGACCATGTTTTTTTTGTATGGGAAGAATAGATCTGAGAATTTCTTCTTCTTTTTTTCTAAATACTGGAAAACAATATCCGCCTTTTTTCCAACCAATATCTACACCAGTTTTATCCTTCCAATTGGAAAATATATCGATACTCTGTAAACAAATCTGAATTTTTGCATGATCGGAATGGGTTGCACGAACGCCGCCTATTGCTGATTTGTTTTGACCTTGACCAGATGATG
>Ga0272441_10005063_pt1 | contig 23268 bp, 22 predicted proteins | sample SSMProp6N_FD_193582 | JGI IMG/M metagenome (GOLD analysis project Ga0272441, IMG submission 193582) | Marine sediment archaeal communities from Little Sippewissett salt marsh, Falmouth, MA, United States - SSM-Prop-6N | ecosystem: Environmental > Aquatic > Marine > Wetlands > Sediment ...
GCTATTACGTCTGGTTGAGACGCTTCAGAAAGCGTACCTCGCTGGGCTAAACCGCCACCCTTCGCCAGCCCCATGCTTTCCCGACAATCGACCACTTGAGTCGCCCTACCAATCATGATATTTAATTTCTGATTCAATGCATATTAGCCTTTGCCAGTAGATTTATAAAAATGCAGGCCAACCATTTTAAGTTCCTCTTCCAATTACTGATTATGCTAATTTTCGTTGGTCTTGGTCTCTATGACGAGAAGGACGTTTCTGTGAAAGGGATGGAGTTGATCAAAGACTCCGACCTAGTTTACGCGGAGTTTTACACTTCCCGGCTCATGGGCACGTCGGTGGAAAAGCTGGAAAAGCTTTACGATAAAGAGATCGTTCTCTTGAGTAGGGAAGATGTGGAAGTCCATCCCGATTGGTTGGCTCAGGCACAGGACAAGAAGGTTGCGTTCTTGGTTGGTGGTGACCCCATGGTCTCCACCACACATTTGGACATTAGGCTCAGGGCTCTCAAAATGGGAATTGAGACCCGAGTAATCCATTCCTCTTCAATAGTTTCGGCCGTCTCCGGCCTTTCCGGCTTGCAGAACTATAGGTTTGGCCGATCCACTTCAGTGCCTTATCCTTACTATACAGGGGGCAAGAAGATCGTTGCGCAAAGCCCTTATCAGGTGGTCATGGATAACATCGATCGGGATTTGCACACACTCCTCTTTTTGGACATACAGGAAGATCGGTACATGACCGTCAATGAGGGGTCTCAGCTTCTTTTGGAGATGGAAATGATGGCCGAAAAAGAGCAGTTGCATCGATCATTGGGGGTTGGTGTGGCCAGGGCAGGGTCTGGAGATGCTCGAATCAAAGCGGATTGGTTGCCCAATTTGGCAGATTATGACTTTGGGGGTCCTCTTCATACGTTAATAGTTCCGGCCAAGCTTCACTTCATGGAAGCAGAGGCTTTAGTGGCCTTGGCGGGGGCACCACCACAAATCATCGAAGAGGCAGAGTTCTGACCAAAAGAATAAATACTCTTCCAGTATTCCACAGGTACTCCTGCAAGAATACAGGAGGAATACTTTGCCAAAGATATCCGTGGAAATCCCTCAACACATAATTGACGATTTAAATGAGCACATTGGGGACGGAAAGAAGTTCGTTAACTTCTCCGATGCGGTAAGGACGGCTCTGAGGAAGATGTTGGATCAGTTGGATGATATTGATCGACGTCGCGGTCGTTTGAACGAAAATGATACTGGTTCGAAGGGGGGCAAATCATGAAAATGGGGCTCGTTTCAGAATTTGACGCCGCCCACCATTTGCCTGGTTATGATGGTAAGTGTTCTCGTGTACATGGCCATACTTACGCCGTAGAAGTGATTTTGGAAGGTTCTGTGGATGAATCCAGCGGTTTTTTGATGGATTTCTACGATTTGAAAGAAATTCTTCGTTCGGTTTTAAAGGAACTGGACCATCGTGATTTGAACGAACTTTTTCCTCGTCCCACCGCCGAAACAATAGTAGAATACATCAAAACCTCTTTGAAGCAATCTCTTCAGGGTAAACAGGTTAAACTCGCTTCTGTAAAGTTATGGGAAGGAACTAACAAGTGGGTGATGGTGGATGGGGTTTAAAGTCGTTTGTCTTTGCTCTGGTGGGCTTGACTCTACCACGGCTGCATCAATTGCCAAAAAAGAAGGGGGTGAGATCCACCTATTCCACATATTATATGGTCAAAAGGCAGAACAAAGAGAGCTCATGGCCATAGAAAAAATATCACAATTTTTCAATGCAGAGGTAAAAGTTGTTCGAACAGATTTATTTCAAAACATTTCCCCTCTTACTACCGCTCAGGCATCTATACCTGTGGGTGATAAGGTAGATCTTGATGATTATTCAACCCCTTCAACCTGGGTTTATTGCCGTAATTTGGTATTTGGCTCCATGGCCGCGGCATATGCTGAATCTATCGGCGCAGAAAAGATCTACGTTGGATTTAACGCTGAGGAGGCCAAATCTTATCCGGACAACAGGCCAGAGTTCGTTGACAGGTTCAATCATCTATTGAAGAAATCTATAGCCTCTTTCAGCAGCCCCCCAATCATCGAAGCTCCGTTGATCCACTTGCATAAGTCAGATATCGTCAAGTTGGGTACAGGGGTGAATGCACCTTTGGAACTGAGCTGGTCCTGCTATCGGAATGGTGATAAGCATTGTGGCGTGTGTGAAGCCTGCCAGCATCGCCTTCGAGGATTTAAAGACGCTGGCATTTTTGATCCCACAGAGTACGAGTGAATTATATGGAAGATCGTGGAATTTTGGGTGAGATTTTCTCCAGTTTTCAGGGTGAAGGTCCGTTGATTGGCCAAAAGCAGATCTTCGTCAGGACTGCTGGTTGTAACCTTCGGTGCAATTACTGTGATACGTCCCATTTTCATTGTCCAGTTCCCACTTGTAGAATTGAATGTACCCCTGCTTCAGGCAAGTTCAAAGAAATATTAAATCCCATGTCTTCTAAAGAGGTCCTCGACCAAATCCTTTGCCTGGTAAGTCCTGGTTTGCATAGCGTCTCCTTAACTGGCGGAGAACCCCTTTGTCAATCACAGTTCATAGAGGCCTTGGCCACGAAATGTTCGGCAGAAGGCCTCCGCGTATATTTGGAGACTAACGGTTTTTCTTCCGTTCGTTTTTCTCGCTTGATAAAATGTATCGATTTTGCGGCCGTGGACCTTAAGCTCCCCAGTCATCAACCCTGTTCCGACTGGCGCAATTTGCTGGAGAATGAACTGGCTTGCCTGAAAACTGCATCTAAGGAAGGTTTAATCACCATTGCCAAGGTGGTGATATTGAACACCACTTCATCAGACGAAGTGGTGTCGATATGTTCTCGTTTGGATGACCCCTATCTTATCGTTGTGCTTCAGCCTGCTTCTGGAACGCTCAGACCTTCTACTGGAAAGCTGATGCACATCCACCAAGCCCTCTCAAGGCACCTAGAAGAAGTGATAGTTGTGCCTCAGTCGCACAAGTTGATGGATATGTTGTAAGACTATATTCGGTGGTTGTTTGGTTGTATATGTTTGAAAATTTTGGCGGTGGATTGGGGGTGATCAATCCTCCATTTGTGAATTTTTTTCTTGTAATTTCTTCAGTCTTTCCTGTCTCTCCTTCTCGTAAATCTCTTTGTAATGCTCGCTTCGTTCGTCGCTTTCCCATCGAGCGACCCTTTTGTCCAAGGCTTCGAACATGTATTTCTCGGCGGCTTTGATGGTTTCCAATTCGCCTCGGAGGACAAGTATTTCTCGTTCTTCTGTTTCGTCGTCTAGCAACCCCACTTTTGCCATTCTGGTCAGTGGCTCCACATCGAATTTATCCACCAGCTCATGAATAACGCTAATAGGCATGCCAATGGGAATGGCCAGATCGTACAACCCGGTCAGGTCTTCTTTGCTCTCTTTTTCGGTGTCTATCATGCCAAAGTACCTCACTTGTCCTCTTCTTTTATAGATTTAAGTTTGTCGAAAGAATAATATAGCTTACTTCCATTTAATGCTGGAGTTGAGTGGATAATATGAATAGTATGATCAGAACGACAGTTCTATTGTCACTTCTAGCCATCCTTTTTGTGCTAATTGGGGGAAGCCTCGGTGGCCAGATTGGTATGATCATAGCGTTAGGGTTCTCCTTGCTGATGATCTGGGGATCTTACTGGCACAGCGATAAGCTGGTGCTTAGAATGTATCATGCAAAAGAGGTTACCCCATCACAAGCACCCGAAATATACTCCATAGTGCAGAGGCTAGCTGATAGGGCCAGTCTGCCCGTGCCCAAGGTCTACATAGTCGAGAACAATATGCCCAATGCTTTTGCCACTGGGCGAGACCCTGCACATGCAGCGGTGGCAGTAACAACGGGTATCATGAAAATATTGAACCGTGACGAATTGGAGGGCGTATTGGCCCATGAGATGAGTCACGTCAAGAACCGAGATACTCTGATCAGTGCGGTGGCTGCCACAATCGCTGGCTCAATCACCGTTTTGGCCAATTTCGCTCAGTTCTCGCTAATTTTCGGAGGACTGGGTGGGGGAAATGACGAAGATGGGGGGGGTAATTTGGTTGGCATATTGTTAATGGCCATATTGGCGCCAATAGCTGCAAGCATTGTTCAGTTGGCCATATCCCGCACGAGGGAGTTTGAAGCGGACGCAAATGGTGCGGCAATGTGTGGCAAACCAATGGCGCTTGCCAGTGCGCTTTCCAAGTTGGAGGGCGCTGCCAAGTCGTCCCGTGTGGATGTAAATCCTTCTACAGCTCACATGTTTATCGTAAATCCGCTACGGGGTAAAGCTTTAGCATCTCTTTTTTCGACCCACCCCTCGACCGAAGAGCGCATCAGGCGACTTAGTGCCATGCAGTCAGCTGTCTAGGTTTGAAAGTCGAATTTCTGAACTCCAGGGGATTTCGTCTTTCCTCTGGGGAAAACGTTTATTAATGGGAGGGTCTCTGGGGATAGATCGCAGGCGGGCCCGTAGCTTAGCCAGGTTGGAGCGCACGGCTGATAACCGTGAGGTCACGCGTTCGAATCGCGTCGGGCCCATCAAAAAACCAAATTTTTGATTTTCGATTAGTATTTAAAAATTTAAAAATGTATTCGTTTTAAAATTATTTTTCAGATATGTCTCCATTGAGGGTGGTGTTCATTACGTAGTCGAAGTCCATGGCAGCACACCATCCGGCTTGTTCTAATATGCCCATAAAGCAGACACCAATGAGCTTTTTGTACTGGATATTTTCTAGAAGGGCCTTCATCTCTTCGGTGCTGACACCGATCTTTGGCATTGCCATCCCGCCTAATATTACTACGACATCGGCATCCGGGTTGGATATGTCGCCCAGTTCCATTCCGTACTTAGTGACTTTTATCTCTCTGGCTTTGTCTACATCTAGGTTGGGGACGAATGACAGTTTTTTATCTCTTATCGGAAACCCCAAAAACTGGGCGAAGGGCGTGCAAAACCCCGGAGTTCCAATGAAAGTCACGCTCTGGTCGTTCTTTACCAACTCTCTAAATCCGTTCAGCATTCCGCCTAGTCCCTTTATGTCCTGAATTTTATCCATAATATTCCTCCGATATTCAAAAAATAGGTTTAAGACTTTAAACTTTTTACCTCGTGGATAGCTCCTCGCCCCAAGATTTAAAATGTAATAGAACGGGTGACTATTACGTTTATGCTTGATGTCGTTGTTGTGGGGGCAGGTCCGGCAGGTCTTTTTGCTGCACGGGAATTGATTAAGCTTAATAAGAACGTCCTGGTGGTAGATCAGGGGAGGGATATCGATCATCGTGGTTGTCCCATGAACAAGTTTGGTCTCTGCAGGCATTGCGATCCTTGTCAGGTGATGTGCGGCGTTGGGGGCGCGGGAACCTTTTCCGATGGAACTTTGAACCTTCATCCTCTCATCGGTGGAGATTTAAAATCGTTGACGGGATCTTCTGAGCTTGCCTGGGACTTGGTTCAAGACGTGGATTCCGTTTTCGTGGGTTATGGGGCGGAATCGAAGGTTCAATCGCCTTTACCTGGAGATGTGGAGGCTTTGGAGCTAAGGGCGGCCTCGGCTGGGGCTCGTTTCATTAAGATCGATCAGCGGCACATGGGTTCGGATAGGGCTCCTGCCATAATAGCAGCTTTTAAAAGAGATCTCGTGCGAAAGGGCGTTCGCTTCAAGTTGAACTCCCAAGTGGCGGATTTGGTTTTGGAGGGTGGGCAATGTGTAGGTGTGAAATTGGCCAATGGGGACGTAATCAGAGGCCAAAAGACGTTATTGGCACCCGGGAGGGTGGGTGCCCAGTGGGTTGGTGAACTGATCGACCGGTGGACCATTGGGGCCAGTTATGCACCTCTCGATGTTGGTGTCAGGGTAGAGGTGCCGGCCATTGTAATGGACCCGGTAACCGAAGTCAATCGCGACCCAAAATTCCACATTACCACTCCCAGATACGATGACTTCGTGCGGACCTTCTGCACTAATCCTCGGGGCTTCGTGGTCAAGGAAGAGTATAAGGACTTCATAGCTACCAATGGGCATTCCCTTGCCTCTCGCCGGTCTGAAAACACTAATTTCGCCTTCTTAGTTCGATTGGAGTTGACTCACCCCATGGAAAACACCACTGCTTATGGAATCTCCATCGCTAAATTGGCCACAACCATTGGTGGTAGAAAGCCTGTGATTCAGAGGTTGGGTGATCTGCACAGAGGGCGTAGGTCAACAGAAACTCGAATTGCCAGAAACTTGGTTAAAAACACTTTGAAGGACGTAACACCAGGGGACATATCCATGGCCCTCCCTCACAGAATTTTGATGGACATCATCGAAGGGTTAGAGGTCTTAAACGAGATTATTCCAGGTGTAAATTCCGATTCTACTCTTCTTTATGCGCCGGAGATTAAGTTCTATGCCAGGAAGATCGAGGTTGACAAACGTTTACAGACCAGCGTGTCTAATCTTTATGCGGCAGGTGATGGCGCGGGTTTATCGAGGGGCATCGTTACGGCGGCAGCAACTGGCATATTGGCGGCTAAGGGTTTAGCCGTTTAGCTAAAATCTTTATGCTGCTATCTATTTTGGAAGTGATATTTTTAATTTATTTTTTTATCTAGGCAGTTTCTAAGTTCATACTTCTTATCAGTGCTTTCAAAATGTTTATTTGGTTTGAACAAGTTTCCCTTTCCCAATGAGCAGAAAATCGGTGAAGGAAAAGAACCGTGCGAATAAGGAACCGGTCAAGAAGGAACCGGCCTCTATATCAGAAAAGAAGGTTAAGAATCGCCTTCCTGACTTGTACGTCTATGCAGGCTTGGTTTTGCTGTTCCTTTTCTCACTGTATTTGCGGGCCATAAAGCCCATGTCACGCGTATTTATTGGAGATACAGTTCGTCTAGATGGCAACGACCCCTGGTATCACATGATGCTGGCTAAGAGCGTGGTTCTCAACCATCAACGACCCTGGTTTGATCCTCTAACGGTCTTTCCCCAGGGAACCAGCATCCATTTCGGACCTTTCAACAGCTGGGGAATTGCCATTCTTTCCTATATTAGGGATTTGGGAACGCCCAGCCTTCACAGCGTCGAAGTGGCGGGAGCTTTCTTCCCTGCCATATTGGGTGCGCTCTTGATCTTCCCGGTTTACTTCATAGGCAAAGAACTGGCTGGCAGGTCAGGAGGATTCATGGCTGCGATTATGGTGGCGGTTTTACCAGGCCAAATCTTATCGCGGTCAGTCTTGGGTTTTTGTGACCACCACATCTCAGAGGTTTTGCTAAGCACCACCATGATGTTGTTCTTCATGCTGGCCATTAAAACGGGTCAAAACAAGCTGACCTTCAACGCCCTTCGAAGAGGTAAATGGTCTTCATTGAAGACGCCATTAGCATATTCATTGCTTTCAGGCCTCTTTTTGGGACTGTACATAGATGCTTGGTCTTCAGGTCATCTCTTCATCGGGATCCTTCTGCTCTTTATCGTCGCACAAAGCGTAATTGATCATATCAAGGGGACGTGCGTGGAGTACCTGGGCGTGACTGGTGCCATAACTTTCACCTTTGCCCTGTTGATGGTGTTACCATTCGTCAATTATTATGGATTCAGCACCTCTCTTTACTCCTTATTCCAGCCCACCATGTTGATCTTGGGTGCAATTTCCGTTCTATTGCTTTCGTTCTTCTCCCGCTACTTGTCCTTCAAAAAATTGGATGCGTACTATTTCCCGGTCATCATCGTGGCGTCGGTGGTAGTGGGCTTTTTGCTTCTCTATTTCTTGGCACCTCAATTCGTGGGTCAGCTTATGTCTGGTTTGCGCATATTCCTGCCAAAAGTTGGTGGCGCGGGAACTGTTGCTGAAATCTCTCCAATTTTGGAGCGGGGTGCAGTCTACAGCAGTTTCCCCGGCTTGGGCTTGGTGTCCATATTATCTCCGTTTTGGTTGGCCTTTTTGGCCTTGATCTTGATGATCTACCGCTACTACCGAGATGGAGACCAACGACAAAACAGTACCCTTGCGTTTCTAATTTGGACTGCTGTAATACTCGCCCTTGCCTTTGCTCAAAATAGATTCGCCTATTATTACGCGATAAATGTGGCCTTGCTTACCGGGTTTTTGGCCTATTTGCTTCTGGAGCAAACTAGATTCCGAGAATTTAAGGACACGCTCATCAAAATGGTGAAGGGCAAATCGGATCAGGACCTAGATCTAAACAAGACGATCTTGAACGTGGGTGCGATATCTCTTTTGGCGCTAATTTTCGTCATTCCAAGCATGTTCAGTATGGGCGTCGTTGAAGATACATATGTGAGGGGCAGCTATTATTCAGAGACTTACATCACTCCTCCAAGTCCCGACTGGTACGATTCTATGTTGTGGTTAAAGGATGATACACCAGATCCAGGTATGGACATTTACACCATTTACGAACGTCCCCCAAAAGGTGAAAAATTCCAATATCCTGATACCGCCTATGGAGTCATGTCTTGGTGGGACTATGGCCACTGGATAGAGGTCATCGGTCAACGGTTTCCAAATGCCAATCCCTTCCAGCAGGGTATAGGAAATAAAACCACAGGTGTGCCCGGGTCTTCACCTTTCTTCCTGGCGCAGAGCGAAATGGAGGCTGAAAAGGTCTTAGCAGAGCTTGACGAAAACAGGTCTCCTTACTATAATACCAAATATGTGGTCACCGATCTTCCCATGGCTATGTCCAAGTTCCATGCCATCGCGGCTTGGAGCGGCGAACCTGTATCTGATTATCAATTTTACACTATGCAGGGAAACCAACCTGTGCAGATCTTTAGAATCCCATACTTCAAATCTATGGTTGCTAGGCTACACTTCTTTGACGGATCGGAAGCATCAGTCGGAGAAGCTTGGGCTATTTCTTTCCGACCGGACGAGAGAGGAATGGCTTCTCTTCAGCCCCTGAAAGTCTCCACGAATTACTCCGAGCTTTTGGAAAGCGTCAACCAAAGCGTTGCTCAGGGTTATCCTGCGGAGATAATATCCCAGATACCGTTATCATCTGCAGTTCCTCTGGAGGCTCTCAAGCACTATAGGTTGGTTTACGAGTCTCAGAGTCTGGCTACAGTTACTGACCAGAAGTACGTCAAGATATTCGAACACGTTCCTGGAGCTGAAATAAAGGGAAGTGCTCCCGCTGGAACCGAAGTTTCGATATCGGTTCCTGTAATGACCAACCAGGGGCGGACTTTCCTTTACAAACAATCTGCCGTTTCGGATGGTGAATTCTCCTTGATTGTGCCCTATTCTACAGAAGGGCCCATTGAGGGTGGAACCAATTTCCTGACCAAACCCGCTGGTCCTTACAGTTTGGTTGTGGGAGATGACTTCTACGAGGTTCGTGTGCCTGAAGAGATGGTCATGAGCGGAGGGTCAACCCAAATATGATGCTCTTGGAGGAGATGACCTGGAAGGAGATTGAGTCCGGTCTTGGAACGACCCGGACCGTAATACTTCCAGTGGGGGCCACCGAGGAACATGGCCCACATCTTCCTGTTTTCACCGATACACTGCAGGCCATGGAAGTGGCTAAGGAGGTGTCTCGAAGGAAAGCGATCTTCGTGGCTCCTTCAATTAACTACGGTGTCTGTCGTTCAACCAGAGATTTTCCGGGCACCGTATCCATCAGCTCAGAGGCTTTGAGAAAATTGACCTACGATTTGGTTATTGGTTTTCATGAATCTGGATTTCATAACATCCTCATTTTGACCGGACATGCTGGGAGCCAACATCTGGCCGCCTTGAAGGAGGCCGCTGAGGCCGTGGTCGAAGATATAGATGTTCGTGTAAGCGTTGTCTCAGACTTTCATTTGATCAAGAAAGACGAACTGGAAACCTTTAATGACGGTCATGCTGGTGAAATTGAAACGTCTCGTATGTTAGTGCTTAGGGAAGATCTGGTGAAGGGCTCTCCAGAAAAACATTTTCCTAAACGGGCCAAATATCTAATAATGAGAGACGTTAGGCATTTGATGGGCAACGGCATCATGGGAGACCCCACCAAAGCCTCCAAAGAGAAAGGACTGAAGTTCATGGAAATGGCGGTGCAAGGCGTTTTGGACGCCTTAAACGAGTTGGAGAACTATCCCCATACTATATCTTGAGGTCGTTTTAACACATCGTTCGTCATTTCATTGAATTATAGTGTTAAGCACTATTCTGGCGAAAACCAACTAGTATCATCTAATTGGTTTTCAACTATAATTTTTATAAATTAAATTTGAATTAACAACTTGTGTAGAGTTTCTAAGGGCGCATTGGTCTTTATGCCCACTCCACTGAAATGGGTTCGAGATGCGTTCCAACCTTCAGCCTTCAAAGCTTCTATGACATAATCTATGGGGCCTGGCGTCAATTTTAGAGCTTTGCAGATATGGTGATGGTCGTAATACATGGGCTCATTAATCTCCCCTTTACAGGCTTCAAGAAGTCTCAAACCACGATTGGGTCCATTTACTACCATTTTCAACTCCAACAAAGCTTGCTCTATCAAATCAGGATCTTGTATTGGACCCAACCAAAGAGGACCTGCTGTTATGGTCTTGTTACCACAAAAAGAGCAACTTCCAATTGGTTGACGTTCTATTCCTCTAAACGTTCGCCGCCATCCACACTGACGACAATGTTCGACGTAACCCACATCTTCCAGAGTTTTGTCTGCAAGCTTAGCACCTTTTCCGATCTCCAAAAAAACCCTTACATAATGATCGGTAACCAAAGTCAAAAGCGATTTCATAGATTTATCGATTCGAGCAAGCTCTCTGGCCACGGCACCCAACAAAATCCTAGCGCCCATCTCTCTATGATATTCAGTCTTTACAGGCATTGCCAGATACTTCCTGATACCACTCGTCAGATGAGCACCACATAGTGGTGCGGTATCCGTAGCAGTGATAAACAGATAGGACAATGCCGATCGAGAGCCTGCCGCCAAAAAAGGTGCTGGCGAACCAAACGGATCCAGATCTACAGCTTGAAAGTGCTTTTGATGCAAGAGGACGTTGGCATTGGAGCAAAACATTTCGCAATTTTTCAAATGATTTAGTTCGATGTTTTCCTTTATTAATTTACAAGCGGTACGACTGACGTCGTTCAGAGTCACCATATTTACGTCGGCTTCTTTGGCGACCCTAATCCCGCGAACGCCGCTAGCAGCCAAAGCATCCAAATAGTCAGAAATTTTCAGGGCTTTAACTACAGCTACGCTTATATCCCTGTTCAATTTCATTTTTGGATTGTAAAAGGTCCCCACTACATTGACTGTAGCCGCACCTTCCTCTATCAAATTCATGGGATGACCTCTACAGAAAAAGTCGCCCCATACGCGTGAAACGGACTAATTGTAGCCAGGACCACCGAAGGGACATACATTGGTAAATCACTTGTACCCTTTTTCTAACAGCCCCTCACTCCAGTAGTTGTCGCATTTGGGACAATAGTAGATGACCTCAAATACAATTCTTCCCCAAGTCTCGGAGTCCAATGGTCGCTTCAGCTCCCGTACCTCGCACTCGGTACCACATCTAGGGCAGAAAGGAATGAAGGTATCCAACAATGCGTCATCGTTATCCAATTGTCCTGTCCTCCGGGTACATGATACCTCGCCAACGAAAAAAAGTTATCGGTACGTTCAGATGGGAATTATGCCTGAAACAAAAGAACCTACCAAAAATCCCACAATGGCACCACCATTCAGAAAGGGAAGCCCCGCCTGGGGTTTGTCCCGTGATGTCATGGATAGTGCCACAAAACCTAGGTAAGTCCCCAACATGGCACCCAGTGCGGGAACGTTGATGCCCAATCCAGCCAAATTGTACTGAACCAACGAATAGCTGGGTTCGGATAATGCCCAATTGGCAGAAATTACCAACACCGTGGGAATGATGGTATCTCCTAGGCCCAGGAAGTAAGCACCTCTACGTCCAACTTCCCCCATTCCCTCTTTTATGAAGCTATAATCACGCCTACGAGGCACGATGAATAACAAGGGTGCTTTAATGTCCATCATCCCCTCTGCAAGGGAGACCATATGGCGAGTCTTGTAGACGGATATGGCATCGTAAATTGCCAATAAGATGAGGAGAAGCATCGCTGAAGGTACAGTCATGACCAAACCAAAAAGGGTGCTAACACCAGCACAGATCAACAATCCCACCAAGTCCACCACATACCACTCAGGATAGTAATGCAGAATCAAAAAGATGAAAAACGAGAGAAACATGGCTATAATAGGCGAAACAAGGGCGGAAAATACGTAATAGGCGCTCAAGGCGACCGCCACCAAGATCACCACGCCTACAAACCAGTCTTTTTTTAGCCTCAGAGCCACTAATATGAACAATGTAAATCCTAAAACCAACAGGATGTAACTTAAAACCAAAGGTACGTAGTCTGAGGGTGGCGTTGTGGGAATAGGGCTTTCCACGGTGGATGACAACGAAGGCATGAGTGCCAACGATAAGACTTGAACTATCATCACCAAAATTATCATCGCCACCAAGGGAGTTAATTGCTCCCAAATCCCTTTAGAAGATATCCGCCCACCACCTGAAAAAACTACATCCCGTCAATGCTTTTTGCCCCCTGCTCTGCCAGCAACTCCAAATAGGACTTTCTTATGAGGTCTTTCAATCCCAGACGGGCCATAAGCTCCAGGACTTTGTCCTTCTCGACATTCCAATCTTCACCACCAGAAAGCTCCACCTCCAAAAAGGTCCCCAGACCGTCCACCAAATCGAGAGCCAGAATCGCCCCCTCCAAAGAATACTTGGTTCGTTGCTTCTTTACCACTGCAGCTAAAGAAAAACCCAGAGCCTCCAAGACGTCTTTCAAAGCATTAGGATCGTCCACATTGACAGTTGTCTCTCGCCGCGATTTTGTCTCCGAATCTAATTTAGGACCTTTGTAGGTAAGCCTAGGGCCATTTTCTTTGACACGAATCCTAAGAGCTTCGTCGGTAGAACCAAAGTCGTGAAAAGGAGAATTGAAGTAGAAATCTACGTGGTTTTCCACCTCTAAAAGCTCTCCACCCAGGTCGATAATCGTCTCCACTATGTCTGGAGAACAACGTGCTTTTGCCTCCACTTCGATCATAACTGTGTCCGTATCAAAATTGTGGCCTCGCCTATGGTAAGCATGTCCACAGCTTTACCAGCAGAAAGCGTCTCCGTCTCGATCTCCACCATATTCGAACTCAGTTCCAGGGTCTCATCGCCCAAAGATACCGAAATCGTACCGGAGTCACGCTGTTCAGATACTGCTTGTGGATCCATGGCCTTCAATGCCGCGATGATCGTTCCACTCTTGTCTTTGAAGATGGGACCAATGAATTTCATTTGAGGTTTAACCTCTGCGGCTTTGATCTCTACTTGGGGCTTACCCCGCTGTATTTCCACCGGAGAACTGGTGGACCCTTGAAGATCGATAATCTCCAGATCTAAGTTTGTATAGATTTCAAGCCCTGCTAGAGGAGCATTCAAAGCCATGCCTCTATCAGACTTGTATCGTCTCACTGCGGACGCGATATCTTTTATCAATTGCCCTTCATGAGGCACATCCATTTCAGAAAACGTCGGCCAGGTCGCAGTGTGAACGCTATCTTTTGTAAAGTTGTGGTAGATCTCCTCAGAGATGAATGGAGTAAAGGGTGCGAGAAGTCTGGCCAAGGTTTCGATGGCAGTGTAAATTGTAGATTGAGCGGCCGCTTTTTCGGATCCATCTTGACCATAAAGCCGAGCTTTAACCAGTTCTATGTAATTATCGGCCAACACATCCCAAGCAAATACCCTGATGGCTCGGAAAGTTTCATCGAACTGGAATCTATCCATGGCATCTGTGGCCTTCTTTACCAGCTCGTTCAATTCACCCAAAAGCCAAATATCTACCTGATAAGGTGAAGCATCTGATTTATTGGCATGAGGTGCCGCGAACCGATACATGCTCCATAGCTTCTGTAAGAATCTGCCTCCAGAAATGACGTCTTTCCACCGAAACATCACATCGCTTCCAGGCGTCCCACCAATAGCTGCCCATTGCCGGAAGGCGTCTGTGCCATAGCCTGAAACCACCTGTTCGGGTGCTATGAAATTGTTAAGGGATTTGCTCATCTTGTGGCCATCTTCGCCTAACACCATTCCGTTGACCAAAATGGTATCCCAAGGTCTCAGGCCCACCAAGGCCTTGGTTCGCAGTATGGTATAAAAGGACCATGTCCTAATTATATCGTGACCCTGGGGCCTTAACTGCGCTGGATAAACGGGCTGATGATCGCTCAACCACCCAGTAACGTTTAAAACTGATATGGAACTGTCCATCCAGGTGTCCAACACATCCGTCTCCGGCTCGAACTCCACAGAGCCACAGTGAGGACAAGGTTCAGGAGGTGAAGTCTGGGTTGGGTCCAGTGGCAACCAATCTTCTTTGGCAACCAAAGGCTCACCACAGTTATTGCAGTACCATACGGGAATGGGCGTGGCAAAGATTCTCTGGCGGGATATGCACCAATCCCAATCCATGGATTCTGTCCAATTCTTGAGCCGAATCTCCATGTGATCGGGGACCCATTTGATCTCCTCTGAGATATCGAGAATTTCTTTGGGATATACTTTGACGAACCACTGTCTTTCAGATAGAATCTCAATGGGCGTCTTGCATCTCCAACACAACCCCACATTTTGCTCTAGTGGTTCTTGTTTGAAGATTATACCTTGTTCTTTCAGGTCTTTGATCGTCTCTTCTTTGCATTCCGGAATCGAAAGGCCCTGATATTTGTCGGCGATCTCAGTCATCTTGCCAGACCTATCGATGCATTGACGAAGAGGTAAATCATGTTCTGCCCACCAGCGAACATCCTGCTTGTCCCCAAAGGTACAGATCATGACAACACCTGTGCCAAACTCAGGGTCCACACCTTCATCCACCAAAACTTCAACATCATAATCAAAAAGCGGGACCTCAACCTTGGTTCCAATGTACTTTTTGTTTCGCTCATCATCAGGATGGACAGCTACTGCCACACAGGCAGACAACAGTTCTGGACGAGTGGTGGCAATCTCCAAGTCACCCAGGGGTGAGCCAAAACGCATGTAGTTGAGGGACGTTGTTCGAGAGTCGTATTCTACCTCTGCAAAAGCAATGGCGGTGCCACACCGGGGACACCAATTAACGGGATGGTCTTCACGATAGATCATATTCTTTTCATGCATCTGCACGAAGGAATGCTGAGTCTTGCCATAGTACTCAGGATCCATGGTGATGTACTCGTTGGACCAATCATTGGAGAAACCTAAGCGACGCATGGTCTCTCTCATCTTCTCGATGTTCTGGGCGGTCAGCTCTTCACAAAGTCGTCTGAACTCAGCCCTGGAGACCTCGTTTTTGGTGATGTTGTTAATCTCCTCTACTTTTACCTCCGTGGGGAGACCATGACAATCCCAGCCTTGGGGAAACATCACGTTGTATCCTCGCATTCGCTTGTATCGGGCTACGAAGTCGATGTAACACCAATTTAGGGCGTTTCCAATGTGAAAGTTACCTGTTGGATAGGGTGGTGGTGTATCGATGACGTACTGGAGCTTGTCGGAATTCCAGTCGAAATAGTAAATGGATTCGTCCCACCTATCTATCCACTTCTCTTCAACCTGTTTGAAATTGTACTCCTTGGAGATCTCGCTCATCAGGGTGGCTCCTGGACTCTTTTTTAACTGAAGGAATCTGTACGCTTGAAGCCAAACAACGTTAATAGGATTATCGGTAGACCTATGGACAATGGAGCTGATTATATACATGGCTGGTCAGTGCAACCCAAAAAGGTGCACAGGCAAAAAAATGGCCAGATTCAAGCTCGCTAAGGCCACCAACAGATGGAACAAACTCAAAGGTTACCTAGTTCTCAGCCCCTTTTCAGAGAAGGCCCTATCCCCCGAAGACAAAAGATTCGTAGGCCGAGGCATTGCTGCTCTGGACTGCACCTGGTCTCATGCCGAGGAAATATTCACCAAACTACACGTTCGAGAAAGAGCCCTTCCGTTTCTGGTGGCTGCCAACCCTATCAACTTCGGCAAGCCTTTTCAGCTATCAACAGTAGAAGCCTTTGCCGCCGCGTTAATAATTTTGGGAGAAGACCAACAGGCTAAGGAGATATTGTCCAAGTTCGCTTGGGGCCACACATTCTTGGAGTTAAACAAAGAGCCATTAGAAGACTATTCCGCGGCTAAAAACAGCACAGAAATAATCGAGATACAAAAGGGATATCTATCGTAATAAATTTAAACTACAGGTGCATAAATGATCTAGGTGAGATAAATGACAGGGTTGGTATCAAGAGATGATATAAGGCGTCTGCAAAGGCGAATGAACAGATTGGTGGAGGACACAGGGCTTTCGGAAATGGAAGAAAAATACATGCCTGAAATCAGGCGCATCCAGCAAAAGATGAACCGAATGATGGAGGATTTCATGGAAGAAGGTGGCTCCACCGTACCGATGAAGATCTCAGATGTAATGGTACCTCTAGCGGATATTAAAGAGACCGATGAAGAAGTGCTCGTGACCATGGATATTCCAGGAATGGAGAAAGGAGATATCGAGCTATCGGTATCGGAAGATTCGCTGGAGGTCAAAGCTGAACGAGAAAGTGAAAAAGAGGAGAAAGAAGAAGAATTCTACAAGAAAGAACGAACTTATTCCAAGTTCGAACGGATTATTAAGCTTCCCGCAGAGGTCAAACCTGAAGAAACGAAAGCAGCGCTTAAAGACGGTGTTTTAGAGGTTTGCCTGCCCAAGGTAGAGGTGACCACCAGAAAGAAGATCAACATCGAGTAAGTATTACTTATAGTCGAAAACCAATTAGATGATACTAATTAGTTTTCTCCAGAATAGTGCTTAACGATACGAATAGGCCAAATCTCTAACTCTTGCGAGTTCGAGATTTGTCCGAAAAGTATCGTTAAACACTATAATCCGAAAGGTATTGTTAAACACTATACTTCCAAATCGCGTCTCTTTTTAAGCATCCTGGTGCAAGAGGTGATGAAGCTTGTCCCTCTTCGTTTCCAGGTAATGTCTATTGGCCTTGTTGGGTGGAATGACGATTGGGACACGTTCCTCTATTTCCAACCCGTATCCTTCCAACCCGATTATTTTTCGGGGATTGTTGGTTAGCAACCTCAATTTCTTGATGCCCAAATCCACCAAAATCTGGGCCCCTATGCCGTAGTCTCGAAGGTCAGCAGGGTATCCCAACTTGTGATTTGCTTCCACTGTATCGTATCCGTTCTCCTGAAGATGATAAGCACGAAGCTTGTTGGCCAAGCCGATCCCCCTTCCTTCTTGGCGCATGTAGAGAAGAACCCCATTTCCGTTGTCGCTGATCATCTTCATGGACTGATGAAGCTGATCACCGCAGTCACACCGCAGCGACCCAAATACATCGCCTGTGAGACACTCAGAGTGAACCCTTACCAACGAGTCACAGGCTGCCGGATTTCCGGTTACCAAAGCCACGTGACACTGCCCATCAATTATGCTTTCATAACCTATGGCCTTGAAGTGACCGTATTTGGTGGGCATATCCACTTCAGCCACCTTTTTGATTAGCTTTTCGTTGTGTATTTGGTACTTAATCAAACGCTCAATTGTCATCATCTTGATATTATGCAGGGCCGCAAACTCCTCCAACTGAGGAAGGCGAGCCATAGTACCATCATCAGCCATGATCTCACAAATTACTGCTGCTGGATAGAGGCCTGCCAACCGGGCCAGATCAACGGAGGCTTCAGTATGGCCAGCACGTCTCAAAACCCCACCATCTTTGGCCAGAAGTGGAAAAGTGTGGCCTGGCATCACCAAGTCGTTGCGAGTGGCCTTGGGAGAGATTAGGGTCTTTATGGTGGTGGCCCGATCGAAGGCGGAAATACCTGTGCTAACGTTTGTCTTAGCGTCAACAGAAACCGTAAAAGCAGTGCCCATCTTTTCAGTATTGTTCTGAGTCATAAGAACGAGACCCAAGTCCTGAGCCCTCTGGCCTGTGATAGGGGTGCAGATCAAGCCCCGGCCATGTTTGGCCATGAAGTTTATGGCTTCCGGGGTGGCATGCTCTGCGGTGATCATCAAATCGCCTTCGTTCTCCCTTGATTCGTCATCGAGAATGATTATGAAATTGCCTTTCCTTGCTTCATCGATGGCCTCTTCCACGCTGCAAAATGGCATACGATTCATGAGATTTATCCGCCACTACATATAAATATTGGCTTGGGCCGCAAAAACGGAAGTTTACGGATAGTTATGGCAACCAGACGCCAGGAACCCTCTCACCACAAAGGGGGCATTTTCCATCGAGTACGCTGTTTTTGGTCACTTTGAAGGCGAAACGATCCACCAATGTCCCCCCACAATGAGGACATTGGGTATTTTCATCTTCGCCAGGAATGTTTCCTCCATAAACGTATTTTATGCCTTCATCTCTACCAATCTGAATTGCCCGCCTTATGGTCTGAGCACTGGTAGGGGGTGCATCTTTCAGTTTATAAGTGGGATAAAATGCAGTCACGTGCCAGGGCAAATTGGGACTAACACCAACCAAGAATCGTGCTAAGTCTCTTAGCTGCTGATCTGAGTCGTTATAACCAGGAATTATCAGGGTGGTCACTTCCACCCATATGCCCAAATCCCACATCAACTGAATGTTCTTTTTAACGGGCTCCTGTTTGGCCCCACAAACTTTCCTGTAAAAAGCTTCATCGCCCTTGAGATCTATGTTGATCCCGTCTAGATATGGTTCGATGGTCTTAACAGCCATCTCACTCATGTAGCCGTTGCTTACGAAGACGTTCTTCAGCCCATTTTCTGCCGCCAATTTGGCCACGTCCAAAGCGTATTCAAAGAAGATTGTAGGCTCGGTGTAAGTATAAGCAATGGACATACAACCAGCACTTATCGCCTCTGCTACTACGTTTTCCGCATCAACGTAGTCACCAATGATCCTTCCGCTGTTGTCGGAAGACATTTGAGAAATGTCTGCGTTCTGACAGTGGAGACATCTAAAGTTGCACCCGGCCGTGGCGATGGAGTAGCTCAAATGGCCTGGAAGAAAGTGATACAGGGGCTTTTTCTCGATGGGATCCACGTGCATGGCAACCAACTTGCCATAGACCAACGTCTCCAAAGTGCCTTCCCGATTCTCCCGAACTCCACATATCCCCCGTTTCCCGGGCTTAATACGACAGAAATGATTACAAAGATTACAACGAACGTCTCCGCCTTCAAGCTTCTCATAAAACATGGCCTCGGTCATGACAAACACCACAGATCACGTATAGCAGAAAATATCTTTGTTAAGTAAGTGAGAGCATAGTTTATAGCTCTTGCTACAATGGCGATTTTAGAGCATATTATAGTGTTTAACGATACTTTTCGGATTAATCTCGAACTCGCAAGAGTTAGAGATTTGACATATTCGTATCGTTAAGCACTATTCTGGAGAAAACTAATTAGTATCATATAATTGGTTTTCGACTATAATCTCGAACTCGCAAGAGTTAAAGATTTGGCCTATTCGTATCGTTAAACACTATAATGTTCGTTCTCAGTAGTAATTTTCTTGTATAAGTATAATCTGAGCGGCTCATTCAAAGAGACGATATCTTGGTCAGCAGTTTTAATCCACATGTCCTTCATCAAAACAAAGTCTTCATTTTTGTTAAGATTGATTTCGTGATCTTTGTTGATCATGGTTATAGTCAAATTCCGAGAGCTTACCTTATCAATGCACATTTTGCCGTAATCATCCCCTTCTTCAACGGTTATCTCCTCATCAGATATTTGCCAAATTCCATCTATCTCTGCAAACCCGTCATCACCACTGCGGAAAGCGCCCCTGAAATGAACTGCCAAAATTACAACGTCACTTGCCTTGCCCACCTCCCGTGAATAGACATAGGTTTCGTCCTCTATAGAATCGCCCAAAAACTCCACTATTGAAGAGTCTACTTTATATCCATCTTTAAATAGCTCCAAAGAGACTTTTTCCCCCTTATCATTTACAGACTTCAAAACCAACTTGTAACCCTCCTCCAACCGCAAGGGATCATCGGTAGAAATGGTCATTTTTTTGTCTTTGTTCACCAAGACCTTGGAAAGCTGTTCATCTGAAAGCATATTGGGATCATCGGATTCTTCGTAGAGGTACCCCTGAGAATATCCTGCAAAGTAAACATCTCCTAAGAACGCCACGGTCCAATACACTCCCCAGTCATCGAACTCCAACTCCTTCTCTTGAGCTTTAGCTGTGTATACGGCACCGTTTGACTTTTCCAATCGTCCCTCCACCATGTTCAAGATGAGATATTCATTCCCTAAGTCTTCGTCCAAATCATAGTAAAAACCCCCAAAGTTAGAGGTGTTCCACTCAAAAGTGGTTTCGTTTTCGACCTCTGCAACAGGACCTCGGATTTCATAACGGTCTTTTGAGACGATCTCTTTGTAGAGGCAAAACCGAAGAGGCTCTTCAGAGTCAACTTTCTTTTGATCGGCCGTCTTAATCTTAAAGTCCCCCATTAGACTAGAATCTCTATCCTTGGATAACCTGATCGAATTATCTTCATTGACCATTTTTAGGGTCATGTTTTTTAGATCTAAATCTTGGATTTTCATCTTATCCCAAACTCGACCTTCTCTAACAGATGCGGTTTCATCAGATATTTGCCAGATTCCGTCAATGGTTACCAAATCACGACCACTACCAAGAAAGGCGTTTTTGAAGTGCACGGCAAGGAAAACCATGTCTCCTTGGCCAATTGGACGAGAATATGTATAGGTTTTATCTGCCAAAGTGGCGTTATTCTTAGACGGCTCGACCACTGATGCATCAATATCAATCCCGTTCTTGGAAAGCCTGAGGGATACTTTGTCGCTGTTCAAGTCAATTTCGTCGATCTGCAACTCGTAACCTTCGCCGAGAATAAGATATTCGCCGGTTCCCACCCTCTGTTCTTCATCATCGTCAAGAAGCACCTTGGTTAATTTTTCGTATTCCAAAAGGTTTGCGCCCTTCGACTCGTTGTAAAGATAACCATCTGCATATCCCGCAAAGTACTCTTGTCCCTGAAAGGCCATAGTCCAACGATTTCCCCAATCATCAAACTCCAGAGTATCTGCCTGTGCCTTCGTTGAATAGATTACGTTGGATTTTTGTAAAGAGCCGTCTTCGATGGTCAAAGTTATTTGCTCAGCTCCGATGTCATCGCCCAAATCGTAATAAAACCCTGCAAAATTCTGCGGCCCCCAAGAATAAGTCGCCTCATCGACAACATCTGCTATTGGGCCCCGTAAGATGGCCGCGCCATCATTCGCGACCGCAAGATGCAAGGATATTATTAATATTAAAGATAATTTCGTGACTTTCGAACTCGTCAAAATCATCACCTATCGAACAAACCAATCGAAACGGCCATCAATGATCACACCACCTTGTAAACGTAGAATCTAAGAGGATTCTCAGGACTTATGTCTTTTTGGCTAGAGGTCTTGATACCCATGTCACCAATTAGCAGAATATCTTTGCCCCTACTGAGAATAATATCTTTTTCCAAATTACTCATGGATATGGATAAATTTTCAGAATCTATGTTGTCTACAATCATTCGCTCGTATTCTTTGCCCACCCTCACCGTTGATGTCGTATCTGCAATCTGCCAAATTCCATCAACGGTAACCAGATCTCGTTCAACCCCAATAAAAGCGTTCTTAAAATGAATTGCGATGACCACCATTTCACCATTGCCCCATAGGCTTTTCTTAAAAACGTATGTGCCACCGTTTGCCTTCGGGTCAGAAAGGGATATTACGCCAGAATCCACCTTTGAACTCCCTTTATAAAGCTCAACAACTACTTTGTTTCCGTCTAAATCTATAGATCTGATGGCCAACACATATTCCTGGGCCAAAGGCACAACTGTACCAGATCCCATATTGATCTCCTGGTTGGAGTCTATAAGCACCTGGGAAAGACGGCCCTCGTCCAATAGATTAAATGTTTCTGATTCATTGCGCAAATAGCCGTCCGCATACCCCGCGAAGTAAGCTCTTCCCAAAAATCCCATGAGGTAATAATGACCCAAACCATCAAAGCTGAAGTTGTTTTTTCGAGCTATGGTCTCGTATACAGCACCAGTAACACGATTTAAACGATTATCAGTAACCGTTAAAGTGAACTTCTCAGTACCAATGCCGTTTTTGACATCGTAATAAAACCCCGCGAAATTGATTGGATCTAATACGTAGGTAGCACCGTCTATCACTTCAAACAAAGGCCCACGTACTTCAACAGCATTTGCGTTCGTGAATATCAGGAGAAAAAACACAAATGCAAATGCCGTAGCCCTCAAACAACTCATCACAATTCACCCATAGTTCCTATACCAATAAACGATCAAATGTAATAAAATTATTGATACAGACATGTCCGAAATAAAAATGATCTAAAATATACAGATATATCTATACAGTGGTGATAAAAGCAAAAAACTACTTAAAATTTGATTAAAAATGTAATAGAAAGGGGATTTAGAAATCCCCTACGATTTTTCTAAGATTGTATTTAGTCTCTCCTTCTCAGGACAAGGTAAGATACTGCCAAGAGACCAGTTAAGGCGAAGACCATCTCGAAGCCAGGTATGCCACCCTCGTCCTCAGCGGGAGCTTTCTCTATCTCTACAGGAGCTTCTTCGACTACTTCTTCCTCAGCAGGAGCCTCTTCGACTACTACCTCTTCCTCGACGGGAGTCTCTTCGACTACTTCTTCCTCAACCACTTCAGGCTCGACTACCTCAACAACCTCTTCTTCAGCGGGAGCTACTACAACTTCTTCCTCGCCCTCAATGACGAGCTCCTCGTAGATGTAGAACCTCAGAGGATCTTCAGCGGTAATATCGTCTTGGTCAGCGGTCTTGATTCTGATGTTCTCCATCAGAAGGGTGTCCTTGTTCTTGTTGAGCGTGATCTTGTTGTCCTCGTTGTCCATCTCGATGACGTAATCATCAGAGTTGACAGTCTGGACGGTCATCTTGTCGTACTCGGTGTCTTCCTCAACCTCAGTAACGGCGTCGGAAATTTGCCAAATACCATCAACGGTGGCCAGATCCTGCTCAGCACCACGGAAGGCGTTCTTGAAGTGAGCTGCGATGACAACGATGTCCTCGGTGTCGC
>Ga0272441_10005064_pt1 | contig 23262 bp, 20 predicted proteins | sample SSMProp6N_FD_193582 | JGI IMG/M metagenome (GOLD analysis project Ga0272441, IMG submission 193582) | Marine sediment archaeal communities from Little Sippewissett salt marsh, Falmouth, MA, United States - SSM-Prop-6N | ecosystem: Environmental > Aquatic > Marine > Wetlands > Sediment ...
GTGGAATCATCTCCCAGTATCGGTAGCGATGGAACGGTGTACATAGGTTCCTCGTATGACATAAACTCCGGCTACCTGTACGCCTTTGGAAAGGGACCGCTGGAGGCAGATGCGAACGGACCGTACTTTGGAATCGCCGAGGAGCTGGTAGCATTTTTTGGAGCTGCGTATGGAGGAAACGGTTCCTATGCTTTTTCCTGGGATTTTGGTGACGACAATACCTCTGAAGAACAGAATCCAACCCATACGTATGCCAGTCCCGGCAACTATACTGTCACCTTGACCGTCACTGATGCTGAAGATAATATTTCAGAGGATACAACCTGGGCCTTCATTGTAGAACGAACCGAGCTTGGCATCGACATCAGCAAGGATGGTATCATCATTAAGAATATAGGTGATGCTACTGCCTACGATGTCAAATGGACGCTAGATATTACAGGAGGCTTTCTTGGCCTAATCAACAAGCATCTTGATGGTAGAGACGAAGAACTGACTGTCGGAGAGGAAATTACTATGACTCTACCCTTTCTGCTAGGCCTTGGTCCGCTTACTGTCTCGGCAACAGCAGAGGCTTCCAATGCTGACAGTATTGCAGAGGCAAAAGACGGGTTTATTCTTCTCTTCTTTGTGATATTACCTTAATTTCTTAGTATGAATTTTTAGTCTATTTTTCGAGTTTACTAGTGTCAGTAAAACCTTAACTTTAATTTAAACTGATCAATCTTAAAATTAATTAAGAACTGTACTATCTTAGTTTGCATTATGAATACATTTAGAGGGTTTATAGCAATAGATATTGATACAAATTCAAAGATTAAAGAATTAATTCAGGCAATTAAAAAAATACAAGCAGATGTTAAACTTGTTGAACCTGAAAATATTCATATAACATTAAAATTTTTAGGTGATGTACATGAAGAGCGAATTAGGGATATTGAATCTATAATTGCAAATGCTTGTAAAAATTCAAAACCGTTTACAATAAATCTTGTTGGAACTGGTGTTTTTCCAAATCAAAATTATGTAAAGGTTATTTGGATCGGTATAGAAGATATAACATTAATTGAACCAATTGCTACATATATTAATGATAACTTAGTAAATCTTGGTTTTAAAAAAGATAATCGATTATTTTCACCACATATTACAATAGGTAGAGTTCGAACTGCAAAAAATAAACAAGAACTAATAGCCTTAATTCAGCAATTTCAAAATGTAGAATTTGGAAAACAAGATATTAATTCAATCAAACTTATGAAAAGTGTTTTGACACCAAAAGGACCAATCTATTCAATAGTTAAGGAACTATCATTATAATTGGAGGAAATACAATTATAAACTGGTTTTTTACACTAGGATTATTCAATCTTATCTTGTTTATTTTTAGTTTAATTATTTTTTTACATAACGAAAAATTAAAAAAATTACCACATTTAATTATTGAAGGAATTAATAAAAATCTTAAATATCTAGTAATAATTTTTATTATTGTTATTATTCATTTGATAGAGGTAAACATTCTTGATTCTTATTTTACAAATCTAGTGGGAATTGATTTTGCAGCCGCTCTTCAATCCATTGAGGATAATATTGTTTTTTTAATATCACAACAATGGATTCTACCTTTAGTGTACTTCTTTACTACTATCTATATAGTTGTCTATCCTTTTACGTTATGGTTTTCGCCTTTCTATTTTGTAGTAACAGGTAATCAAAAGGCTATGAAAAGCTTAAGTTATGGTCTTATGATTATCTACGCTCTTGCTTTACCGTTTTATCTTTTTTTACCTATATCAAACGTATATACATACTATGGTCTTGGCTCCCCTCTAGAGGCAACACTTAGCAATGTCGAAGAATTTTTTTATGCAACAACTACCCACAATAACTGTCTTCCCTCCTTGCATGTTGCTATGACTGTTCTTATTGCTTATACGATAACCCATACAAAAAATAAGAGATTGATTCTGTGTAACTATATCTGTTCATTATTAGTAATTATCTCAGTTATCTATTTAGCTATTCATTGGTTAACTGATGTTGTATGCGGATTATTTCTTGCTTTTCTGACTATTTATATATTAAAAAACTATGTTCTGGAGGACTAAATGGTTAAGAATTTTTCAGAAATGGAGAAAGACATCTTACAAAAGATTACACCGACAAGTAACGAACGAAAGACGTTGAATAGTATAGTTCAAGAACTGACCCATCTAATACAACAAAAAATAAGAGAAAAAAATTTCCCTATCACTACAAAATTAGTTGGTTCAATTGCAAAAGATACCTATTTACGAACAGCATTGGATATCGACTTATTCTTGTTATTCCCACTCACTTATTCAAAACAGGATTTAGGATCTATTGCAATTTCTATTGGAGAAGAAATACTGAAAAATACGGAAAAATGTTATGCAGAGCACCCCTATATACGAGGTAATTATCAAGGTTTTAAAACGGAAATAGTTCCAAGCTATAGGATTGAATCCTCCTCCCAAAAACTCTCTGCAGTTGATAGAACCCCTCTCCATACCAAATATATTCAACAAGAATTATCCGAATCCCAGAAAAACGATATACGCCTTTTCAAACAATTTCTAAGGGGGATAGGATGTTATGGTGCTGAAGCTGAAGTGGAAGGGTTCTCCGGATATTTATGCGAAATTCTTATCTTAAAATATAACACATTTCACAACCTCGTAAGATCTGCACAGGATTGGAGAGTTGGTACCATACTTTCGCTTTCATCTGATCCCGGTTCTGTTTTTGCCACTCCTCTTATCTTTATTGATCCTGTTGATGCTGAGAGAAATGTTGCCTCTGCTCTCTCCCCAGAAAAATTTTCATTTTTTGTTCATGCATGTAAAGCCTATGTAAAAAAACCTGGCACTACGTTCTTTTTTCCCAATCCAATACAGCCATGGTCTCTTTCTCAAATTAAGGAGAAACTACGATCAAAGACTATTGTAGGAATTCAGTTTTCAAAACCAAATATTATCTCAGAAAACCTCTTTCCTCAACTACGAAAGGCAACACGTTCGATACAGGAATTATGTGAACAAAGCAACTTTACGGTGTACAATACAACATTCCATTTATCTCCTACAAATATAACCATAATTCTTGATATTAAATCAGAGAGATTATCAAAAACCACCAAACATCTTGGCCCCCCAATAACGATGAAAAAAAACGCTGAAGAGTTCATACAAAAATGGACCAGCCATCCAAGAGCGATTGCACCTCCTCAAGTTAGGAATGGCCGTTTGTTTGTGACTATCGTGAGAAAGTATTCAGATATACAACCATTATTACAAGAAAATCTAAATGCGTTGAGTATGGGAAAACATCTTGATGCGATCATTAAAAAGAAATATTTTATTTTAACAAAAGAAGAACTCGTACAAAAAAATCTTCGTTTATTTTGGACGGAGAATCTAGATAAAAAAATGCCCTGGGGGCGATAGAACGTACTACCAACGTCTAATAGGAATATTTTTATTATACGAAAGGATTTGCATATGCAGGCGTATATGCAGATGGATGGGATGAGATTCAGAACTCTAATCTTTACAAGTATTCTTATATTATTTACGTTTTCCTGTTTTCTTCCCACTAATTTCTTTGAAAGTTGTAGAGCAGGTACACCAACAACGCTCTATGTTGGTACAAATGAATTATATACCACTATTTCAGCAGCCATTGAAAATGCTTCCGATGGCTATCGTATTGTAGTTTACAATGGAACGTATTACGAGAATATTACTATTGATAAACGACTCGATTTATTTGGAGAAGAACGAAATATTACAATTATAAATGGAAACGGAAGAGATACGGTTATCACTATCAATGCCAGTAATGTTAATATTTCACACTTCACTATTAAAAACAGTGGCAGCTCCTCAACTGATGCAATGATTCGGGCAAATTATGGGAATACAATCATTACTGATAATATTATTTCAAATGGTTATCATGGTATTATTCTAAATAATTCTGATGGTCATTTCATTTATGATAATATCATTACAAACAATTCAGGTGATGGTATTCGATTAAATCAATCGGATAGTAACGATAATATTTCCTATAATATTATAACTAAAAACGGCAATGGAATCTACTTTTATAATTCAGATAGTAATAAGATTTATAATAACATTATAAAATTTAATAGTCAAAATGGTATTTTCATCAATAAAACATGTGATACAAATTACGTTGTGAACAATAATATAACGGATAATAATAATCATGGCATTTATCTTAATGATTTTTCAAATTATTCAGTAATAAAGAATAATGGTATTTATAGTAGCAATAACTCAGGTATTGTTTTTGAAAACTGTAGTTGGACTACAGTAAATGCAGCTAATAAAATTAGCGGTCACACGAATTATGGAATGATGATAGTTGGTTCTAATAATGTTATTCAAAGTAATATTTTTACCCATAATAATAAAGATGGATTATTCCTTAATGCAGATGACAATAATACAATTTCTAGTTGTACGATTGCCTATAATATTCTCATAGGTATTCGATTGTATAATTCAACGGCAGACTATATTTATACCAATGAAATTTTTAACAATAGTCAATACGGTGTCTATTGCGATTTCTTTTCCTTCAATAATAGGATTTACAATAACTATTTCCACGATAATACAAAGAATGCAATCGATAAAAGTCAAAATAGAAATGTCTGGAATCTTGGCAAAACCTTGGGAACAAATATTGTGGGTGGAGGATATATAAGTGGCAACTACTGGGATGATTTTGATGAAATAAGTGAAGGGGCATCTGATCCCAACGGCGATGGAATTTCAAATACTGCATATACCATCTACAATGATAATAAGGACAATGGTCCACTTGTAGATGTTACACCACCTAGCATTGGAACGCCCCAGATTTCTCCTAGCACTCAGACCGTAGGAAGTTATACAAATATTACAGTAACTATAACAGATAATATCGAAATTAAAAATGTCTATTTGGTCATGACTGACCCAAATGGAAATTCAAGCAACCTTTCGATTACTCAAAATAAAATTGGAAATACGTATTACTATCGAAGACAATTTTCTCCTGTTGGAATGCATGAATTTTATATAGCTGCAAAAGATCCTATGAACTGGGCAACATCTCTTAATCAAACCTTTTATATCAATGAAGGAACCGCCCCTACCATTGTAGATAACAGTCCTTCTTTTGCTTCTCCTTCTAGTCTCTATACGTTTAATGCAACAGTAACCGATGATGCAGATAGTGCCTGGCAACTTTCAGTCTATGTGATATGGTATCATGGAGATGAAAGTGGCAACTACTCAATGACCAATGTTGTAGGTCATTATTTTGAAAAAACAATTACCTTGCAAAGGAGTCTTCAGGATTTGTCGTACCACTATTATGCAAAAGATCATTGGGGTAATGCAGTCACTAAATCGACAACAAATGTCTCTGTAACTGATACTCAAGCTCCCTCAATTCAAATAGAACAATATGGCTCTTCCTTTGATGAATTGCCAGGAAGTTTTACCTTTGCAGCAACCGTAAGAGACAATTATGTTCTAAGAAGTGTCTATATTTCTTATTGGTATAATGGAAGTAGTACTTGGACTGTAGATATGGATGATATGGGGAATGATTATTATAAAAAAGTGATTCTTCCTCAAGGCCCTCCAGATCGAATTTACTGTATTATTTATGCTAATGATACGAATGAAAATCTAAATGACACACAATCTCCAACTGCCATTCATACAGGCCCCTATACCGGAACAATTTTAGGAGATATAACCTTTAATGCCTCGCCAAGTTTTGATCTTGATGGAACAATCGCGAATTACTCTTGGACTTTTGGTGATGGAACTTCTGGATATGGAGCAAAACCAACAAATGTGTACTATTCAAATGGTAATTATTCCGTTACTTTAACTATCACTGATGATGATAATAATACTGCTACAAACTCAACCTATGTTGTTATTTCTAATCATTCTCGAGTGACGACATCTAATGAAACAAGGACATTAGTAAACAGTGATTTTAATATCTCCTTAGTAGACAATTTCTTTAGTTACGATACTAATGGAGATGATATTGTAGATACTTTTATCGATCCAAACAGTCTTCTAAGTGCTATCCATAGCGGATACTTTGATTTAGATGATAATATCTGTTTCTTAATATCCATTGATGATGAAATTATTCCAGAATTTATATGGAATTCAACAATGGATACTATTTATCCTATCACCCATGTAAATGGTGTTGTTGATAATATTGTCATTGATGAAGAGGATGAGCAAGCAATCGTCTATTTGATTGTTGAAAAAGCAAATTGGATTTTTATAGAGGCCGATGATATCTACCCTGATTCTCCATTAACGATTACATCAGCTAGTTCCACGATTGCTTCAGAGAGAATATGGCGAGAAAATAGTAAAATTTATATTTTTGACGATCCAGAAACTGAATATACTCTTGTTTTTGATAATATTTTTCCTGATCTAGAATCTCCTTTGTTTTCTCCTAGCGATGGGGGTGTTGTTGATGAGAATAATCCAACTATAACTATTACATACAATATTCCAGTTACTATTACATATGCTACATTTGACGTTTTTGATATCCATAATCAGTTAACTGCATCAGATAATCTTGTTTTTTCTTATTCTCCAGCAGGATATCTTGAAGATGGCACTTATTATCTTAATATCGATGCGCAACCGCTTCAAGGGTCAGGTTATGATTCATCAAGTGCAACCTATTTTTATTTTGCTTGGGCTCAACCGCCTGAACAAAGTTTTTTAGAAAAACACTGGATGTTCTTACTTTTTGGTACCGCAATCGGTGGATTCATAGCTATTCTTCTCTTTTTTAAAATAAAACAGGTTTCTATTGATGATTTTGTGTATATTAAAAATAGAAAAATAATTCCCTTTTTTAAAACGATAATTTTCGGTCCGGTAAGTATTGATATTCCAGAGGAAAATGTTACAAAGGCAGAATTTTATGTGGATGGTCAACTTAAAAATATAGTTACAGAGAAACCATTCTATTGGAAATGGGAAGAAAAAGCGTTTATGAAACATACGTTGGAGACAAAGATATATGATCAACAAGGGAATAGCTCATCAACGGGAGAGATGAGTTTCTATATCTTTAATCTAACACGATCTAAATAGGTAGTTTAACAACAAATTTACTTCCTTTGCCAACTTCGCTTTCTGCCCAAATTTCTCCTTTATGTTTTTTCACAATCTCTTTACAAATATACAGTCCTAGACCTGTTCCAGCATGACGTCTATCTTCTCCAGTATAGGCTTGATATAATTTCATAAATATCTTTTTTAATTCATCCTTTGAAATTCCAATTCCTGTGTCTTCAACTAAAATAAAAAGATATTTGTCATTTGTTTCAGCTCTAAGAATGATATGTCCCGAATCCGTGAATTTTATTGCATTACCTATAAGATTTTTTAAAACTTGCGATAAACGGTATTTGTCACCAAATATTTTTGGTAGGTTCTTAGGTATTTTCTTAAGAAATTTCAAACCTTTTTGCTCTATAGCAGGTCTCATATCCTCAGCAGCGTCATCAAGAATTATTTTGCTGTCGGCCCTTTCCATATTAAAGCGCATAGTATCTGTGTCAAGCCGTGATACATCCAAAATATCATTAACTAACAGAAGTAAACGCTCAGCGTTTCGTAAACCAATTCGTGCCCAATTTTTAACTTGTTCACTTGTTTCTTTATCAGATTCAATAAGTTCAAGGTATCCTTTAATTGGAGTAACTGGAGATTTAAGTTCATGGGCTGCAATGTTCATAAATTCTGTTCGTAAATTCTCTGATTTTTTTAATTCCCGAACAACTTTTTCCCGCTCTGTGACATCTCGAACAGTACAAACAGTTCCCACAAATTTATCATCTTTATATAATGGTGCAATATTTACTTCAATGGGTATCTCATAGCCCTCTTGATGAACAACGTCTAATTGAATATTTTCGATTTTATCGTTCTTTTTTCTAACATCAAGGAGAACTTGTTGAAAGAGATAGACAGAAGATTCAGAAAGATATGAACGAAAGAGAGTGGCAAGAATTTTCCCCTTTCTCCTTCCTAACAATTTTTCTAACGTTGGATTGATATAAGTTAATCTACCCAAGGTATCGGTTGTAAATACTCCATCTGCAGAAGTTTCGGCTAGAACCCGATATTTTTCTTCTGATTTTACTAATTCATTCCATACTTGCTTTCGCTGGGTGATATCAGAAATGACAACTAAATCACCAATAATTTTTTGGTTTTTATCTCGTACTGGATTGCCATAGACCATTCCAACTTTTTTTTCTTTAGTTTTTGCAATAAACTCCAGTTCATAAGGATGGAGATCATTTTCTTCCATCCTATGACCAAAATTCTTCTTTGCAATTATTTTGCTCTCTGTAGGTAGGAATGGGAGCTCAAAAATCCTTTTACCAATTATCTCTTCTTTTTTGTAATCTAGCCAATCACATATTCTATCATTGGCATCTAAAAGAATTCCCTTTGTGTTGATGAGTATAATTGCTTCTGGAGATAATTCAAAAATTGATCGGTATTTTTCTTCACTTTCCTTGAGTATGGTTTCAGAATACTTTCTGTCAGTAATATCTTCCATGGTAGTATGCACAGATTTGACATTTTTTTCTTTATCAAAAGATAAAAAATCATGGATGACAAATATCTTTCTTTGATTACTTTTTGTGAAGAATGTTCGTTCATGACCGCCGGTATAATCTTTTCGACTCTTTACTTTATCTAGAAACGATGCTTGTGCTGTTTTTCTTTCAATAGGGTTGATAAAATCAAAAATGGATTGGCCCATAACCTCTTCTTTCTTATATTCTAGGGTATTACACCATTTTTCATTTACATCTGTAATGATGCCTTGAGGGTCAAGAGTGTGATAAGGAACTGGAGCTCGTTTATAGAGAAGTTTAAATTTTTTCTCTGATTCCTCTAATGCTTCTTCTGCTCTCTTTTGCTCTGTAATATCTTTTATAACTCCAATTGAACCTATAACTTCTCCTTTATGATTTTTTAAAACACTTAACGATAGATCAACATCTATTAACTCGTTTTTGTTGTTGATAATTTTAGTTTCTAAATGATGTTGCATACCTTTCTGTCGAACATTTTCTGCTCGAATTTTTTTCCATTCTGTTGGAGGATACAACGATTCAACAGGTTTATATGAAAGATCTTTATCACCCAATCCAAAGAGGTATTGAGCATAGTTATTCCAAGAAATAATTTGTTCTTTTTCATTTGTTAAGGTAATTGCCACAGCAGAATTTTCAAAAATTGTTTTGTATCTTTCTTCGGATTCAATTAATTTTTTCTCGGTTTTCTTAAGTTGGCTAATATCTTTTATAATGCCAACTGAGCCAACTGATTTTCCCCCAGAACCTTTTAAAATACATAAAGATAATTCTACATCAAATGTCCCTTTTCCTTTTCGGAGCATTTTAGTTTCCATCTTATATTTTATACCCTTCTGTCGAACATTTTCTGCTCGAATTCTTTTCCATTCGTCTGGAGGGTAGAGTGAAGCAATGGGTTTAAGATATAGTTCCTCCTCTCTCATGTTAAATAAATCTTCAGTATATTTATTCCAAGAGAAAATACGTTCATTTTGGTCGACGATCGTAATGGCTACAGCATAATTTTCAAAAATTATTTTATAGTTATCATCAAACTGTTGAAGCTCTGTTTTTTCCTTTTTATCTAGATTCTCTTTTGGAACCATAATTGTTTCTTGTGTTGGTCCTGAATTTGAATCAGATATTTGAATACTTTCTGAGTGAAATTTTCCCTGTAATTTTCCAGTTTGTTCTTCTTCTCGTAATATTTTTACAATATCTGGGTCGTCCTTCATTTTTCACCTTCTGCACTATAGGGAATAAATTATTTAATCTCTACGAACAAATCAAACTATTGAATACCCATCATTTATATTTAGCATCCCAGAGTATTGGTAATGATATTATTCATATAATAAATCTATTCTTTTAATAGATTGTCAACTTTTTCTAGTAAAGTATCCTTATCAAATGGTTTCATAATATAGTCGGCTAAACCCTCATCTAGAAGAACTTGTTTTCTTTTCTCAGAGATTTCTAAAACACTCATGAACGCCACTTTAATCTCTTTATTCTTCTTTTTTATTCGATTAAACACATCCCATCCGCTCATACCTGGCATCATAATATCAAGAAGAACTAAGTCAACCTTTTCTTTTTCTAACTTTCTGAGACATTCTTCACCGCTATATGAAGGAACAACAGTATATCCACCAAGTTCTAAAACCGTTCGGGTTAAATCAACAATATCTGGCTCATTGTCAACAACCATAATCTTTTTCATAGTTGGTATCTCCTCAATCAAAGATGTAGTAAGGATTTATTATAAGAATATATCGTTTTTACACTTTTAAAACCATCTTAAAAAAATCTGCAAAGAGAAAAGTTAAAGTCCTTGTTTTTGATATGTTATAAAACTCAGTGGTTTTTGTAGGGATGTGCATGGAAAAGAATAATGAAATCAACATTCGGATTCAAATTGATAAAGATTATAACTCTGGTGATTTTAGAATAAATATATTTTTTAATAAAGATGCACCAAATCTCAAAGTCGATAAAGAATATATTAATTGGTGTCCGACAGACCAAGAAATCGAATTTCTTCTAGAAACCTACGATATGATAGAGAAAAGAAAAAATTCACTCTCTGCAAAACAGTATACTGAACAGCCTACCATGGAACAACATTCAAAGAATCTGGTTGGAGATTCTACTCAAAAAGAAAATGCAGAATTTGAATCGATTGGGACAACAGAAGATGATGAAGTAACAATACCTAATAATGACAATAAGAAAAATGAAGAAAAAATCTTTATTCAAGCAGACCATGAGACTATCGATAAAATTTTAGAGAAAAAAAAGGACGATCAAGAAGATTCTTATACTGCTGAAGCCGATGATCAATCAATTATTGACAAGGTTTTAAAACAAAATATAAAGAAAAAAGATAAACATAATTATTAATTAATTATATTATAAAAAATCATATTTTTTGCACATATCTCTAATGTTTTTATTTAGCTCTTGACTATAATAAATAGAGGGCAGAATTGTAGATTTATATAATTCATGATATTTTTGTATTAGTGTTGGGTAGTGTTTTTGCAGTTCTTCAAAAAAATCTTCCTTTTGTTCCCCTTTCAATTCTAATTGTTTATAAAGAAAATATCGAGCAGAATACTTCTTTGCTTTTCTTATTATTTTCTCAATTTCTTTATCTGTGATATAAGGTAAAATCGGTATAAGTGCCACCCCCGCTTTAATTTTATTTTGATTTAGCTGTTTGATAAGTTTTAATCTAGCTATAGTACTTGTAATATTTTTTTCAAATATACTAGATACTTTTTCCTGCAATGAAAGAAGACTAACAGTAATCTGACTATCCATGGATGTTAATAACTGTTTATCCCTTATGATTAATGGAGATTTTGTTAGAATATGGCATGGAAAATCATTTTTTTTAATTATTTGTAATATTTTTTTTGTGATTTCGTATTTTTGTTCACATGGTTGATAAGGATCATGAACAGATCCAATGATTATTGGACCTTGTTTAAGTTCTTCCAATTCCTCCTGTAACATTGCATCAGCGTTTTGTTTGATGTATATTACGTTTTCTTGAGAAGAATCACAATATGAGCACCCAAATTCACAATTTTGATAGGGATCAATACTGTACATACCATGAAAAAGTGTATCGGGTCGTGTGATTTTTCTTACTAAAGATGTACACAGTATTTCTCTATACTGCATTACATTTCCTCAGGAGCAGTAATTCCTAATAGATTCAATGCATTTAAAAGAACAATTCGTGTTGCTTCAACTACGACAATTCTTGCATTTTTTAGCTCTTGATTTTGTTCTGTTAGCACAGGACAATCTCGATAGAATTGATTAAATCTTGCTGCAGTTTCAAAGAGAAAGTTGGTAATGATATGCGGCTTAAAATTATTATATGCCTCTTCGATGATAACTGGAAATTGTGCTAAGTGTTTGACTAAATTGATCTCGGATTGATGGATTAGTATTTTTTCATTAAATGCTCTCTTTGTTTCTTTTACTTTTGTAAGAATGCCACAAGTTCTTGCATGTGCATATTGAATAAAAGGAGCTGCATTTCCTTCAAAATTTAAAGCATCTTCCCATTGAAATACTATATCTTTTTCTGGTTGGACCTTAATGATGTTATAACGAAGGGAACCTATTCCTACAATGGAAGCAATTTTCTTCATTTCGCTTTCAGAAAGCTCATTTCCTCTTCTTTTCTTTACTTCTTTATAGGCTCGTTCAATACATTCATCAATTAGTTCATCTAGGTAAACAACCCGACCACGACGTGTTGACATTTTGCCCCCAGGAAGCGAAACGAACGCATAAAAAACGACTGCTGGGCGTGTTTTTTCATTTAATAACTCTAATGCAATATCGACTTGTTGAGATTCTAATTTATGATCCTCTCCAAGAATATTAATTAAAATATCTGCCTGTTGTGCTTTCCAAAGATGATAAGCAATATCTCTAGTAGCATAAAGAGTAGTGCCATCTTTTCTTAAAATAAAGAATTTTGTTGTTCTTCCTTTGATTCCAAAAGATTTCAAATCTAAGAAAAGCCCGCCATTTTCTTTTTTGCAATAGGGAGTCTTCTTAAGTTTTTTTACTACTTCATCAACACTCTTATCTTTAACAAAAGTAGATTCAGGGATAAATGTATCTAATTGAATATTAATTTTATTTAGACTTTGAATTATCCCCTCTAACACAGGTTTATAGGCGTTTTGTATGATATCGATAGTTGTTGTTTCTCCCTTTTCTGCTTTCTTAACAATTTCTGCTATTTCTTTCTGAACTTTAGGGTCTTCCTCTAATTTCTTATTTGCGATTTGGTAATATCCTACGTATTTATGGTCTGGCTTAGAGTATTTTGATTCAGGAAGATCCATTGAACTAAAGTTCTGTATGCCCCAAGATAAGATTGCCACTTGTTTACCCATATCATCTAAGTAGAACTGTGCATCAACGCTGTAACCTGCTGCTTTATAGATACGTACTAAAGTATCTCCAATAATAGGATTTCTTGCGCGACCTATGTGTAGAGGACCATTTGGGTTTGCTGAGGTATGTTCAATAATTACCTTCTCTTTTTTCTTTTTGAGAGTTCCATATGTTTCTTTTTTCTTCAAAATCTCTGTTAATGTTAAAGAAACCAAGATTTCTGTATTGATAAAAAAGTTTACATAACCTCCTTGAGCAACTACTTTACTAATCATCTTAGTTTGAGGAATTTGTCGTGCAATATCTTCTGCGATTGACTGAGGTGATTTTTTTAAGTAAGGGGCCAAAGAAAAACAAGGAAATGCAGCATCCCCCATAGTTTCAGGAGGTTTTTCTAATTGAATTTTCACATTATATGGTGACAAAATATTTTGTAATACTGATATAATTTGATTTTTGAATTCATATATTGGATAGGTCATTGTGAAGGAGGAAATAGAATAATCTTTAAAGGGTTTTTGCACTTATTATTAATTATATTGTTATCCAATATAGCCTAACTCATCTGGTTTTTCTTTTGCCATACTCTCCATTTCACTTAACTGTTTGGCAATCATTTCGATTTCTTTAGCCTTGTCTTCTAACCTGGAGAGATCGATATCAATGTTTGTAATTTTTGTTATAATTTTTAAAACAGCTTTAGCACTTTTCGGATCAACAAGATAACCAGGTGTTTCACCCATAAAACAGGTTCCTTCAAATCCTCGTAGCTTTCCTAAGCCAAGGAGTAAACCACTTGCACCAATAATGCCGCCCCCTGGTTCATTTTTTTTGAAAACGGCACCGAAACTTTTCATTTTCTTAACTAAATGTTTGTCAGTCGTAGCAAAAAGGACTTTTGGAGTTTTAATTTCATGTCCTAACCCATATCCTCCTAGGGTATACATTTGATGCACCCCGAGATTTTCAATAAGATCAAGAATGGTCTCGACTAGTTCATACTGTCCTTGTGAAGAAAGACCTTGATAATCTCCTGTTAATAAAATAAGATCTTTTTGATTTTTCTTTTTTGCTTTGAGATAGAAGAATTCGTTATTAACTAGTTTAATGGTACCATCAGCGTTGATAAATACCTGTGGAGGAAAATCCTTGCTATACAATTCAGCAAATTTCTTTGCTCCCGTTATTTCAATCAGATGTTCAACAGCAAGTTTTCCAACATTTCCAATTCCTGGTAATCCCTCAATTAGAATGGGATCTTTCAACTTCGGTTTTTTACCAATATATCTTACATTGACAATGTTCATTTTGATCAATTCTTTATCAATTTTTTTAATTTTCTTCTATAACTCCCATAATGATCTTGTGAAGAGAAGCGTGCTGGTTTTTTAGAAATAGTCTTTTCATGACACTGTTTGCATATTATTTCTAGCGTATACTTATTACATTTTTTACAATATAAGATTTGAGACATTATTCTATTATCTCTCTTTTAAATTCACATTCACCTTGATATTGAGAAATATGTTGAGTAGTTTTTTCTACAGCTTTTTTCATTTGGTCTTCAGCAATCTTATAGTCAGGAGCTTTAACTGTGATAAGATATCGTGGCGCTCCAATGTATTTAATAGATATATTCACATCCTCAAACTCGCTACTTTCTGCCATAGCAAGTGCTTCTCGTATATATTTTATACCATCAGGTAACCAGGAAGTTATTGTAATCATTCCTTTTATTTCTACAAACGGTATAGCAATATTGTCCTGGGCGATAATTTTAAAATCTTTAAGCCATGAACCCTGAAATCCATCATTTTTTAAGGTGGTACAATCATAGGCACATTCTTCAAAGGCACCATATAATGTACCATATTTTTTTATTAAATCAAAACCAAATTCTTGAAAGCATTGATCTACACTTTTACCCACTTTCTCAGCAACCATTTGTATAAGCTTTGCAGCCTTCTGACCGTTTTTCCACTCTTGTATTTTATCTCTTCTTTGATGTTCATTGACTCGTTTTAAGGAAAGATCGATATGATTTTTTGCAGCATCTACATTTAAAACTTTACAGACTACCTTTTGCTTTTCACGAACATGATTGCGAATTCGTTTAACCCATCCTGTCGCAATTTCAGATATGTGAATAAACCCTTCTTTATGTGGATATTCGTCTAATGAGATAAATGCACCAAAATTCTGAACTTTGTTGACTGTTCCAACAATTAATTCACCCTCATCAGGAAAATCCTTTTTCATCATACAAGCGTACCTTATTCTATAGTTTCTAAAATTTTACCTTTTATCTTTGCTTTTCCCCCAGCTGGAATGGCTAATTTACTTCCGCAAATGTGGCAATGAACCGTACTGCTGGCTCTATCAAATAAGACTTGCTCATTTTCGCAATCGTTGCACCGAATCTTAATAAATTTACTCTTTGCTTTCATGATTTACCCCCCTATATCAACTTTTTTTGCACGTTGGCTAGGTGGTTGAAATGTTTTTTTACATTGAGTACATACATATTTCAATGGAGCACGTCTGCTCGTTTTTTCTCTTCCCTCGGGTTTAGGGCGTGGAAATCCCCCGTATCCACGCATAACTCGTCGAAATCGGCGTTGACCTTTCTTCAATTCACTTGCTTTTCGTTTCTTTACTTTTTCAACATCATGTACAGTATGTTTTTTGCAAGAAGGGCAATATCTTTTAATCTTCCGTGGCTTTTGCATATACATCACAGTTGGATTGTATCGGTAATTAAGACCATATATAAAAAGGTAAGGTGAGTTACTTTATCTGTTTTACGACACTTCTTTTTTGTAACGGCTGGCTGATTTCTTCGTTTATTGACAGTACATCATCTTTTCGTAGTGAATATATTTTTAAGTCAGTTCCAACAAACTCTGGAATAGTTTTGGTGACCTGGATAATAGGATTTTTATTCTTTGAAGGAAGCGAATCCGTGGGTTCTGTATTAATTTGACTGCTTTTTTCCTCCTGATACTTATCTCTCTTAAAAATGTTCTCTCTAACAGTGGTAATGTTTTCCACTAACCTATCAAATAATTTACGTTCAATATCTAAAATATCCTTTAAATCTGGTTTTCCCCCCCTAACAGTAGAAAGTGCGGCTTGTACAAGTTTTTTTTCTCGAGACTCATAAATGCTCTGTGCAATTTTATTAGTATTCTGAATTTCTTCTTTGTAAAGTTTCATTTTTTGTTCATTTTCCTCTTTTTTTAAGTTTTCTTCAAGATACTTTATATATTTAGACAAATTCTGATAAAAATTCTTGTTGATTTTTGAAAATGATGGTGAGTTTTGTTCTAACTGTTGTGTTCTTCTCAGGGCTTTGTAATCCATTTCATCAGAATTCATATAACCCCCATCATACATGAAAAAGCAGTATTAAAGAGTTTCATATTAAGAGATTCTAATTACTCGAGTCCGTGTTCAGTTAAAAAAAAGATTATATTCTTGCCTTCAGGTTGATATCGATGTTTCACGATAGTTGCTTGTCTTTTCCCTACGTCTTTCTTATCAAATCGCACTACGGTTTTTACCATGTGTTCAGTATCTCGATTCGTAAAAGGTTGTATTCTTCCATTCTTATCTGTATACACCTGCTCAGTAACTAGAATAAATAAATCGTTTTTTCGTGCTGAAATTTGTAGATTAGTCATCTGTCTAATGAAACATCGTATACTGCCCTGCTTGTCATGTTCCATTTCTATCCGATAAAGCAGGTTTATGGTATCGATGATAAGAAGGGGGACATCCTGTAGTTTGACAGCCTCTGAAATGCTTTTTTCTTGATCTTCTAGAGTTAAGGGATGCTTGAACAATATCTTTTTTAAAATTTTTTCGTAATCATATTTCTGATTACAAATTTGCCTCAGCCGCTCAATAGAAACACCTTCTGAGTCGATGTAGACCACCCTCTGATTACGATTTGCACATTCCCTCGCGGCTTGGAGACAAACATTTGTTTTTCCGGTTCCCGCTTCTCCAAAAATTTTTGTAATAATGCCAGATTCAATACCGTTTCCCAATAGAGTATCAAGTGATTTACAGCCTGTCAGTAATCTTTTCATTTTAAAAAAAGAGGAGCAGCAGATAAAATAAAAAGTTTTACTCGTTTTCCCAATATATCTGATCAAAGATATAGTCATCCCATTTTTTTAATCCAAGAGCTATCTGTAACTCGATAGGAGTCAGAATAGGAATTTTATATTGTAGATAATCGTCAATAGCGATTCTTGGACATGCTGTGGAAACAAAGCAATCAATAGCTCCAAAACAAAGTAATGAAGTAGGAGTTAGAGTATCAAGTGCCAACATCACCGCATTTCGATGCATGTGATGAAGCATTTTCTGGAGTTGTTGGGCTAAATGAATTCTTTGTTGACCTTGTTTTAATCCTATTAAAATTCCAAATGTTTTTGCCTGTTTAGCACTGGCAATTGCCCCATATCGTTGCCGGAGAATCGTCTCTTTCATTTCTACTAATTCATCTTTTTTTACTATATTTGTATAGGGATCAGCAGCAATAACTGGTTTTTTTGAACTAAGTAATAATCCAATTGGATGAAAAGTGCCACTACCAAGAAAAAGAAAACTATCAACCTTATCTTTTATTTTCATGCCTGCAGAAAAATTACAACCAATGATTTGTCCTTCATGTGTAACTCTTTTATCTCCTTTTGCAATAATTGGGGTAAAATTGTTTTTTTGTAAGATGTCCTTTGCTAAGGCAATCATATGGAGATGTTGTGCAGTTGTGGTAATACCAATCTTGGTCCCTTCTAGAAAGGGAAGCGATTTTTGTACAACATCTGAGACATTCAGAGTTGATAGTGCGTTGATAAATCGTGTTGGAATGATTGTTGCCGCATCATTGGGAATTGGTGTATGTCCAACCTGGATTATTAAATCGACATGCAAATCCTTAAGCTTATAATCAACAATGTCACAAGCCCCATAACAAGGATCTGCACAAATGATAAAAGATGCCCCAGTTTTTTCTTCTAGATACTTAATGATTGTTAAAGCATTTCTTTTTAATCCTTCTGGAATCTGAAGTGCAATATTTGAGTATTTCTTTTGAAGGATTTCTTGAATTACATCCTTGAATTCTAAAGTATAGTCAGCGATCTTCATTTGATATCCTCAAGGATTCTACTAATAAGATTTTGATAGAGTGTCATCCTCTGTTCATAAAAACTTTTTGACGTGTCAAATTCGATAACCCTTTCGTCTAAAGAAAAAGGCTCGTATGTTGTTTTTTGATTGAGATAAATCTCCCAACGTCCATCAGAAATAGATTTCTTTTTTACCCGTTCATCCAATCGTTGTTTTACAATATCATCTGGGCATATACATTCGATCAAATACAGCATAGCATTGTATTGTTTTGCAAGAGTGACTATATTTTTTCGATATTTCATTTTTTGAAACGTTGCATCTACAACAATATTTTTTCCTTCTTTCAAGAGTTCTGCTACTTTTTCAAACACTTTTGTATATGTTGTATCAACTTTTTTAGGAGAGTATAATCCTGTATTGATAGTATCGTGATGTCTTTCGTATTTATTGATACCGGCAAGTTCTTTTCGAACAATGTCCGTATTTATCTGAGTGGCATGATAATCAATTGCTAACTTTAAGGCAATGGTGCTTTTTCCTGTTCCGGTCAGTCCACATACCACTAAAAGAAGAGGCCGTTTTTTCTTGAAAGACAACAAGCATAATTGTGCATAATAATAGGATAAATCGTAATATTTCCTAGCAATGTCTATAATGTGTCGCTGTTGCGTTTTTTCAATATTTGGATCTTCTAATTGGAAACCTATAACCTTACCTCTAACATAAGCTCTATATGATTTATAAAAATTTAATACATCCAGAATTCCAACATCACCACTCTTTTCAATATATTTTTGAATAAGATAACTGGAGAGATGGGAATAATTTTGATAATCTAAATCCATAGCAAGAAATCCAATATCTGATCCCACATCACAATACCGAAATCGTTTGTTAAATTCAATACAATCAAAAATATAGATGTTATCAGTAATAACGATATTTCCCGAATGGAGATCTCCATGACAATCATGAATAAAACCTTCTACAATCCGGCGGTTGAATAGGTCCTTGTTTTTCTTGAAAAAATTATCTGTAGTCTCTTTAATGAAGTTATATGATCCTTTAGGTATTGTTACATCAACTACAGATTGAGTTTGTTCAAAGTTTTCATCAATATTTTTTTTAATACTTGCCCAATCACCATATCCATCTATTTCTTTAGAATGCTTGCCAGCATTGTAAAAATCAACAAGAATATTACAAATTTTATCAATAATTCCCTCTGTTATTTTACCTCGTCTTAACAGATTGGTCATTATATTTTCCTGGGGAAATTCCTTCATTTTTAAAATATATTCAATAATCTTTCCCTTCCCCCTTAATTCATATATCTTGTTTTTTTGAGTAATGGGAAGTACTTCCAAATAGATATCGGGACAAAGTCGCTTATTTAATCGTAGTTCCTCTTCACAGAAATATTTTCTTTTTTCAAGTGTAGAAAAATCAAGAAATCCAAAATTAACTGGTTTTTTAACCTTATAAGCATACTTCCCTGTTAATACTATAAAAGAAATATGTGTTTGCAGAATATTTACTGCTTTAACCTTAGGACCGTATAGCTCAGGATTTCTTAGTATCTCTGATATCATTGCAGATTTCATGGCGAACTAGAAATGATGCTTTTATAAAAGCTTTATTACAAAATAAAAATCATTACTACCGTATTTACTATTAATAGAAGAAAAGCTGCAGGTACAAGCATCTTATACATGCCAAGTACATTAACCTTTAAATATTCACTACTTACAACATTACAGAGATGTAATGGAGAAATTAGATATCCCACAAGTGAGCTCATATATAATATACTTGCAAGGGCTACCATATTAGCCTCACCAAATAATGGCAAGAAAGATGCAATAATGGGAAATGAGATTCCAACAGCTCCTAAGTTATACCCCATGACAACACCAAAAAAGAGAGGTACAAGAATGATAATGATAATGGCTGGTATTGCTACACCCTGAACAGCATCCGCAAGTAAAACATCTACTTTTGAGACCATAAACATCTCACGAAAGATCATTATCCCAAAGATTGCAAGAGGTAATTTCCAGGATAAACTCTTTTTTAGTATTCCTACATAATTGTCTTTAGGTACTTCTCTAACTAAAACAAAAAAAATACTGAAAAGAATACCAATGAGAAAAGATCTCACCTGAGAAATTCCTAAGGGTATTAAGATCGCAGACACAAATAACGGAATCAAAGGCGGCAGTAGGTAGATGAGCCCAGAATATTCTCTTGTTATCTGTTTACTTTTCTCCTGTTCCTGGTTTTTTGTAAAATGCCGAATCATTAGCAGTCCAATAACAATCATACTAAGAAATGCAGGGGTTTGTACTAATACGAGATGATAAATATTGATATCAAAGAATTCTTTACTACTAATAAGAATCATTGCTGAGGAGATAGGATAGATGGCAAACCAAATATGTCTAAACCAAATATTTAAGAAATTTTTTTGATGATTATCTAAATTGAATTTTTTCCCCTCTTCATCAATCGAAGGTGCAGAAAACAAGGCTCCGCCAGGGACAGGCATTAATCCAAAAACAGCAGGCACCACACCAAGTATTGCTCCCTTTGAAAAAAGAGTCCGTAGACTGTTTATCAGCTTATCAATGGCTCCTGATTCCTGCATCGTTTTCGCAAGAATATAAATGAAAAATAAGAGTAAAGCAAGTTCAATTGTTTCTGTTACAACTTGATTGGATTCAAAAGAATAAAATGAACCCTGAATCATTGCTTTTGGTATGTCAATTAACTCAATTTCCTGTAGGGAAAAGAAGCCAAGGACAAGTGAACCCAATATTAAGGAAGCTCCAAAATTAACTTTTTTTCTAATTAAAAAAAATATAATGCTAAATGAAACAATAACCCCAATGAGATTTAACATGTTACCCACGAATTAAGAAATAACTTAATTAATTAACTCCATGGCACAGTTCTGTGCATTTTCTAGAGTTTTTTTAGCATCTAATGTTATCCATGTATTATTCAAAAACAGTGGTTTTCCATTTATAATTGTTGTACACACATCACTTCCTCGGGCAGAATATACTACATGTGAAACCAAATCGTGAAGGGGAGTAAACTGAGGTTTTTTTAAATCAAATATTATTAAATCAGCTTTTTTACCTTCTTCTATTGAACCGATCTTCTTCTCCACTCCAAGACATTTTGCACCATCAATAGTTGCAAAATCTAAAACAGTCTGTGCAGGAACGATGCTTGGATCCCAACGATGATGTTTATGGATAAGAGCACAGAATTTCATGGTGTCGATCATATCAAGTGAATTATTACTTGCTGCTCCATCTGTCCCAAGGCTTACGGTGATACCAGCATCTATCATTTCTGGAATAGGTGCCACACCTCCCGTACCTATTTTCATGTTACTTACAGGACAATGTGATACTTTCACCTTTGTTTTCTTCATTTCAATGATCTCATTTTTAGTAATCCATCCACAATGGGCAAGAATCATTTTTTTATTTAAAAGACCGTATTTTTGTAATTGAGCTACTGGCCGGAGGCCATATTGTTTTTTTACGTCATAGACTTCATCTCGTGTTTCTGAGCAATGAACATGTAGTGGGACGTCATATTTTTCTGCAATTTCAAGAGATTGTTGTAATGTTTCTGGTCCGCACGTATAGGTTCCATGAGGAGCAATAACTGGGGTAATTAAATCGTTCTTCTTCCATCTTCGAGTAAATAATTCACATTCTGAAAGAAGATTCTCTCCTGTAAATTCTGGTGTTCCAGCATCCATAAGAGCAAAACCAAGAAATCCCCGTACTCCAGTTTTTTGAGTAATTTTGCCAATAACATCCTCAAAAAAATACATATCTAAATAGGTTGTTGTTCCTGTGGCGATCATTTCAAGAAGCCCAAGAGCTGTACCAATTTCAATTGCTTTCTTATCTAATTTAGCCTCAACTGGCCAGATTCTCTCTTCAAGCCAGTTTTTTAAGAGCATATCGTCCCCATATCCTCGAAACAGTGTCATAGGAATGTGTGTATGAGTATTAATAAAACCAGGACAGACAAGTTTCTTATTTCCATCTATGACATAGTCTGCTTCTATAGAAAAAGGGGATGTAGAGATCTGAATAATTCTGTCATCTTCAATGTAAATATTTCCCTTCAATTGTTGTCGCTGATGATTTTGAGTTAGAATCGTAGTATTTTTAATGAGAATGCTCATGGTTTTTTCTCATCTTCGTCATGTTTCATACGAGTTGCTTTTGACCAGCTGTCTTCAAAATATCGATCTAGTTTATCGATCATTGTTTTTTCTACAGTCCACACTCCTAAAGAATCTGATTTTATTGGCCCTGCGAGAATTAAGGCCCTGTCATCCCCAAGAATGTAATTTCCTCGAATACCAGAATGCTGTTTTGCTTCTAATCCCTTTACAACACTTTTATCTTTTAAATCATTTACTACAATTCTTGCATTTTTTGGTAGATTAATATCACCTAATTGTTCAGCAATGATTCTGGGGTTAGAAATCTCGGATAGACTCCATCGATGGGTGGGTCGTGATGCTGGTTGTTTTCCAGTTGTTTTTCGCATTCCCAACTCTATTGCAATTGCAACAGTAATCACGCCAATTATAAAACCTACGATAATTGCTACTACATCCATATTATATCCACATCCTCCTAACTGTAATTCATCATCCTAAATAAATAGATTGTCCTTATTTAAATAAAAATGCTCTAAGGGTAATCTTTATGTTATATGCGGTATTACAGGTCAAGAAAATTATTAGGTTCTAATAGAATGGATACTAAAGATAAAATATTACAATTGAAGAAAACACAAGATATTATTCTTCTTGCTCATAATTACCAATTACCAGAAATCCAAGATATTGCTGATATTGTTGGGGATTCATTAGAACTTTCTAAAAAGGCAACAGAATTGAATAATATGAATATTGTTTTTTGCGGTGTAGACTTTATGGC
>Ga0272441_10005065_pt1 | contig 23262 bp, 21 predicted proteins | sample SSMProp6N_FD_193582 | JGI IMG/M metagenome (GOLD analysis project Ga0272441, IMG submission 193582) | Marine sediment archaeal communities from Little Sippewissett salt marsh, Falmouth, MA, United States - SSM-Prop-6N | ecosystem: Environmental > Aquatic > Marine > Wetlands > Sediment ...
CGACACCGATTAAATCGACTTCGTGCTCCGGCTCGCCACCTCCCCTTCTGCGGGCGCCCTCGCCGCGATTTGAAAAGATCAGCTGCCTGTCTGCATCGTAGACGAACAGCGGCACGTCTTCGGGGATGAGAATGGAGGCCGTTTCCGGATAGCTCAGCAGTATCTCCCGCGCCGCCTGCTCCATCTGCTCGGCCCGGGTACGGCTCCACTCCTCCAGCGATCTACGGAAACCCATCGCGGAAACAGCAGCCATCACCGCAGTCAACACGAGCAGCGCCGCCAGCACGGCTACCAGTGTACGAAGAAACAGGCGCTTCAACCCGGCGCCCCTGAGAATCGATAGCCGAAGCCGCGTACCGTTTCGATCCACCCCGCATCGCCGAGCTTGGCCCGCAGGTTCTTGATGTGGGTATCCACGGTACGCTCAGAACCCTCCGCCACCAGATAGTCGAGACTCTGCCCCAGCAAACGCTCCCTGCCGACCACCGTACCCGCCTTGGCCGCCAGGTAGGAGAGGATCTTCCACTCCGCCGCGGTCAGCCGTAGCTCCCGTCCGTCCAACAGCGTCCGGTGGGCCTCCTCATCCACCTCGAGGGTATGCTCGTTCAGGTTCCAGCGCATCACCGCAACGCTCTTTGTGGCCGATCCGCCGCTTCGGCGCAGTACCGCCTCTACTCGCAGCGACAGCTCTTTTGGGGAAAACGGCTTGACCACGTAGTCGTCGGCACCCAGCTCGAACCCGGTGATTCGGTCCGACTCGGAGGACTTCGCGGTCAGGAAGATGATGGGCACACTGTGGGAGGAACGGATCTTTCGGGCCAGCAGGAACCCGTCCCCGTCCGGAAGCATCACGTCCAGGACGATCAGGTCCGGCGCCTTGGTTCGCAGCGCATCGAGCACGCCCGCGATGCGCCCGAACTCCACGATGCGGTGGTCGTTCAGACGCAGATAGGAGCACACCGCCTCCCTTAACGCCTCGTTGTCCTCGATAACGAATACAGTCGCCATAATTCCGTGCATCCATAGTACTCAACTTGGGAATCCCGCTACAAGCTCCTTCACGAATTCTTCACAGACCCTCCACTCCGGCTCTATAATTGTATTGTACTGTCTATTACAGCAAACGAGAAAAACCACGAGGAGGTTTTCAAATGACGCGATTGAACCGAAAGATTATGATCCTGGTTTTGGCCCTGAGCACGGCCGCGGCGGGACTCGCCTTTGCCGACAGCACCGAGGTCGACTTCGGCGCCCGTGGGGCGGAGGGCAAAACGGGTCTGAGCATCGAACAGATGCTCACCTACTCGATCCAGGACGAGTTCCTGGCTCGGGCCGAATACGAGCTTATCATGGAAGAGTACGGAAGCATCCGGCCCTTTACCAACATCATGGCGGCCGAGCAGCGGCACATCGAGTGGGTTACCGAACTGTTCGAAGCCTACGGCTACACCGTACCGGAGGATACGGCACGGCAACACGTGGTGCTGCCGGATGACCTCAAGTCCTCGTTCGAAACGGGTGTTCAAGCGGAGATCGACAACATCGCCATGTACGAAACCTTCCTGAGGGAAGACCTCCCCGATGACGTGCGGGATCTGTTCGAAAGACTGAAACAGGCTTCGGAAAATCATCTGCGCGCGTTCCGCAACAATTTGAATCGCTACAATTGAGGGAGCGAACCATGGCGAACAACGGCAAGATCGCCCGCGGCAGCCGAACCGCCCGCACGCGGAAGGCTGCGAATATCCGGCTGGCCGTTCAGATCTTCTTCTTCGCACTGATCGCTCTGATCGCCGTAAACCACGGCCTGGAAGAGGCGGGCAAAGCCATTCCGGTGCTTTCCTCCGCCTCTCTCCACGCCATCTGCCCTTTTGGCGGGGTGGTTTCGTTGTACCAGTACATCAGCACCGGCACGTTCGTGCGAAAGGTTCATTCCGCATCGTTCATCCTGATGTGGATCGTTTTCGTCCTGACCGTGTTTCTCGGGCCCGTATTCTGCGGTTGGGTCTGTCCCTTGGGCAGCATCCAGGAATGGTTCGGACGCCTCGGTAGAATCTTCCTGGGGCGGCGCTTCAACCGCCTGATCCCCTACAAGGTCGATCGGATCCTGCGCTACCTGCGCTATGTCATGCTCGGGTGGGTCGTGTACATGACCGCGGCCACCGGCACCCTGGTGTTCGCGGACATCGATCCGTACTTCGCCCTGTTCAATTTCTGGAGCTCCGAAGTCGCGGTGGCCGGGCTGATCATCCTGGGGATCGTGCTGCTTCTATCGCTTGTAATCGAGAGGCCCTTCTGCAAATACGCCTGTCCCTACGGCGCGGTTCTCGGCGTGTTCAACCTGTTCCGCATCTTCAAGGTCCGGCGCAACCCTTCGACCTGTATCGATTGCAAGGCCTGTGACAGGGCCTGTCCGATGAACATACCGGTCAGCTCAGGCGGAGCGGTGCGCCATCACCAGTGCATCACCTGTCTGAAATGCACCTCCGAACAGGCCTGTCCGGTGGAAAACACGGTGGAGCTGACCACAATCAGACTCGAGGCGAAGGAGGCGGTTTCATGACCCTGAGAAGCAGGCATATCGTACCGGTTGTGCTCGTGGTATTTGTCCTCGGTATCGGAGCAACCATGATCTTCAATCTTTGGCAGACGAGCTCCAGCAAGATTCCGGCGGCCTACGATTCGGGCGAGTTCGCCGGGCAGTACAATCCCGCCGATATCCGCGGCTCCTACAGCTTCGGGGATATCGAGGAGGCCTTCGGGGTTCCGGCTGCGGATCTGGCCTTCGCCTTCGGCGTAGCCGAGAGGGAAAATCCGGCGGCCTTCCTGGCAAAGAGCCTGGAAGATCTCTACGGCGAGGTGGAGGAAGGCGAGATCGGCACGGATGCGGTGCGGTGGTTCGTGGCCCTGTACACCGGGTTGCCCTACACCCCGGAGGAGGACACCCTGCTGCCCTCCCCGGCATTGACGCTTCTCGAGCAGCGACTGGATGAGGCGCAGCTGGAAGCGGTAGCGGCGCGGATCGCCGCGGCGCGAATCGTCGACCTGGACGCAGGTGGTGGCACCGAAGCGGGCGCCGGCGGAGCAGGCACTGCGGAGGCGGCTTCGACCGGGGCCGAGACGGCCGCTCCGTCCGGCCCTGCGGAGACGGCTTCGATCGGGGCCGAGACCGGCGAGAGCTCCACCCACAGCGAAAGCGAGGCCGGCGAGGTGCGCGGCAAAACCACCTTCGGTGAGCTCGACTCCTGGGGAGTGAACCGGCAAACGATCGAGCAAATTCTCGGCCGGCCGGCGGGAAACGCCGGGCAAAGCGTCCGAGATTACTGCATCGAGAATGGAATTGAGTTTTCCAGCGTGAAGGACGCCCTGCAGACGGCGGTGGACCGAGCGCTGGAAAGATAACAAGAACTACCAAGACAAATACGGAGGACAAACATGGCAAGCAATTCGGCAAATAGGGCTAAAAAACCGAGCAAGGCTCGAATCAACTATTACGTGGATATCATCATCGCAATCAGCTTCGTACTGGTCGCGCTCTCGGGACTGATCCTGTTTTTCGCCGGCTCCGGCGGCTACCAGGGTGGACGGAATCCCCGCTACGCCCGTGAAACTCTGGGCTTTAGCCGCCTGCTGTGGAAAGATCTGCACGATTGGGGTGGCATTGTGATGATGGGCGGAGTGTTCCTGCACCTGGTTCTGCACTGGAAATGGATCGTGTGCATGACCGGCAACGTGTTCAAAAGACGAAGTACCGCGAAAACCCGATCGACCGCTGCAGAAAGCTGTCCTGTGGAGGGATAGAACAGCGCGTCCGGATACCGGTTCTCTTTGACATCGCAGGCGGGAAGCCGTACTTTTACCTTGGAGGGTGGGAGTGTCATGAGCAGCGGGCAAAGAAGCGGTATTTCCAGAATCGTCAAGGGAATCTCCGTGATCGACGGGGCGGGCGTACGGCTTCACCGCATCATCGGCTCGCCCCGGCTCGATCACATCGATCCGTTCGTTTTGTTTGACGAGTTCAAAAGCGACAATCCAAACGACTACATCGCCGGATTTCCCGATCACCCCCACCGCGGCATCGAGACGATCACCTATATGATCGATGGCAGCTTCCGCCACCGGGACTCCCGCGGAGGCGGCGGAGTGCTTTCTCCCGGCTGCGTCCAGTGGATGACCGCAGGCAGGGGAATCATCCACAGCGAGATGCCCGAGAAAAGCGACGGGAGCCTCTGGGGCTACCAGCTGTGGCTGACTCTATCCGCCGAAGACAAGATGATCGAGCCCCGCTATCAGCACCTGAATTCCGAAGATATCCCCGTTGTCGAGCAAGACGGAATCCGAGCAAAGCTCATCTCCGGCACCTATCGGGGAATCCGCGGACCCGCCCTCACACAGTTCCCGGTACAGTACTTCGATGTCACGCTGCAAAAGGACAGTCGCTTCGAGCCGCCCCGCAGCGAGGGGGCGAACAGCTTCCTGTACGTACACAGCGGAGCCGCGGCCGTGGAAGCGAACGGCTCGCTGCAGCCGGTTTCTGCCGGTGAGCTCGCCCTGATCGATGACCAATCCCGAATCCGCGTGCACAGCACCGAGAAAACCTGCGGTCTGCTGTATTTGAGCGCGGTCCCGCTCAACGAACCGATCGTACGCGGCGGTCCTTTCGTCATGAACAGCGAAGAGCAGATCCGCCAGGCGTTTCGCGACTATCAGACGGGGAAACTGTTTTAGGCACTCAACCGGCTATAGTCTCAACCCAACCCGGCGGCGATCAGAATCTGAAGAAAGTGCTTCGTACCGTGATCGCCCCTTCCGGACAGATCTCCTGACAGCAGAAACAGCGAATACAGCGGCTGTATACGTAACCGGGCGGCTTTTTGCGGTTGCCGTCGTGCCAGTCCAGAGCCTTGGGCTGAACCGGACAGGCCTGAACGCATTGGCCGCAGCGCACGCACCTGCGCTTGTCCAGAACGGGTCTGCGCGCGATCAGGTTGTCGACCCGGGCCAGCAGGCCCTGGGATGAAAAATCCCGAACCGAGCCGCGCTTGACGCGGAAGCCTGCCGGCCGGGATGCGGCCGGAGAATCACCCACCACCTCGATCTCCTCCTTCCGGTACGTACCCAAACCCCACCGCGCCCCGGGTCCCGTGGTGCTCACGCGCAACGGATCCAGCTCGACCAGATCGCACGCCACCGCATCCAGAGCCACCGGATCGGTGGAAAACAGCAGCACCCCCACGTGGACCGGATCTCCGTTTCTGGGACCGTTTCCCTCCATGGCCCGGATACCGTCCATGATATGCAGCCGAACCTTGGGTTTCAGCAACAGGTTGAGAGCCACGAGCAGCTGCGAGAAATCGAAGGCGTTGGGATGAGTGAAGTGGTAGCGGCGCTTGGTCTGTCCCGGAATACAGCCGTAGAGATTTTTCACCGCCCCGGTCATGCGCGTAACCATGTGGGTCTTCAGTTTGGACAGACTCACGATCCCCGCCGCCTCGAGCACGCCGTCGGCGATGAGCAGCTTTTTGACCTGGGGCGGACCGGGGAATTCCACCTGGCGACCGGTAGTGAACTCCGCCGGCTGCAGGCCGATCTGCTCGGCGGCGGCAGTGAGCCCGGAGTTTGCCAGATTCGGTGCGGGATCTCCGTTACCGGGCGAATCCCCGTAGTACAGATGGCGGGTCCGCGCCTGAAAGATGCGCCCCACCGCTTTGAGAATCGCAGGATGGGTGGTAACGCAACGCTCGGGAGGATCACCGGCCAGAACATTCGGCTTGAGCAGGATCCGCTCATCGGGAGCGACGAAATTGTCGATTCCCCCCAACAGCTCGATTCCGCTGCGTACGGCGGCATGAACGTCGGCATCATCGTAGGTCAAACAGCGAACCACGGCTACTTTGGATGCGCTCATCGAGATGCTTCTCCTCACCATACCCCAAGGGTTTTTGCCAACCGGGTTTTTCTCTTAGTTTTGTGCTACTTTTTTACACGTATCGTTCGATACTTGGAAGTGTAGGATACTTTTTGCCGTGAAGTATAGGGGTACAACGCTCATCGCCGTCACCTGCGGCCTCCTCTTCCTCTCCGCTGCGATGCTCGGGGCACAGGTGAAAAACGATCGCACCAAACCGTACAAAACCTGCGTGTTTCCCACGGTGGATCTGTCCACCACGGAGGATAATCCGGAATACCAGCAGATCATCTCCGATCAGCTGCATGAAGAGCTCAAGATCGCCGGGTTCGACATCATCCCCAGGGAGAAGTGGGATGCAATCCGGAAGCAGCAGGGAATCCGGCCGGCACAGCTGTACCGGGCCGACTCCGCCCTCAAGGTAGCCGAGCCGGCGGGGGCGGAACTGGCTATTGTGAGCTTCTACAGTATCGAGGACAGACAGCTGGTTCTGGAGATCAAGTGTTACGACGCGGTCCAGGGTGCCCTGGTTGCCGGCGTATTCAAAACGGCGCGCGTCAATCTCTCGGTCTACAACGTGATCGCCGGGGCTGTGAGCGAGCTTATTCCGGAAATCCGCCTGATCGGCCCGCCGCCCCGGATCGAATCCCCGGTCGTCGAGCGCATCGCCCTGGTGTCCGAAGACGAGGACATGGCGATCTACCTGGGAGAGGAGGGGTATATTGGACGCATCAGCGGCGGCAAGCTCCTGCTGCCTCCGATTCCCTTTGCCCTGGGCTCGGAAATAACCGTGGAAAAACGCAAGGAGGACTATCACCCCGGAGTGGAAACGCTGAAGCTCAAGGAGCCGGAGATGCTCATCAAGCTCAAGCCGCTGCGCAAGAAGGCTCATACGGCCACGGAGCTGAACTGGTCCATAGGCCAGCTGTTGGGTTTCGGTCTGGCCCAGCGATTCTACCTGAAACCGGATTCGAGCTATCTGGCCGCGGAGCACTACTTCTATGTGCAGCACAACTTTTCCGACAGCAAACCGGTGTTCCACCACGACCTGAGGATCCTGTTCGGAGGCTACCTGTTCAGCGGCCCGCATGCCACGCTTCGGCTCAATGTATCCACGGGCTTCGGCATGATCGTGACCTATTTCTGGCTGAAAGGCCAGCCGGTGTACGGGGACTACTACTGGGACGTGGTCAATTCCAGTTTTGAGGTGAACTTTCGCCGCTTTATCCTCTATATCCGCTCGGAGCAGAAATACGCGCTCGGCATCGGTTCCGATCACATCTTCGAGCGCGGCTGGATCAGCGCCTTCGGCGAGGGACCGTCCACGATCACCTTTGGAGTGGCCCGCAAATGGTGAAACGATTGCTGCAGATCCTGATCCTCCTCCCCTTCCTCCTTTGCCTGAGCACCTGCGATCTGATAACGGCTCTATTCTCCATGTCCCCCTTTCCCGGCTACCTGGCTCAGACCGTGGCCACCACCGATATGAAAGCACCGGTCACCGAGTTTCTCGGTGATGACTATATCCACTGGGAGAGCGACGTGTACGTGCTGCGCAACCCGGGAGGCCGGGAGGCCGTATTCCTGGTGGTGCGCCGGGACCCGGGCGGGCAGACGGTGTATGCCTTCGATACCTCGTTGAACCTCGAGATATCGCAAAAAGTTGACAATCACAACCGGCTCCATCTGATCGAGGCTACCACCGGTGACTTCGTGGTGGGTGATGTGCGCTTCAGTGAAGGCCCCCTGCCTGAAGATCCACTGGTAGTCGACTCCACCCCTTATCCGGGACTGGGCATGGATTTCTGGGACAGGCAGACATTCGCCTACTCCGGCAGGAATTACGCGGTCTGGAGCTCCTTCGACTGGTTGTACTGCGACGAGTACAACGATTCGTGGGTATGGTTGTCCCCGACCGGCGGCGCATCCATCGATCAGGGCGAGGAGCGCAGGCTGGTCGGGCTGGGCTACGAGCCGGACTTCTCGACCTACGAAGATCCGATTCTGGGTGCCGGTATCACGCCCGTGTACCTGTTTGTGTTCGGCTGGGATGACAGTGGCTGGGATGAAGGATTCCTCTACATCATCCGCACAGCTGCAGGCGAATATCCAAATCCGTCCTACTCCATCGACCTGGTGGCCGACGGTCTGCCCACGGGGAAATGCTCGCCTAAAATCCGCAACGTGGAGGACCGTTATCCGGTTTTCTACACCCGCAAAGGGGTGGTGGCGAGCACGCGCACCCGGGGGACATTCCAGCTGCTGCAGCTGGACGGGCAGCGAATCAAGAACTTCTATATCACCAGCGACGACGACGATGAGACTTCCTTCGATTTCGATATAAACGGTGAGTACTATTATCTGTTCAACGAAAACAACTTGCGTCTGTACAAGGCGGCGACCGGATTTTAACATGCGCGTATTTCGACCATTGATCTGCATCGTCCCACTCATGCTCGCCGCCTACGGTGCAGCCGCTCAGAAACCGGTCGAGCTACAGGAGGTGCGCCGTCTGCTGCTGTATTTTGAAGTTGCAGAGGAGGCCGAGTTCGACCAACAGCAGCAGACCCTGCTGTACGAATCTCTGGCCGCTGCCTTGAGCATCGTCAGCGACAAAGCGGCGCTGCTGGAGTACCGCGGCTCCGGGGTACCGGCCGAGGATACGGAAAGAAGCACGGCGGCGGAAACGGCCGGGGCCGATTCCTGGCTGCAGGTCACGGTGCGTGGGGATTTCAAAAAGGCCGTGGTGCAGGCACGCTGCCTCGACCTGCTCAACGGGATCACGGCCTTCGAATTGGAGGAAGAGAAGGAAATCATCCGGGGTACCCGGGACCTGGGGCTTGAGTTCTGGAATGAAGTCGAAGAGGCGGTGTCCGCCTACTTCGAGCAGGCCCTGAACATGGAGAATACGACCGGTGAGTTGAGTCTTCAAGCCGTTGCGGGCACGCGCATCCGGGGCATCGGCCCGAAGCGTTTGAAAACCACGGATGCGGGAGTGGCCACCGCAGAGGTTCCCCTGCCCTCCACCCTGCGCTACCGCGCCACCCGGCCGGGATACTGGCCGGTGGAGGGTCAAATCTACGTAGATCAACCACAGAAACAGATCGTAATCGAGCAGACTCCCGGATCCCGGGCCGCTGTGGAGATTTATCTCCACAACTTCAGCTTTCCGGGATTCGATTTCTCGGTGTACCTGATTCCGGACATGGTCTATGCCAGGGCCGGAATCCTGACCTACCTGTTCGGCTTCGTGCTGGAGGGAGACGATGAGGACGAGCTGTTCGTAAGCTACTCCCTGAACCACTACAACATCTCGCTGGGCTTCTACCTCAACGCGCCGGACCGCTACTTCCGGCCGTATTTCTCAGCCGGTGCGTTCTGGCGGATTATTGCCACGCGGGGCTTCTGGGGGCTGGAGCCGATTGCACCCTTCGGCATGCAGCCGGTACTGGGTTTCGAGTACTCGCGGCAGCCGCGCTACAAGCTGTACTTCGAATTCGCGCCCATGGTGCACTGGACCGGCGGCCAGGACAACACCTTTCTGTTCCTTCTCTCCCTGCCGCGCGGCGACCGTTCCTCCGGGTATCTGCCGCTCGATTGGTGCGTCGTCAACCTCCTGAATTTCAAAACGGGCGTGCGGGTGAGACTATGAAACGGAAATATTTTCTAACACTCCTGTTCGCACTCGTCGGCTCGAGCCTGCTGCTGACGTGCAACTTTTCCCTCCCGCCCTACGACGAAGGGCTGTCCCTCGGAATCGAAACGGCACGCAAGATGATGGAGTTGGGCGCCAAACACGTGACCGTGGGTCCGATCAATATCTGGGATTTCGGCGTGGAGGACCGGGAGTTCTACTTCATTCCCAACAAGGGTATCGTTGATGATGACTTCAAGAGCGGCTTTATCGCCGTGGAAGATGACCGGTCCTTCGGACTTTCCTATGTCGATCACATGGGGGGCGATATCTACGATCTGTGGGGAATCGGGGGAACCGACCTCACCAACAGCGATGACAAGACTCTGAACCTGCACGCGGAAACCATCAAATGGGGACCCTTCTTGAGCTTCATTCGCTTCGACGCCGGTGACTACCGGAACAATCACTACTACCTGATCGAATGGCCGCCGCCGTTCCCGCCGGATTGGATGCGTCTGGACCTGCACCTGCGCTCATTTCTACACGCAGACGTCTTTTCAAGCGACCCGGCCAGGAATCCGACCATTATCGGTTCTTCGATCTGGCCCAAGCCGAGCGCCCTCGGCTACGACCATCAGGTATTCTTCTGCCGCTTCGACGGCAACGGCCGCTATGCCGAGGTTCGATACGAGACCGAGCAGATCAGTGGCCTGAAAAACGGCTCAATTTTCAACAATGACATGGAGTTCTCCTTCCCCGATGACTTCGACAACGCCTTTTACTTTCACAATCAGATGACCCTGACCAGCTACCTCAGTTATTATTCTCCGGTCCAGCGGAAATTCAAGAACTACAGCTGGCCGAATCTGCCCGACCCGCCGCTCAAGCCCCTGGTTGACATGGACAGGCGTATCGACGCCGTTGTTTCTACGGGCCGGCTGCTGAGCTTCGAGAACAGCCGCTGCTACGTGTATGACGAAGAGGGATACGAGCAGTTCGACTTCCTGCTCGGGGGTCTGCACTTCTGCTACGAGATCGAGCTGGATTTTTTCGGCATTCCGACCAACTGCCTCGTATTTACACTGCCGGCTTGGCTCGGTCTGTGGGATCAGGATGACGAGCTGTACTTCAACGTGTATGCGTTTCCCACCGATCTGATAGAGAAACTCAAATAGCGGCGGTTACTCGCGCACCAGGTAGCGTAGTTCTGTGATCAGATCGACCATCTCGGGGATGTCCTGGTAGCGGGCGGTTTCGGATTCCAGGTACAGCTCGCGGGATTCGCTGCGGTCCCGCACGGAGAGCTCATAGAGTATATCGGTCAGGTCCGCGGCCGCGCTGGCCCGCCCGGCCTTCTCGAAGGCCTCGTCGTAGCGTTTGATCCGCTCCCACAGCCCCGGAAAGCTCTCTTCGCTGGCTGAAAGAAAGGCGTTCAGATGCAGCTTGCTCTGGACCAGGGCGTCCTGCCCGCGGGCGTTGAGCAGTGCATCCTCCGTCTGCGCGTAATTTTGGTACTCAGAGACCAGCCGGTTGTAACGGGCCTCTACCTTTTCCAGGCGGTTGATCTTCTTGCCGAGCTCCTCTTCCACGTTTTCCAGGACCGCCTGTTTCTCCGCTTCCTGCTGCTCAAGCCGGGTGTTCAGGGAGGCGATCTCCTGGTTGAGCGAGGCGATATCCTGCTCCAAGGCGGCCTTTTCGGCCTGGAGCGTTTCGGCCAATCCGACCTTGGATTCCAGCTGTTCGGTCAGCGAGTCGACGCGCTGCTCCAACTCGGCTGCGGATTCGCCTGCCTGCGAACGTGCCGCCTCCAGTCGTTCGGTCAGGTCCGCGATTTCCCGTTTCTTCTCTTCGATGCTCTGCTCCAGAGCCGAGGTATCCCCGCTCTGGGCGGCCAGCCGTGCCTCCAGCTCCTCGATATCACGGTCCTTCGCCTCGATGGTGGCCTGCAGTTCCGCAGCCGCCTCCCCGGCCTGCGTACGCGCCGCCTCCAGCTGATCGGTCAAAGCGGCGATCTCCCGGTTCTTCTCCTCGATGCTCTGGCCGAGTTCCAAGCCGTCCCCGCTCTGCCCGTCCAGCTGTGCCTGCAGCTGCTCGACTTCCCGGTTCCGCTGCTCCAGGGACGTTTCCAGTTCCGTAATCTTGTTCTGAAGCTCGCTCACCGCGGAGCTGTCGGCTGCGACAGCTCCGCGCTCCTGCCTTTGCTGCTCCAACGCCGCTACGGATTTTCGGATCCCGCCGGTCGCCTGGGCGACCTGAGAGCTGTTCGGATACTTCCCGATCAAATCGATGTACCCGAGAATGGCCTGGTTGTACTGTTCCTGCCCGTACAGGTTCTCCGCCGCGGCCAGGGGTGCGGCTGCGTCGCTGCTGTCCTGGCGGCGGAGACGGGCGATTCCCAGCTGGTAGCCGGAGCTGCGCACCTGATCGATCATCCTCTCCACCGTCGCCGCATCCTCCGGAAGATAGGCCAGGGCTTGGGTGTAGCTGTCTACCGCCGCACTGTACCGCCCGGCGGCGTACTCACTCTCCGCCTGCTGCAGGTATTCGCTCAGAGTCTGCCGGCGCAGCAGCTCAGCCTCGTCTGTTTTCGTGACGAAATACGAATGTGCCTTGCCGATTTCGGGCATCAAGTCCAGGGCTTCGCGGTACCTGGCTTCAGCCGCCGCGATATCCCCCTGCCCGAACAGGGTGTCTCCCTGGATCACGGTATTTTTCATGCGGTTGAGCAGGTCGGCCGCGGCGATCAGAGATGAAGTGTCAACCTCGCTGCTCTGCAGCTGGGCTTCGACCAGGCTGCTGATCGAATCAACAACGAACAGTTCAATCTCGCGCCGCTGCAGCATGTTTGGCAATGTGGCCACGTTTGGATCGTCCAGATACTCCTTGATCGCACCCAAATCCTCGAGGGCGCCGTCGAAATCGCCCTCCTGAATGTCTTTTTTGACCTGGGTGTAAAAACCGTTGAGCTGTCCCGTGGCCAGGGTCTGCTTCTCCTGTTGGGAGGCCAGCCGGTTGAGCTCGGCCTTGGCCTCCAATGTCGCCTGTTCCAATTCTTCGGCCCGGGCATCCAGTTGACTTCGCAGCTCCTCCTCCCGGACGGCGGCCTCCTCCCGCACGCGTTGACGATCGGCTTCCGCGCTGGCCAGGTTCCGCTGATACTCCTGCTGCAGCACCCGCAGGTTTTCCTCCTGGCGCAGACGCTCGTCTTCGGCCTCTCGTTTGAACGCATCCAGCCTCTGCTGGAACTCACCCGTCTTCTGCGATTCCAGGGCCTGCAGGCGATTGCCGATATCCTCCTCGGAGATTCCCTGCTCCCGCAGCCGTTCCCGTTCGGCGGCCAGCTCCGCCTCCAGGGCGCTTCGCAGCTCCGCCTCCCGGGCGGAGATCTTCTCATCCATGCTCGACTGAAGCTCCTGCCGCTGCTGGTCGATATTCTGCAGTTGAGATTGGATCTGGTTTATTTCCCGGTTCTTCGCTTGCAGGGCGGCTTCGGATTCCTTCTTCAGCTCTTCGATGAGCCTGCCCTCCGCCGAGGCAAGAGCTTTACCCTCCTCCATCAGCACCGTTTCGCCTCTCTGAAAGAGCGTATAGAGTGCGTACCCGCCCCCGGCCAGAAGCAGAATGAAGAGGATATTCACTAAAAGAGGGAACACGAAGCCCTTCTTCACGGCCTTGACGGCCATGGTACCCGGGCTCACCGAGATGCGGCTCTCCTCCGCTACCTTCTCGATCTCCTGAAGAATTTCCTGTTGATCTTCTTTGCTGATACCCGAGCTCTCATCCAGGATAAAATCATCCTGCTCGAGTTCCTCCTGGGTATCATTTCGAATTTCTGAAGCCCGCTGAAACAAGCCACTCACTATATACTGTCCCGCTTCTATGATCGACTGGCAGGTGGGTTTTCTACACCTACTTTTCCTTCATGATCTCCACGCCGTTCCACTGCGCCGGGGGTGGTGTTGCCTTGAACTGCCGGCAGCGATCGATCATGAGTTGGGAGGCAAAATCGTCCGGGAAAATTTTCTGCACGTCCTGGAAATAGCGGATCGCTTGATCGAAGGATCTGTCGTAGTAATGGTCCATCGCGGTGTTGTGAAGCGTCCAGGCCTTGTTCTCCTGTTCACTCAACTCCTTTTTAGCCGAGTAGATCTTCACGCCCGTGGCCCTCCCCTTGACCGCCACGGTGTCAATGAGCCGGCAGGGAACTTTCTCGTGGACTTTCTGATGCAGGCTTTCGGAGATCAGCAGGGGTTGTTTATACTTCTTGGTCAGCCCTTCCATGCGGGAAGCCAGGTTCACCATGTCCCCGATGATCGTGTAGTCCATCTTCTTTTCCGTGCCGATGTTACCGACCGTCACCACCCCGTAGTTGATGCCCACCCCGATTTTGAACTCCGGTTTGCCGAGCTCCCGCTGGTGGGCGTTGAAATCCACCAGTGCCTCATTCATCTCGATCCCGGCCATCACCGAGTTCAACGCATCGTCTTTGTGGCGCGCCGGCGCGCCGAAAAAAGCCATGATGGCGTCCCCGATGTACTTGTCGATGGTGCCGTTTCGCTCCGCGATGATATCCACCATGACCGTGAAGTAGCGGTTCAGGGAGCTGACCAGGTCATCGGGCATCATCTGTTCGGAAATGCTGGTGAAGCTGCGGATGTCGGAGAACAGAATGGAGATCACCCGGTTCTCGCCGACCAGCATCTTCTCCGGATTGGCGAAGAACTGGTCGATCACATCGGCGGGTACGAATTTCTGGAACATGGTGCGGATCTTGTGCTCTTTCTTCTGGGCCACCGCCGCTCCCAGTGCGTAGCGTTTGATCTGCCTGTAGGCCTTCTCCAGAGCCCCGACCATGATGTTGAAGGTGTGTGCGAGCCTGCCGGTCTCATCGTTGTACTCCACCTCCACGCGGCTGGTCATATCGTTGGTGGAGATGATCCGTTCCATGGCCTGAACGATCCGGGTCAGGGGATTTGTGAGATAGCCGGCGAAGACCAGAACCATGATCACGCCCAGGACAATCGCCACCACGAGAATGATTCCTGTTCGCTCGGTGATCTGATTGACCCGGCTGTAGAAGGTGTCCCGCTCTTCGGACACGACCAGATACCAGTCGAACGGCTCGAAGTAAAATCCCTTGGCCACCCGTTCCTTTCCGGATACGCGGGGGGTGATCAGATCGGTGGTGCGGGATTCCACAATCCGTCCGAGGGCCTGCCTCTCTGTCGCCTCGATGGTCAATTGTCCCGTCTGCATGGCCAATTCCATCTCACCGTCCAGGGCGAAAATGACTTCGGTATTGCTGCGCACGATGCTGTTGGCATACCCCTGGATCGCCGCCTGGGTGGCCGCCACCATCGAGGGTTTTTCGGTCATGTTGTTCTCCACCAGCAGCCGCCACTGGCTCTCGGCGTACTTCTGAAACTCGGCGGCCTTGAAACCGAGAAACTCCGTGGCGATTCCCGTAATAGCGTTGGTGGCGGAAAAAAAGGAGGAGGCCCCGGTCAACAGCAGGGTGGTGATGATGAGGGGCAGAACGATCAGAACGATTTTTAAGCGGATGCTCATGACACTATTTATATCGGAAAATTTTCCTAATTCGCCACCCGGAAAACACTTAAATGCTGACAAGCACGCTTTTGCCTTTCCGGAACGCCCGCGCTCCCGGAAAAAAACACCGCAACTCAAATCATTTCTTGCTATACTTTATTATTTTAGTTAGGTTTAAACATCAAAGAAACTCAATAGCGAGGAGACATATGAAATTCAATCGGATAAAGGCGCTGGTTCTCGGCTGCGGGCTGTTGATTCCCGGCGCAAACATCACTGCGCTTGACGGCGGCGTTGTATATACCTACGGAGAGGTGTTTGTGCACCGCAATCCCGAGACCATCCCGGCCGAAATCGGCATGCCGGTGGCAGAGGGGGATGTGATCGAAACGGCCGAGGACGGAGTGGCGGTGATCAGTCTGGTGAACGGGGCCGAGGTCAAGCTTCGCGAGAACACCAAACTGTCACTGGATCGTGTGGGACGGCGGGTTTCGGTCGCCCTGGCCTCGGGAAGCGTGTTCTCCCGCGTAAACCGACACCTGATCAGCGGGTTTTCGGTGAAAACCGAAACCGCGGTCATGGGCGTGCGCGGCACCGAGTTCTTCGTGGCCTATGGCCGGAAGATCGACCGCTACCGGGATGTGTGGGTGTGCGTGAACAGCGGCAGCGTGGAGGCGGCGCTGTCCGCAACAAACGAGACCCTCCTGGTCGAACAGGGCAGGGGCATCAACATCGTGGGGGGTGACAACCTGACCTCCCCTCAACGCTACCCGTGGACCCGTAAGCTCAACTGGAACATGGATCCGAATGCCGGAGAGGTTGCGGACCGCACCGATCTGGAGCAGGCGTACAGCGATCTGCTCGACCAGGACTACGACTGAAGGAGCACTCTATGATCAATACCCGCATCATGATCATCACCGCATTCGCGGCGCTGCTCACCTCCTTTGGCGCATCGGCCAACCACATCCCCTCGAACTCGGGTGGGTGGTTCGGGTTCGAAGGCCGGAGCACCCTGCTGCTGGACCTGGGACGATTCGATCCGCTCGTCGAGTTGGAGGGGAGGCTGGAGGACGCAGGCCTGGAGCTTGGCTATCGATCCCTGACTGCGGGTACATACCTGCGACTGCATAAAAATCTGAAAGCCGGCCTGTTCTATCGTGTGCAGCAGGGAGCCCGCCACGACGATGACTGGATCGAACCCGCGCTGGACGAGTGGGAATGGGTGGATAGCGGCGGCAGAACCGAGCAGGTCCTGATCCTGGATGTGACGCCCCGTTTCCTGCTGGAGGCTCTGCCGGGCGGCAACTGGATACTGGCAATCAAGAACCGCTACCAGTATAACACCTTCAACGGTCATCACTCGCTGATGGTGCGCCCGGGAATCACCTACTTCCTGATGCGCAGCCGGGAGCCGCTTCTCAACGTATCCCTCAACTACGGCCTGTATATCCCGCTGAACTTCGGGGAAACCTTGCTGTACGAGCACGAGCCGTACGTGTCGGTGCTGTATCACCTGAACCGCAGCGTCAAGCTCGAGCTTACCGGAGCCTACAAAACCGTGGTTTGGAGCTCTTCGGAGGATTCCCTGGCCAACGGGGACACCTACGCGGTCAGAAACCGTTCCCTGGTGGTGGGATTCGCTTTGCTGTTCCCCGTTTCGTTCTGATCGAAGGCATGGGGGCCGGCTCTACGGTTCCGGTGGGGCCTCGAACAACGAACGGTACTCCGCCAGGGTATCGAGAGACAGGTTTCCCCCGCACAGCACCAGGGCCACGTGATCCTCGGGGGCGAAGCTGGCAGCCGAGCCCTGCGCCGCGGCCAGCGTACAGGAGGCGGCCAGCTCGGTGATCACCTTGGCCCGTTCCATCAGCAGCCGCAGCGCCTCATACGCCCGCCGGTCGGAGACCACCACGTGACGGTGCCCGTAGCGCCGCGCGATCTCCAGAGCATCCTCTGAAACCATGGGAGCACCGAGGGTCTTGGCCAATGACTGCGGAACGATCTCGATCAGCCGGCCCGCGGCCAGAGCTTGCCCAAGGGTGTCCGATCCTTCGGTCTCAACGCTCCACACACGGATGTCGGGTTTGAGCTGTTTGACCGCCAGGGTGATGCCCCCCATCAACCCGCCTCCTCCCACGCTGACAAACACGTCGGTCAGCTCCGGCACATCTTCCAGAAGCTCTACCCCGATCGAAGCATGGCCGGTGATCAGCTCGCGGTCGTCGAACGGATGGAAGTAGGCCCACCCCTCCACGTTGCTGTATCGCTCGGCAAGCCGGAACGCATCCGCGATGCTGTCGGCAAGCTCGATCTCCCCGCCGTAGGATCGAGTCGCGTCGATATAGTTCCGAGATGTGCTCCGCGGCATGATGATCCGCGTACGCACTCCGAGCGTACTGCCGGCAAACGCCACGCCCTGGGCGAAATTCCCGCCGCTAACCGCTACCACCCCGGTGCGGCGGAGCTGATCCAGATGAACAAGCATCTTGTTGAACACGCCTCGCGGTTTGAACGAACCGGTCTTCTGCATCAGCTCGAGTTTCAGATACACATTGGCGCCGAGCAGCTCACTCAGAGTGCGATTGCGCCGCAGGGGCGTGCGATGAACGTAGGGGGTGATCCGCCGGCGGGCGGCGTGGATACTATCGAGATCGACCATCATGGCCTATCCTACCTCCGCGACGCCGGAAGTGCAATCAGGAACTGCCCGGTGGACAAGAAAAAGGGTTTGGCGCTTCCCGCCGGAGATGGGCATATTCTTTTCATGACTATATTACTAATAAATAGACGCCTGCGACTCCTTTCACTGTTGGCCGTTTTGGCGGTGCCGGCCGCACCGATGATGTTGTCCCCTCAAAGCGGGCAAGCATCCGGCGGGTACGCCCGAGCGACCTTCGCCGGGGGTTGCTTCTGGTGTATGGAGCCGCCGTTTGACAAGCTGGGCGGCGTGCCTGGCCATCATGAACGACTCGGATGATACGGGCCAGAGCTCGGTTTCCTACGTGGATCTCATCGCGATCGCCCGGTAGGTGAGCCGTTTCCCAAACATCGATTTCTCGGGTAGAATTCTGCCGGACAAACCGTATGCGGAGGAATATCGGCATGAAGAAAATTGGACTGATCGGTGGACTGGGACCGGAGTCCACGCTCGAGTACTACCGGGGAATCATCGAGGCCTTTCGCCCCACTTACGAACAGCACGGTTTTCCGGAAATCGTCATTGAGAGTGTAAATCTGCGCTCGTTCACCGAGCAGGCGGAATCCGGCGAGTGGGATGCGATCGCGGCCGCTCTCACCGATCGCCTGGAAGTGCTCCGTAAGGCGGGCGCGCATTTCGGCGCCATCTGCTCGAATACGCCCCACAGGGTGTTCGAACAAGTACAGCAAGCCACGCGGCTGCCGCTGGTAAGCATCGTCGAAGCGGCTCGCGATCACATCCTGCGCCTCGGTATCAGCAGACTCTGCCTGTTGGGGACACGCTTTACTATGCAGAGCGACTTCTTTAAGCGAGCTCTCGAGCCGGCCGCAATACGGGTGGTCGTGCCCGCGGTCTCGGAAATCGAATACATACAGGAGAAGATCTTCTCCGAGATCGAGTTCGGCATCATCAAACCCGCCACCAAGGCCCGTTTTCTCTCCATCATCCAACGGCTTGAGCACGAGCAGCAGATCCAGGGCGTAATCCTGGGATGTACCGAGCTGCCGATGCTTCTCAAGCCGGAGGATATGCATCTGCACTACGTCGATACCACGGCGATCCATATCGCGGCCATCGTGACCCGCTGCCGGCGGGACGAGCCCGCACCCTCGAGTGGTTGATCGAAGACTGCGACCGGCACCTGGACTGACACTATGGGGACTAACAAAGAAGAGCCGCGGAGATCGGATAGAGGCGCAACACGGAGACCCGCCGTGATTCGCCTTCTACTGATCGGATTGGGCACGGTTTTCCTGGCGCTCGGAGTGATCGGAGTACTCATCCCCGGTCTGCCGACCACACCGTTCGTGCTGCTGGCCGCCGCAATGTACGTGCGCAGCTCCGAACGGCTGTATGCGCGGCTTGCGAACCACCGGATTTTTGGGAAGATCATTCGGGAGTACAGAATAAATCGATCGATTTCCGCGCGGGCCAAGCTCGTGTCGATCTTCACCATGTGGGCCATGATTGTTCTATCCATAATTCTGTTCGTCGCTTCTACGGCCGGCCGCATTGTCATCGCCGCCCTGGGGATCGCGGGAACCGTAGTCCTGCTGATCCTCCCCACGACGAAACCTCCGACGGGCAAATCCGGAAGGAACTCCATCGGCTCCGCCTGATCCGGCGCCGCGGTTGCATTTTCATACAATTGGCATATACTTGTACTTGAAGACAGATGAAAAGTGTAATCACCATTTTTTGCCTTCTTGTTCTTCCGGCCGTCCTATCATTTGCCGGGGCAATCCCGGAACCCACGGTTACGCGCACCCACCTGATGAAGGATATCGATGCCGAAAAGATCGTGTTCGGGTTCGGTCTGGAGATGTTCCAGCAGGACCCGGAACCGCCCTATCTCGGTGAGTTCTACTTCGCCTACTGCGGATACCCGCACTCGGACTGGTTGGAATACGGGATTGCCGTTCACTCCATTGGTGTTGTCCCCTTCCCCATGGTCGAGCTCAAGTTCGATCCCATCGATATCTTCACAGATTCCCGCTTTTCGTTGCTGCTCATGGGCGGTTTAGGCGCTGTGGGGGCGGATCAGCAGCTGCACTTCGTGTACCACGGGGGTACGGCCTTGAATTTTCGATACAACGAAAAATCCCAGCTGTATGCAGGCGTGGGGAGCGACTCGCTGTCACAGGCCTGGAATGTTCAAGCCGGAGTGTACGTGATGCTCCTCGAGTGGCTGGGAGTTTCCGCGAATTTCAAGCTGGTGTCCGGTTCGGAGGGTATAGAGCCGATGGCCTCCATAGCGCCGCTGGCCATAATCCGTCTGAAGGAATAGAGAGCGCAGAGGTTTCGAAGGAATTGTCGTGCGATGGCTCATGGCAAAAGGGGGATCCTCCATGAAGAAACGATTCACTTGCCTGGCATTGTTGTTGGTTCTGCTGGCCTGTGAACAGATTGCGGTCGAGACTCCGGATGGATTCGCCGCTTTGGACACCGAGGATCAGTACGCGGCCATGAGTCCCGAAGGTATGATCTACCGCGTACGCATAGTGGAAAACGAACCGGCACAGAATCTGGACTTCTGGTCCGAGGCGCTGAAAAACCACCTCGAGCAGGAGGGATACGTTTCCGTTTCCGCGGAGACCACCTTCGCCGCGGGAAGCATCGACGGTTCGTATACCGAATGGACCGTACCCTACGGCAACGAAACCTACAAGTATCTCACCGCCATCGTCGCGGCCGGAGAGACCCTGGCCGTAGTCGAGTTGTCGGGCCGGCACGACGTGTACGACGGCTACAGAGCGGCCGTATTGGACAGTCTGGAAACGATCCGTTTCGAGGGGGTTAAGGCGATCGATCTCGGTAAACAACCGATAGCCGTGGCGACCCCACGGGTCGCGAAGAGCGAACAGCGTTCCGAAGCACCGAGCGGCGGTTGCTTCCTGGCAGTAACTCCGGTGCTCACCAGTCGAGGCATAGTCCCTATCGAAGCGATGTGGCCGGGAACTCCTCTACCCGTATACGACCCGGCAACCGGCAGATGGCTGGAGCGGCAGGTAGAGCGGACGATCGCCCTGCCGTACAACGCCGAGGTGATACGATTTGAAATCGCGGGAAAAACCGTGGAGGTCACGGCGCATCACCCGCTCCTCGTGGCCTCGGGAAAAAGGCTCGACCGTCGCTCGTTGCCCGGGGAGCTGTCCGCCCCAGAAACGCTCGGCTCCGTTACCGGACGGTGGGTGGAGGCGAGGCATCTGCGCCCCGGGGATAGACTTCTGAGCCGGGACGGCCGCACAGTTCGCGTCGGCGCGCTTCGTTCCAGCTTCCTGAGCACAACTGTTTATCATCTGGCAATCAACGGCCCGCACACCTATGCCGTGGAGCAGCCCGGCATCGTTGTGCACAACGGCGGAGCGGAGGAGGGGTACAAAGCCCCCGTGGAGTCGGCTCAGGCGGCGCGGGAGCGGGAAATCATCGGCGGCGGAGCGATCACCGCCTCACTCCCGACCGACGCCCGCAGCGAGCGCGTCCGCGTGTACTCCGGAGCCTGCTCCCTCATGATCGAGCGGGCGGAGCCGGCTAAACGGCGGATCGCCGATATGGCGGAACAAGCCGGCGGGTATGTCGAACAATCCTCCGACACCCGGATCGTGATCCGCATTCCGGCGGTCGAGTTCCGGGGCGTGTTCGACGACATCCTGGCGCTGGGGGAGGTGCTGTACAAGGCGATCGAGACCTACGACGTAACCGACCAATTCACCGATCCGAGCGGCCGCCTGGCCGTAGCGATTCGCGCCCGCGATCGCCTGTACGTGCTGCTGAATCGGGTGGAGGATCCCAAAGAACGCCTGGAGATCCTGAAAAAGATACGGGAATACACAGAGACGATCGAACGACTGGAGCTTTCCCTGAAAGTGCTGCAGCAGCGCATCGCCATGTCCCGCATCACCGTGGAGCTGCATTCCCGCCTGGAGGAGGCCGAGACGGCAGAGCGTCCGATTCCCTTTGCCTGGATCGACCGCCTGCATCCTTTGTACGAGTCCACCGGCCCGCTCGGCGGCAAGGCCACGGTAACGCTACCGGCCGATGTGGCCGTATTCGACCAGGCGGGCGTGCTGCGAGCGGAAGCCGCCGACGGCACGCGCATCCGCATCGGCACGGTCAAGAACGACCCGCGGGGTGACTCCCTGTTCTGGCAACGGGCCCTGGTCTTCCACCTCAAGGCGCGGTACAAGGCCACGGAGGAGGTCGCCGAAGGTCCGCTTTCGCTCGTGCTGTTCACCAGCAAGGACCGGGAACCGTACTACTATCTGGTCGGCGCCCTGCCGCTGGCCGAAGAAGCCACCCTCGTGGTCTTCGAGGTGTATTTTCCCGATCGGCAATCCCTCGAGCGGCATTTCGAAAATGCGGTGGACGCGTTTACACAGGCGGGAACAGAATGAACCTCCGAAAGCCACTGATCGTCATTTTCGCCCTCACCCTCTTCGTATCGGCGCCCTACGGCGAGTCCGGCAGCAAGCGTCAGACCCTTGACGCGGTGATCCTGGTCGGAGATCGATTCGAAGTCGCGGACCGGCTGGAAGCGTGGGTCGACGGCCACGGGGGATACGTGGTTTCCCGCCTGGAAGAGCGGTTGATCCTGCGCGTGCCCAGCGGAACCCTGGATGAGTTCGTCGATGTCTTGGAGACGGTGGGCGATGACATCATTCAGATCCAGCAGCAGACCGAGGACATCAGCCAAAGCCTTCTCGAAGCCGAGGCCGGAATCAAGAGCAAGAATGAGCTGTTCGAAAAAGCCCTCACCTTGATCGATCAGACCGACCTGGCCACTACCCTCGAGATGGAAAGCGAGGTGTTGTCGATTCTCCAGGATATCGAACGACTGCGGGGACAGTACCGCAAGCTGGTCGGAGAGGTCACCCTGGCCCGTGTTCAGGTGGATTTCACGCTTCAGGAGGAGCGGCTGCCGGAAAACCTGCCCTCCTCGTTTCCCTGGATCAACATCGTGGATTTTTACCGGCTCATGGCCGAGTTCCAGCGGAATTGATCACCGGCTGATGGGCGGATCTTCCCGCCTGCCGGCCCTGCGCGCGCTTTCGCTGTTTTCGCACCCATCGGTAGAAGAACGACGGTCAGTAGTAGCGCGCTTCGATGAGATTCCCTTCCGGATCCCGAAAGTAGATCGAGGTTCCCCTTCCGTGGGCGCCCCAGCGCAGAACCGGCCCATCAACGATATCGATCGAACGTTCGGCGAGACGCTCCCTCAGCCGCTCCCACGCCTCCGGGCTTGCGGCGAAGCAGAAATGATTGAGATTCTCCCGTCCCCGTCGAAGGGGAGAGTCCTGCGCCCACAATTTTTTCGGAAACAGGTCGATGATCGTATCGGCGTTCAGGCGAACCGAGGGAAACGGCACCTCACCGTCACGATACTCCTCCAGCCGCTCCGCCGTGAACGGCAGCATCTCCGTGTAGAAAGCGATCATACGTTCCTCGTCTTCCACGTTCAAGACGATA
>Ga0272441_10005066_pt1 | contig 23260 bp, 21 predicted proteins | sample SSMProp6N_FD_193582 | JGI IMG/M metagenome (GOLD analysis project Ga0272441, IMG submission 193582) | Marine sediment archaeal communities from Little Sippewissett salt marsh, Falmouth, MA, United States - SSM-Prop-6N | ecosystem: Environmental > Aquatic > Marine > Wetlands > Sediment ...
AAGCCCTACAATATCAAGGAGTTACTCTCCCTGGTAGTGGACGACGGCCGCTTTTTTGAAGTGCACGAAGGCTACGCCCAGAACCTGGTGGTGGGCTTCGCCATGCTGGGCGGCCGTTCCGTCGGGGTGATCGCCAACAACCCCGATATCTACGCGGGCACCCTGGATGTCCAGGCTTCCCTCAAGGGCGCGCGCTTCATCCGTTTCTGTGACGCGTTCAATATTCCCCTGGTCAGCTTCGTGGATGTTCCCGGATTCCTGCCTGGACAGGACCAGGAAAAACTGGGCATTATCAAGCACGGGGCCAAAATGCTGTACGCCTACTCGGAGGCCACGGTTCCCAAGCTCACGGTCATCACCCGCAAATCTTACGGCGGGGCCTATATCGTCATGAGTTCCAAGCACCTTGGCGCCGACATGGTTTTCGCCTGGCCCACCGCCGAGATTGCGGTTATGGGTCCCCAGGGCGCCATCAACATTATTTTCCGCAAGGACCTGGCCTCCGCGGATGAACCGGAAACCCTCAAAGAGAGACTGATCCAGGACTACAAGGAAAAGTTCGCCAATCCCAAGATGCCCGCGGCTTTCGGATATGTCGATGATATTATCATGCCCACGGAAACCAGACCCCGGCTGATCGCCGCCCTGGAGTCCCTGGAGCATAAAACCATGCAGAATCCGCCGAAAAAACACGGCAACATACCGCTGTAAGGGAGGTCCCATGAAACGTCAAAGCGTACTGATTCCCAACCGCGGTACCGTGGCATTGGATATCATCCAGTCCATGCGCAGCATGGGGCTGGAAACCATCCTCCTCTTCTCCCCGGAAGACGCGGGTTCACTACCGGTGAAACTGGCGGACCGCAGCTATAAATTCTATTCCTCCCGGCCGGAAGACAGCTACATGGACATGGACTCCATCATGGAGATGGCGGTGGAGCTGGGGGTTGACTTCCTCCACCCGGGATACGGCTTTCTTTCCGAAAGCCCGGAGCTGGCGGAACAATGCGCCCGCCACGGTATCACCTTTATCGGCCCCTCACCCGATGTACTGCGCCGGGTACGCAACAAGATCGAGATGAAGAACCTGGCACGGCAGCTGGGCATCAATACAATTGCCCACTCCGATGTCATCAACAGCCCCCTGGACATCGAGTTCGTGTCACCGGAAATGAAGTTCCCGGTGATCATCAAACCCGTGACCGGCACGGGGGGGCATCAGATCCGGGTGGCGGAATTCCGCCGGGACGCCCAGGACAAGCTCCAGCAGATGCTGAAGCGCGACTCCATCCAGCAGGAAGGCGTTTTCCTGGAAGAATTCCTGCCCTTCGCCCACCATATCGAGATACCCTTCCTCCGCGACTCGTCGGGCAACCTGCTCATCATGCCGGAGATCGAATCCTCCATTCAGCGGCGTTTTCAAAAGATATTCCAGGAATCGCCGTCGGTGAACATCACCGACGACCTGCGTCAGTCCATGATGCAGGACACCCGCCGCCTGGTGGAATCTCTCAACTACGTGGGCCTGGGCTATGCGGAGTTCCTGGTGGAAAAGGGTGAAAGCTGCTTCTCGGAGATCAATCCCACCATTCAGGTCAACACCCTGATCCCGGAAGTCCACATGCTCTCCAACTTCATCAAGAAACAATTCGTGCTGGCCCGGGGCGAATTGTTGCACCACGTGGACGGATTGCGCATCTTCGAGCCCAAGCACAACGTGATCCTGGCTTCCCTCAACGCCGAAAACCCCCACGACGCTTTCCGGCCCTCGGCGGGTACGGTCAAGGACTTCTTCCACTATGCCACCATCCGCAACGTGTTCAAGACAAGCCTGTTCGCCGGAGCCGAAGTTTCCTCTACCTACGACCCCAATATCGGCAAAATCCTATCCTTCGCGGTCCAGCGCGAAAACGCCATTAACGACCTGTGCCAATTCCTCAACACCATCCTGGTGAGGGGGATCCACACCAATCTGCTCTTCCTGAAAAAGCTTCTGCAGAGCCCGCAACTGCTGCGGGGGGAAACCATCATCGACTTTCTCAACCTGCGGTTTGAATTCGCCAAGCGCCCGCGGAGTGACGACGAAGTCGAACTGGCCGCCGCCCTGCTGGGAGCGGCTTTCCATGTGGAGAATCGGCGCAAGAACTACAAGGCCCAACTGGAGCGCATGAAGCAGCCCAACCTGTTGCGCCGCATCTTTCTGGGGAGGTAACCGGTCATGAAATACCGTTTTCAGATCCACAAACGCGCGTTTGACATCGAGACCGCCCCGGGTTCCACTTTCCAGTCGGAAACCAAAATCCGGGTCGAGAAAAAACCCTTCCGCGTTCAAATCGGTGAAACCCGGAACGGCGAAATCCTGTCATTCTTCGTGAACCGCCGGCTGTACCAAATCGAAATCGAGAGGGATTCCGAAGGATATCCCTCGGGAATCCTGGTCAACGACGAATATTACCCCGCGTCCCTGCTGAAAATCGACAAGTTGTTTTATTACCGCTCCCGGCCCCAGCGTTCCTCCCGCTCCGGATTGGTCAAGAGTTTTATTCCCGGCTACATTCAAAAGGTGTATTTCCAGGTGGGAGATGAGGTCAAGGAAAACGAAATCGTTTTGATTCACGAAGCCATGAAGATGGAAAACGAAATCCGCGCTCCCATCAGCGGAAAATTAAAGAACCTGGGAGTTAAGGAAGGCGACAACGTCCTGGCCAACCGCATCCTTTTCGAAATCGAATAACCCCGGGACGGGCAGGTCATGATCCGTTCCCGCGAAAGCTCGATCCCGGGCCGCACGGCCCTGCTGGGCATTTTCGTACTCCTGGGATTCCTGGCCACCCTGTTTCAAACCCTGTTTCTGCGGGAAATCATGGTGGTGGTCCTGGGCAACGAGATCGTCATCGCCATTGTGCTGTTTCACTGGCTGGTGGGCATTACCTTCGGCTCCCGGGCAGGCGGACGCCGGGCCGACCGGCTGCACAACCCGGGAGAACTCCTCCTGCAGGTGGTATTGCTTTTAACCCTGCTGGCACCCCTGGGATTGACGGCCATCCGCCTCCTACATGACCTCACCATAACGCCTCCGGGCCTTTCCATCGGCATGGGCCGGGTATTCATCGCTTCCGCCTTGTTGATCATTCCCCATAGTTTCCTGGTGGGCATGGCCTTCCCCCTGGCCATGCGTTTTGCCGGCAAGGATCGGGGCGTGCCGCACATGGCGGGGATCTACATCGTGGAGTCCCTGGGATCCCTGGTGGCGGGCGCATTGATGAGCTGGGTGCTGGCGGGTCACTGGCCACCCTTCGATATCCTGTTCTGGGCCCTGGCAGCCGGGGCGGCCATCAACCTGTGGGGCGGGAGACGCCTGGGACTCCGCCGCCTGCGGCGGCCCGCCCTGGCGGCATTGCTGGCGGCGGCGGCGGGGCTCCTGCCCCAAACCGGCGGCCGATTGGAGAACGCCACCGTACAGGCCCGCTGGCGGGGGTTCTCCGCCACCCGGCTGGCCGCCAGTCTCGATTCCCGCTTCCAGAATATCGCGATGGGCCGCCAGGCGGACCAGTTCGCCCTTTACCTGAACGGCCAGATGGCCGCGGCTTTTCCCGACCCGAACCGCCATTCCATGCTGGCCGCCCGCCTGATGAGCCAGCATCCCCGCCCCCGGAACCTCTTGATCATCGGCGAAGCGGTGAGCGGCCTGGGCCAGGCCCTGCTGGAAACCGACATCCATGCCTTGCACAACGTGGAATTGGACCGCCAGGTGGTGGAAACGGTCCGCCGTCATCTGGAAAAAGACCCGGCGCTCCGTCTAAAGGATCCCCGGTTCCACCTCCACCTCTCCGATGGCCGCCGTTACGTGCAGGAGCTGGGACGTGATTCCGGGTCCCGGATCCGCTTCGACCTGGCATTCGTCAATGCGTCGGAGCCGGTATCCCTGCTGGCCAACCGCTACTATACCCGGGAATTCTTCAGGGAACTCGCCCGCATCATGAACTCCCGGGGCGTGGTCTGCCTGCGCATCACATCCTCGGACACCTACACCGCCGGCGGAGTGGGGGCTTACTCGGCGGTGCTTTACGCTACTCTGCGATCGGTATTCCCCAACGTGGCGGTCTCTCCCGGTCCGGACGCCTACTTTTTCGCTTCCCGGGATCCCGGGGTGGTGAGCCGGGATCCCGCGGTCCTGGCCGCGCGCTGGCGCCGCCACTCCAGGGGTACCCCGGACATGACGCCCATGTTCGCCGCCTGGTTCCCCCCGGACGGAGGCGACGATATCCGCGGCCGTCTTCATGCCCGCGGACCCTACCCGCCCAATACCGATGATCTGCCCACGGCGCTTCACTACTACAATCGCTCCCTGGGATGGATCCACGCGGGGGGGGTGCGGAAGGTGCTGCGGGCGGCGGAGAATCTCGACCCGGCCCTGTTGTTGCTGGCGGCGTTTCTCCTGCTACTGCCGGCGGCCCTGCGGCGCCGCGGCGCGGGCATGATCTATCCCGCGGTGGCCGTGGCGGGATTTTCCGGCATGTCGCTGCAAATGCTCATCTTGACCCTGATTCAAAGCCGCTTCGGCTTTATCTATCGCTTTATCGGTCTTTTCACCGCCCTGTTCATGGCTGGACTTCCCCTGGGCGCGGCAATTTCGCGGCGCCTGGCCAGGCGCTTCCCTCCCCGGCGGCTCCTGGCGACCCTGTTATGCGCCCTGGCGGCCACGGCGGCGGCCCTGGGCTGGTTGCTCCCGGCGACCGGGCGCAATCCCCTTTTCGATCAGATCTGGATTTCTCTGTTCACCGTGTTGATCGGCGGCATGGTGGGCGCGGTGTTCCCCGCGGCCCTGGCGGTGGCCCTTGACCTGGAATCGCGCCGGCCGGGACATGCCACCGGCAGGATCAACGCGGCGGATCACAGTGGTGCGGCCCTGGGAGCCCTGCTGGCGGGGACGATGCTGCTGCCCATCCTGGGGATGACCGGGACCACCCGTTTGGTGGCCGGGATCAACTTGGCCGCCGCGCTTTTCCTGTTATGGAGGAGTCAGGGGTCGACGATCCGGGGAAGGTGAGGCGCGATGCGGCTGAGAATCTCGTAGTGGATGGTCCCGCAACGATCCGCCAGGTCGGTAGCATCGATGCGGTGGGTTTGCCCCTTTCCCAGCAACACGACCCGGTCGCCCGCCTGGACTCCGGGGATATGCGTCACATCGGCCATCATCATGTTCATGCAGATCCGCCCCCGGATCGGGGCTTCCACCCCATTCACCAGCACTACCCCGGAATTGGAAAGGCGCCGGTCATAACCGTCATAGTACCCCACGGGGATAACGGCGATACGGGAATCACTGAAGGCCCGGTACGAACGACCATACCCCACGGATTCGCCGGAAGCCAGGGATTTCACCTGGGCGACCCGGGTTTCCCAGGTCAGGGGCGGCTGCAGCTCCATGCCGTCTCCCTTTTGCTCCTGCCAGGAAATAAGAGTTTCCCGGGAAGGCCAGTAGCCGTATGCCGAAATCCCCACCCGCACCATATCCAGGTGGGTGTCCGGGAACAGCAGGGCCGCCGCCGAGCAGGCCATGTGCCGGGTCAGGGTAACTCCCGGGGGGAGGTTCTCCAGGAGGGACCGGAAAGTCTCCAACTGTGAGCGGGCGAAGTCGTGCCGGGTGGTATCCTCGATATCCGCGAAATGGGTATAGATCCCCCGGAAAGAGATTTCCGGCATCGACGGAGAGTCCAGCAGCGAGAGGATCTCCACGGGTTCCATACCCAGGCGGCGGGTGCCGGTTTCCACTTTCAGATGACATCCGGCGGTGGTTTCGGCCTTGCGGGCGGCGGCCCGCACCCGTTGCAGGTACTCTGCGGAGGGCACCACCATCTCCACCCCGGCACCGACCATGTACTCCAGTTCTTCGTCATCGGCCCATCCCATGACCAGCACCGGCCGGGTATCGTCCCGGCTGAGTACCCGCCGGGCTTCCTCCGCCGCGTCCACGGCGTAATATCCCACGGAATCCAGTCCCCGGGCGATATCCACGCAGGTTTCGATACCGTGTCCATATGCGTTGGCCTTGACGACAAAAGCGACCGGGCGACCGGTGATACGGCGGAACCGGTCCAGGTTGGCGGTCAATGCCGCCGCGCTGATCCGGAGGAAAGTGCGCATTATTCCGGGCTCCCGGGATCCTTTTCGGCGTCGGCTTCCATCCGCTTCAGCACGTCCCGGACCCGCTGCATCCGGTCCAGCCGGGCCACCAGGAGTCCCTGGGGGGTCTGCACCACCCCAACGCCTTCCAGGCCGATCACCCCCACCGGTGTATCGGTGGTGGAAAACACCAGGCAATCCCGGCTTTCCAGGAGTACGTGCCGAGCCTGCGCCACATTGCCGTCCCGGTCCGGCCGGCCAAGTTCATACACGCTGGGCCATGCCCCCACGTCGTTCCAGTCGAAAGCCGCGGGCATCATCCAGGCATCCACGCCCTTTTCCATCAAGGCGTAATCAATGGAAAGGGCGGGAAGTTCGGAGAATGCCTTTTTCATATGCCCGGTGGATGCCGCTTCGAGATCGGCGTATCCCCGGGCGAATTCCGGCGCGTGCCGTTCCAGCAGGGCGCGGAAATGGCTTAGTTTATAGGCGAACATTCCGGAATTCCAGCAATATCCGCCGGCGGCGATGTACTCCGCCGCCGTGACCGCATCGGGTTTTTCAACGAAAGCCTCGACGGGATGAAAATCCACCCCATCCAGGCGTTGCGGCCCGCCGGTGGTGAAGCGGATATACCCGTAACCGGTGTGCGGCTGATCGGGGACGATTCCGGCGGTGACGATCACCGGGCGTTCGGCAAACTTCAGCGCCGCCTTCATCTGTCCGGCGAAGGCCTCGCCGTCCCGGATATGGTGGTCCGCCGGCACGACCAGCAGCCGCCCCTCGGGATCCCGGCGGCCGAGTATGATATTGGCCAGGATCATGCAGGGAGCCGTATTGCGCGGCATGGGCTCGGCGATAAAGTTGTCTCCGGGCATTTCCGGGACGGCTTCCCGGACCAGGGTCCGGTAGCCCTCCTCGGCCACAACGAAAATTCTCTCAGCGGGCACGATGCGCTGCAATCGTTGGAAGGTGCGGGTGATCAGGGGTTCATCACCCAGGATGGGGAGAAATTGCTTGGGTCGTTGACGGGTGCTGTACGGCCAGAACCGGGTGCCCTGTCCCCCGGCCATGATGAGGGCGAAGTTGTGATCAGGCATGGTTTCTTTTAGCATAGCAATCATGGGAACGCAACCAGTGGAATAGTTGATTTTTTGGCCGCCCTTGCCTATTATCTAGGTATGAAAAGATGGATCGTGGTCTTGCTGTTGCTTGCCCCGGTCACCCTGGCGGCGGAAGTGTACCATTTGGCCATTCAGGGCCCCATCGATTCCGTCAGCGCGGAGTACGCAATCGATTCCATGAAACGTATCCGCCAGGAAGCCCGGGCCGAACTGGTGGTCATTGAACTGGACACCCCCGGCGGGCTGGATTCGGCCATGCGCACCATTATCAAGCAGATGCTGCAATCTCCGGCGCCGGTGGCTGTTTTCGTTTCTCCCCAGGGAGCCCGGGCGGCTTCGGCGGGTTTCTTTATCGCCGTGGCCGCGGACATATCGGTCATGGCGCCGGGAACGAACATGGGAGCCGCCAGCCCGGTTTCCGCCCTGGGCCGAAAGATCGATGACACCATGAAGGCCAAGATCACCAACGACGCGGTCTCATATATCCGCTCCCTGGCCCGCAAACGCGGTCGGGACGAGGATATGGCCGCCCGGGCGGTGAGCGAAAGCCTCTCCTATACCGTGGAAGAATGCCTCGAGGGAAGACTGGCCGACCTCTCCGCGGACAGCCTGGAGGACCTGCTCGAGCAGGTGCGGGGGCGTCGGATCACCACCATGCGGGGGGAAACGGTCACCCTGGAGTTACGGAATCCCCGGATCATCCGCCTGGAGATGAGTTGGCGACAACGCTTCCTGCGCACCATCACCAATCCCAACCTGGCCTATTTCCTTTTGATCTTCGGACTGATCGGTCTCTACCTGGAATTCACCCACGCCGGCGCGATCATCCCGGGAGTGATCGGCGGCATTTCCCTCCTGCTGGCGTTCCTGGCCTTTCAGATCCTGCCCATCAACTACGTCGGACTGCTTTTGATCCTTTTATCCGTCGGGCTGTTCCTGGCGGAGATCAAGGTACAGGGGTTCGGGATACTGGGTATCGGCGGAGCCGTGGCGTTTTTCCTCGGTTCAGTGATATTGATCAGTTCGCCGATTCCCGAGATGAGGCCTACCATGAGCATGATCGCCATATTGACCGTCAGTTTCGCGGCCATCGTCCTTTTTCTGACCTACAAAGTGATTCAGGTTATGAAAAGACGTGTAGATACCGGACAGGAAGGCCTGTCCGGAGAGTCGGGAACCGCCCGTACCCGGGTCACTCCTGAAGGGGGAAGGGTTTTCGTTCACGGAGAGTGGTGGAACGCCTTTTCCGAGAATACGATCGAAGCCGGCGACAGAGTGGAAGTCGTCCGGATGGAAGGATTCCGGCTGAAAGTCAAACCAAAAGGGGGTAAATAAAATGCAATTTTCCGCCATTACCATCGTGATTGTCGTCCTGTTTCTGCTTTTCAACTGGCTCAAGGTACTCAAGGAGTATGAACGGGGAGTCATTTTCCGGTTGGGCCGGGTCCTGGGCCGCCCCAAGGGGCCGGGGCTCATCTTCGTCCTCTACCCCATAGACAAGATCGTCAAGGTCAGCCTGCGTACCATCGTACTTGACGTACCCCCCCAGGATGTAATCACCCGGGACAACGTTTCCGTCAAGGTCAACGCCGTTGTCTATTACCGGGTCCTGGATCCCCTGAAAGCGGTACTCCAGGTCCAGGAGTACAACTACGCCACGTCCCAGCTGTCCCAGACCACCCTGCGTTCGGTATTGGGCCAGGTGGAACTGGATGAGTTGCTCTCCGAGCGGGATCAACTGAACGCCAAGCTGCAGAGCATCATCGACGAACACACGGATCCCTGGGGAGTCAAGGTCTCCATGGTAGAGATCAAGTACGTGGACCTGCCGCAGGAAATGCAGCGCGCCATGGCCAAGCAGGCCGAAGCGGAACGGGAACGCCGCGCCAAGGTGATCCACGCCGACGGTGAATACCAGGCTTCATCCCGGCTTCTGGAAGCCGCGGAAACCATGTCCAAAAACGCGTATACCATGCAATTGCGCTACCTGCAGACCTTGATGGACATTTCGGCGGACAATTCGTCCACCATTGTATTCCCCCTGCCCATCGAGCTGCTCAACGTACTTGGAAAGGGCAAATGATGGACAAACGCCGCACCGTGCTGGAAATCAAGATCACTTTCCTGCACGTGATCGTATTCCTCTCCGCGGTCATCCTGATCGGCATATTTCTCTTCTACCTGGGGTACCAGGCCGGCAAGACCGCGGCCATGGCCCCGGAGGGAGCCAGGGTGACCAGCAGCAGCGAGCATATTCCCCTGGAGGGAGAGGACAAAGCCGGCGGGGAAGCCAGCGCCATCCAGGCGGAAATGGATCTGCACGGCAAATCCGCCACACCGCCGGCCGCGCGCAGCGACTCCGTTCCCCCGAAGAAAGTCAAACCCCGCCCGGTTGAGCGGGACACCTATTACGCGGTGCAGGTGGCCGCATTTGAAAACCATGCGGAAGCCAAATCCTATTCGGACATGTTTATCCGTCATAACTACCCCACGGAAATCCAGCGCGTCATGGTGCGGAGCAAGACCATGTACCGGGTATTGGTGGGGCGTTATGAAACCCGGGAAGCCGCCAAATCCGCCAAGGGCGGCATGGAAAAATTGGCCGGCCGCAGCGGCTTTTTTCTGCGGCGTATGCCCTGAAGCGCCGGCTGTAACCGGCTGGAGCCTCTGGTAATGTCCGGATTTCTATCCCAGTCCTCTCCCTGGTTTTCCGCCCTGTTTTCGGGGGTTTTGTACGCCCTGGCCTTTCCCAGGTTCGACCTGTTTCCCCTGGCCTTCATTTTTCTGCTCCCCCTGTTGAGCGCCCTGGAACGCTCCCGGGCGGGATCTTTCTCATTGTTCATTACTTTCGGCGCCTCCTCCTATCTGGTTCTATTGTACTGGATGCCCCGGGTAATGATCCGCTACGGCGGCATGAGCATGGGGCTCAGCGTGCTGGCTTTCCTCATGGTAACGGGAATACTTTCATTGATCACCGCCGCCGCGGGATGGGGAATGGGACGGTTGTGGCGGGCCGGCAACCCCTGGTGGCCCGGCGTGGCCTTGTTGTGGGTGGCCAGGGATCTGGTTCTCGAGGTTTTCATGAGCGGATTCCCCTGGTGTCTGGCGGGCACATCCCAATACCGCAATCTGCCTTTCCTGCAGACCGCGGCCCTGGGCGGAGTGCACCTGACGGGATTCCTCCTGATCCTGGCCAATCTCTTGTTGTACCGCTGGTGGCGGTACCGGGACCGCCGCTACGGCGCGGCGTTGATCCTGCTCCTCCTGGTCACCCACGGCTGGGGATGGATGCGGATGAACCGGATGGAATCAGGGCTGGCAAAGCTCCCGTCCCACCGGGTGGGCGTGTTGCAGCCCGGCAGCCATCACGACCGGGTTTTGTCCTGGAGGCAACGGGAAGTAAGGCTGACGGAATTGCTGGAGGAGTCCGCCGGCCTCGTCCGGAACGGCGGCGCGGAATTCGTGGTCTGGCCCGAGTATTCGGTCACCCTCTATCCCCTGCAGAACACGGCATACCGGGACAGGCTCCTGGAATTCAGCCGGGAATACGCCCCGCTGCTGGCGGGATTCACCGATATTCAGCGTAAGGGCGTGATCGCCAACGCCATGGTCCGCTTCGCCCCGGAAGGCATTCAAACCTATCATAAGGTTCATCTGACCCCTTTTGGAGAGTACATTCCTTTCCGCTGGCTCTTCTTCTTTGTCCCCCGTATCGTAGGCGAAATCGTTGATTTCACCCCGGGAAAAAGCCTGCACACCCTGGAAGTGAACGGTACACCAATGGCGACCCCCATCTGTTTCGAAATCATTTTTCCCCGGTTGGTGCGGAAGCTTGTGGCCCGGGGAGCCCGTTTGATCATAACCATATCCAACGACTCATGGTTCGGGAATACTTCGGCTCCGGGACAGCATATGGTCAACGCGGTTCTGCGCAGCGTTGAAAATCATCGTTATACGGTCCGTTCCACTTCCAACGGCCTGTCCGTGGCGGTATCTCCAACGGGACGGATATTAAAGCAGTCCCCCTACGGTCAAGCGGACCGGTTCGTGACCCGGGTCCATTACCTGGAAGAGCGGTCGCCCTTCACCCGGGGTGGGTGGCTTTTTCCCCACTTCTGCCTGCTGCTCGGCCTGGCGGCCCTTATTCCGCGCGGCCGCCGCCACCGGGGTTGACATTTCCCATAGCATTGTCCATAGTTGTGAAAAGACTCATGGGAACTTTGGACCACAACTATCCCATGCCGGGCGCTTACCGGCGAAACCTTACCCGGCAATCCGGAGGCTGAAATGTTATCAAGACCCGTTTACACCGAGAAAATCGCCCACAGTTCCTATCTGGTGGGCAGTGAAGGCCGGGCGGTTGTCATCGATCCCCGGCGGGATGTCGAAGTGTACATCCATATGGCCAAGAAATTCGATCTTACCATTACCCATATCCTGGAGACCCACCTGCACGCGGATTTCCTCTCAGGACACATGGATCTGGCGGACCGGGTTGGGGCCGAGATCGTCATGCCCGCCGCCGCCGGGGCGGACTTTCCGCACATCGGCGTGGCTGAAGGCGACGAGATCGCGGTGGGCAAACTGCGTTTCCGCGTCATGGAGACTCCGGGGCACACTCCGGAACACATCAGTTACGTATTGTCGGATCTGGACCGGGGCGACGTTCCGGCGGCGGTGTATTGCGGCGACACCCTGTTCGTGGGTGACGTGGGCCGGCCGGACCTTTTTCCCGGACAGGCGGAGACATTGACCCGCCGCCTCTTTTCCAGCCTTCACGATAAACTGCTCAAACTGCCGGATTTCGTCGAAGTCTATCCCGCCCATGGGCCGGGGTCCCTGTGCGGCCGCAGCATCGGCCAGCGCCGCAGGTCAACCATCGGGTATGAGAAACAGCTCAACCCCGCCCTGCAATTCAAGGATCCCGACGCATTCCGGGACTGGTTGCTGGATGGAATGCCGCCGGCTCCGGACCATTTCTCGCGGCTCAGTGAAATCAACCGCCGGGGCCCTGAGTTGCTGCGCAGCCTGGAGAACCTGGCCTCCATAGCGCCCTCGGACGCCCGTCAGCTCATGGCCGAATCCGAAGGCATCGCTTTGGATGTCCGGGGCATGCGCGGTTTCTCCCGCTCCCATATCACCGGTGCCTATCACATCAGCACCCGGGCCAATTTCCCCACCCTGGCGGGATGGGTCATTCCTCCAGAAAAGCCCATATTCCTGATCTCCGCCGGGGATGAAGAACTGGCCGAGGCCTGGGACCAATTGCACCGGGTCGGTCTGGATCACGTGGCGGGACAACTGCTTTCCGGGATCGAAGGCTGGGAAGCCCAGGAGCTCCCCATGGACCGCCTTGACCTGTTGGAACCGGAAGAATTCAAACGGCAACTGACCGGCGACAATCCGCCTCTGGTGGTGGATGTCCGGCCGGCGGCGGAATTCAATTCCGGGCATATCCCCGGAGCGATCAACATTCCCGTAGCCGAATTGCGCACCCGTCACACCGAGATCCCCGCTGACCGGCAGGCTGTGTTGACCTGCCGGGTGGGGTACGTGGCCAGCCTGGGATGCAGCTTGCTCAAGCAACGGGGCCGTCACCGGGTCGCCAATCTGCGGGGCGGGCTAAGCCGATTCGTCGCCTCCGGCGGCACCCTGTCCTGAGCCGGTAGCCAGGAAATCCGCGTAGGTGGAGGGGGATATCTCTACTTCCGTGGGCGAAAGAGGACGCAGGGACAAGCCCGCCAATTCCGGCGGTGAGTTTTCCGGCGGCATGGTGAAAGTCAGCACCACCCGGTCGGCGTAAACATCCGCGGCGGATACGGGAAGTTTTTTCAAAAGCAACCGCAGGGCGGCGATCCGAAACACCTCCGCCATTCCCCCGGGCAGGCGGCCGAAGCGATCCTCCACCCCGGCGCGTACGCCTTCGAGTTCCGCGCCATCCCCGGCGCTCATGACGCGGCGGTACACCCCCACCCGTTCCTCCTGGTCCCGGATGTATCCGGTTTCCACGGAAAAAGCGAAACGCACGTTCAATTCAGCGGGAGCCCGGGCCGCCTGACCGCCCTTGAGGTCCCGAATGGTACGCTGCAGCAATTCCATGTAGTAATCGAATCCCAGGGCCTCGATGTGGCCGTGCTGGCGGTTCCCCAACAAAGTACCCGCGCCTCTCAGGCGCAGGTCGAATTCCGCCAGCCGATACCCGGCACCCAGTTCAGCGAACTCCCGCAGGGCCTGCAGCCGGGCGTTCGCTTTCTCGGAAAGGGCCGAATCGGAAACCAGGAAATAGGCGTGGGCCCGGAGGTCTCCCCGGCCGATGCGCCCCCTGAGCTGGTACAATTGAGTCAGGCCGAAACGCTCCGCCCGCATGACCACCAGGGTGTTGACCCCGGGGATGTCGATGCCGTTCTCGATAATGGTGGTGGACAAGAGGACCTGCACCTCCCGCCGTACGAAAGCCATAAGGGTTTTCTCGATGACGTCCGCGCGCATGCGGGCATGGATGACCGCCACTTCCACCTCGGGAAGCCAATCTCTCAGGCGGCCGCGGAAAGTGTCGATGGTCTGGATATCGTTGTACACGATATACACCTGGCCGCCGCGTTCCCCTTCGTTCAGCACCGCGGAGATCAGGATATCCGGGCGGAACAGGCTCACCGTATTGCGGATTGCCAGCCGGCCCAGGGGCGGCGTGCGGATCAACGATATGTCCTGCAGACCCGCCATGGAAAACGAGAGCGTACGGGGAATGGGCGTGGCGCTCAGACTCAACACGTCAACCCCGGGATGGCGCTGTTTGAGCGACTCTTTCTGAAACACCCCGAACCGCTGTTCTTCATCGATCATCAACAGGCCAAGGTTCGGAAAATCCAGGTGACGGCTCAACAAAGCGTGGGTTCCGATCACCATGTCGACTTTGCCTTCCCGGATATCCCGGGCGATCCGGTTGCGCCGGGCCGCGGGTACCAGCCGCGAAACCATCTCCAGGCGTACCGGCAGGTCACCGAACCTTCGGCTGAAAGTCTGGAAATGCTGGGCGGCCAGGATGGTGGTCGGGCACAACAGGGCCACCTGGCGCTGATTGAGGATTACCCGGAAGGCGGCACGGACCGCCACTTCGGTCTTGCCGAAAGACACATCGCCGCAAACCAGCCTGTCCATGGGATGGGGCGCTTCGAGATCCCGCAGAACATCGTGAATGGCCCTTTTCTGATCCACGGTCTCCACGAACCGGAATCGTCGCCACAACTGGTCCTCCAACTCGCTGTCTCCGGGAAACGCCGTTCCCGGCGCCGCCTTGCGACGGGCATAAAGATCCAGAAGTTCCCGGGCGAAGGGGATTATGCTGCGGCGGGCGCGGTTCTGTTTGGCCCGCCATGTACGCCCGCCCAGACGGTCAAGCTCCGGGGCGTGACCTTCCATGGCCGAGTATGGGCGCAGGGAGTCGGCTTCGTGTACCGGCACATAGAGACGCTCTCCCTCGCGGTACTCCACCACCATGACTTCCGTCGTGGTGGAATCCCGGCGGATACGATCGAATCCACTGACGGTGAGTCGTTCCATACCCAGGAAACGGCCGATCCCGTGGTCGATATGGGTAACCAGGTCGCCCACCCGGATATCCCGCAACAGGCGCTCCCTGCGGGCGGGAGCCCCCGCCGTCTCGCGGCGGCGGCGCCTGGTCCAGGGCCGATAGGGCAACAGCATACGCCCCAGGTGGGGATTCTCCACCGCGCCGGGCAGATTATGGGGCAGGAAAGCCACAGGGCCCTCGAGAAAACCCAGGCGTCCGCGTACACCGGGAATATCTGAAACCACCGCCAGATCCACGCCCGCGCGCATTCGCTCCTTTAGTTCACTGACGGCCCGGCTGTCCATCTCCACCAGGCTTTCGCGTACGGGCAGGATCTCCGGAGGCGCGCCGTCTTCGCTTCCCAGGGGGCTGAGATCCAGTAACGGTCGATCCGCCAGGTCGAAACGCAGAGCGGCGCATACCGGTTCTCCAACCACTTCATCCGAAGCTACGGCTTCGTGAATCCTCTGGAAATGGGCCAACAACTTGAGGTGTTCCGCTTCCAGGGCCGGCCGGTCCAGGGTGATGATTCGGCAACCGCTCAGCCATTGGTCCAGGGAGGGCATCCCGGAACCCGGATCGCCCAGGTATTCCGCCAGACCGGGGTATTGCAAAAAATAGCGCATGGGCGGAAACCGCATGGAATCGAGGGTGGCGACCGACTTCTGGGTTTCCGGTTCATAGCGGCGCAGGGAGACCACCCGGGAACCTTCGAATTCCATGCGTCCGGGCAATTCTTCTCCCGGGGCGAAAACGTCCACAATGGCGCCCCGCCGGGCAGCCTGTCCGGGAGCGACGGCGTCTTCCCGGAAAATGTATCCGGCGGCGGATAAGCGCTCCACCAATTCCTCCCGGCGGATCCGCATGCCCCGGGTCAACTCGATGGCCAGGGCCGCCAGATCCCGCGGGGGTTCCAGTCCCATGGCCATGCCCGAAAGGGTGGCCACCACCACCGGCGCCGGCCCCGGGTCCAGCCACGCCGCCGCCAATCCGGCTTTGTCCGCCGCCGCGGAGGGGAACAATTCGGGATTCGCGAAGGGATCTTCAAACGGCCGCAGGTGCCGAACGACGGGCCGATCGCCGCAATTCATCAGCCCCAGCCAGGCCTGCAGGCGCCGGCAACGTTCATGAGCGGACTCATTCTCGCCCACCACCCAGATCAGGGGCCGGGAATCCAGCGCCGCCACCGCGGCCACCACCGGTTCCGCCAGGGATGCGGGACAATCATGGACCACTCCCCCCCGGGTGCGTTCCAGCAATGATAGAAACTCCTCCCGGAACAGCCACCCCGGGGATATGGTTCCCGGAGAATCGGAGTTCACTCGGCCCCCAAGAGTTTCGCCAGTTCAGGAACCGAACCAACCAGGTGTTCCGGCGCGGCTGCCGCCAGCTCTCCTGGACGGGCGTATCCCCAGGTTACGCCGATAGCGGGAATGCCGTTCTCCCGGGCTCCGAGCACATCATCGACCCGGTCACCCACCATCACCGCGGCTTCGGTGGATATCTTTTCCATGGCGGTCCGGACGACTTCACTCTTGCGGGTGCGCCTCCCGTCTAGTTCGGATCCCTGGATTAGGACAAAGAATTCGTCCAGGTTGAAATGCTCCAGGATGCGTCGAGCATACACGGTTGGTTTGGAAGTCGCCAGCACCAGCTTCCCTCCCAACCGCGCGAGGCCGCCCAACAATTCGGCCATGCCCGGATACAAACGATTCTCGAATATGCCCCGGGGGGCGAAATATTCCCGGTACAGATCCACAGCCTGGAACGCATCCGCCCGGTCCAGGCCATAGCGGCGCATGTAGGATTCATGCAAAGGAGGCCCGATGAAATCTTTTAGAGACCCGGGATCGGGTTCGTCGATACCCATCCGTTCCAAGGAGTAGAGAATGGAATTGACGATTCCCTCCGCCGGATCCGTAACCGTGCCGTCCAGGTCAAAAAGTATGGTGGTCCACATCATATGGCAAGGATCTCCGGGGCCTTCAGCATACCCCAGGTACCTGTCTGAAGCAAGTATGCTATAATCATTTTCAGAGGGAGACATGAATCTTCAGCTGCTTATGGACCGTCTGGAGGGGCTGGAACACGAGACCGGATGCCTGTATCGTACCATGGCGGCCAGGCTCAAAAGTATTGATTCCGCCGCCACGGAGCTTTTCCAGCGACTGGCGGAAGAGGAAAAGGGGCATGAAAAGGAAGTCCGCCTGGTGCGTGACATTATTGCAAACGCCGGCGAAGGACTTTCCCATACCGCCGTGGATCCCGCCATCACGGATCGCATGGAAGAACAACTGGGATATATCCGAGAAAAACAGTCCCTTTTCGCGGCGGGGATGCCGGACATCGCGATCTCACAAGCCATTGCCATGGCTCTGGACATCGAGGAACAGCTCAGGGAAAGGCACACCCTGGAAGCGGTACAAATCCAGGAGCCCCGCATTCAAAAATTAATGCAGAGCCTGGTACAGTCCGACGGCGCCCACGTGGCGCTCCTTTCGGGCTGGCCGCATGGCGACACCTGATCAAGCTGAAGTATTCCGCTCCTTGCGCCCAGACCCTTCTTGCGATACAATTCCCGGCATGAACCAGGTTTTTGAGCAGGTCCGTACGCCCGGCAACTTGTCGGGAGTGGTCTGCGCCTCCTCCTTTTACGCTGATCCGGCGGCCACCGCCGCCTGACCAGGATTTATACTCATCACCCATTTCCCCTCCGGGGATCCGTCTGTTCGGAGCCCCGGCGCGCCCCAAATCCATTGACAGAGGAGGACAATATGAAGAATCGATTCCTGAACAGCAGGCAATGTGAGCTCCTGGCCCACCGTGGCGACAAAGCCTCCATAGACATTTTGATCAACGCCCTGTCGGCATCGGACCCGCTGCAGGTACGGGTGGCGGACTACGCCCTGGGGCTTGTGGAAAGCGTTGAAGGCGTGGCGCGGATCCGCCATCACCTTTTCCGGGCTCCCCTGGCGGTGCAACGCAACCACGCGGCGCTTTATTTCAAGCGCCGGGGACTGCGCGACATATTGGAAGAAGCCCTGGAAGCCGGCGCCATCGACGCGGTCCAGGCCCGTTCGCGGTAATGTATCGTTGGGGACGGTGCTTGTAAATTTGTAAACAGGGGTGAGTGAGGTTTCATGTCCCATCGCATGGAAATCCCTCTGGATTGAATAACGACTGTTTACAAATTTACAAGCACCGTCCCTATCCTCTTGATTCTTGATTTGCTTTGCCGTATATTGGTCCATTGCCACGAGCAAAAGCTCGGAACCCAAGGAGGGACGTATGGCACACGTCATTAATGAGGAATGCATCAGCTGCGGATCCTGTGAACCCGAATGCCCGGAAGGCGCGATCTCTGAAGGGGATGAGCGGTTCGTGATCGATGCGGCCAAATGCACCGACTGCGGCACCTGCGTGGATGTCTGTCCCGTGGAAGCCATCCACCCCGCATGAGGATCCAAGACGCGGGAGGATCACCTCCCGCGTCTTTTTTTCCAACCTGCTGATGTATCGTTGGGGACGGTGCTTGTAAATTGGTAAACAGGAGTACGGTTTAAGCTTCATATTCCATGTTATGGAAATCCCCCGGAAATGAATAATGGCTGTTTACAAATTTACAAGCACCGTCCCCAATGAAATGCAAAAATCCCGCTGAACACGGGCATTTAGGGGCGAATCAGAAGAAATCAGGAAAGCCCGCCGCGTTACCGCGAACGGGCCTTCCGGGCTTTGGGCTTACAGAACGACTACGTTGGCGGCCTGTTGACCCTTGGGACCCTGTTTTACGTCAAATTCCACTTCCTGACCTTCCATCAGAGAGCGGTGACCAGTGCCCTGGATCTCGGAATAATGGACGAACACGTCGTTCGAACCATCCACTTCGATAAAGCCGTAACCTTTGCTGTCGTCAAACCACTTTACTCTACCTTTCGGCATAAACATACTCCTTTTTTGTCTATCAGTAGACGCGGCAGAATAATTCACCCGGAAGTAAAGGATTTTACTCGGAGAGATACGCCTCCACCTTCATCCACCAATCAGACACAATTTTACCATAAACAGCCAAATAGTACAAGTCGGAGAAAATATTCGCGAAAAACAGGCAAAGACCAGGGGCCTGGAGTTCGGAATCATCCGCCGGCAAGCGCTTGCACAAGACCAAAACCCAGGTGACACAACGGTTCCCGAACATGGAGGCTTCGGTTCGCCGCCAACAGGTGAATCGGTCCCCTGGCTTTTTCGCCTCGATATGATACACTGTTTTCAGTTTTTCAGGAGAACAATCATGAACGAAAAAAACACGCTTACCGCAGTTATGGATACAAACCGCGGCTCCATACGCCTGCGGCTGCTGCCTGAATCAGCGCCCCTTACAGTGGCGAGCTTTGTAAACCTCGTCCTGCGCGGATATTACGACGGCCTGACTTTTCACCGGGTTATCGCCGACTTCATGATCCAAGGCGGTTGCCCGGAAGGTTCCGGTCGGGGCGGTCCGGGATACCAATTTCCCGACGAATTCGATCCCGCCCGGCGTCATGACCGCCCGGGCATTCTCTCCATGGCCAACGCCGGCCCCGGCACCAACGGCAGTCAATTCTTCATTACCCACGTACCCACCCCCTGGCTGGACGGCAAGCATGCCATTTTCGGTGCCGTGGAAAGCGATGACGATCAGACGGTGGTCAACAGCATACGCCAGGAAGATTCTATTACATCAGTAAAAATCGAAGGCGATCCCGCCGCCCTGCTGAAAGATCAGGCCGAGCAGCTGAAGGCCATGAACTCCGCGTTGGACCGCCACTTCCCCGACCTGAAACCCGCTCCGGCCGCCACCTGATCCTGCCGGGTGAATTCTCGGACTGGATCGGCTACACTGCTCGGGGGAAATACAGTGGAAAAAGTTCTGACAACCATTAACCGGGTGTTGCACTATACCCTTTTCGAAATCAACCAGACCCCGGTCTCCCCGGCCTCCATCCTCATGTTTATCCTGGTGGTGGCGGTTTTTTACGGCCTGTCCCGCCTGGTGCGGCGCCTACTGAAAAGCGGAGTGTTCTCGCGACTTGAAATGGAGCGAGGCTCCCGCTTCGTGGTGATCCGCATCACCCACTACACCATCATGACCCTGGGGGCCGTGGTGGCTTTTCAATTCGTGGGCATCAACCTGTCCGGTCTGGCCGTCATTTTCGGACTTTTTTCGGTGGGTATCGGCTTCGGCCTGCAGAACGTCACTTCCAATTTCATCGCAGGACTGATCCTCCTGGTGGAGCGTCCCATCAACATCGGTGACCGGGTCACCATCGGCGACACCGAGGGCAACGTCACGGAGATCAAGATCCGTTCCACCACCATTCAGACTCTCAACAATATCACCTATATCGTACCCAACTCGGAGTTCATCTCCTCCACGGTGATCAACTGGTCCCTGGGAGACCCCAAAATCCGCCTGGACATCCCCGTCGGCGTATCCTACAACTCAGACCCGGAAAAAGTCCGGGAAGTACTGCTGGAAGTGGCACGCCTCCACCCCCGGGTATTGCAGCGCCCGGAACCGCGGGTATTGTTCAAGGATTTCGGCGATTCCGCCCTCAATATGTTGTTGTGGGCCTGGGTGGAAGAGCCCTACTCATACCGACTCATCGTTTCGGAAATCAACTTCGAGATTTTCCGGGCCTTCCGGGAAGCGGGCATCCATATCCCCTTCCCCCAGCGGGACGTGCATATCATTCCGCCGGAAGATACGTCCGGGGAAACAGGGGAAAGTGAAAAGGCAAAAGTGAAAAGGCAGCCAGAATAAGCTTCTTCCCCTCTCCCCTATCTCACTTTACTCTCTATTCCAGGGGGTCAACTCGATGCATTCCTGACGAAAACCGGCGCTCCCATTCCTGTATCAGTTACCCATTACCCAAAGGCGGCCGGTAGAGAAGGTCTTTCAATGAGCACGGCACGCCGTGCTCTACCTGTCACCTTCTGATTGCTTCTTCCCTTTTCAACTTTACAACTTTTATTTACCTGATCGCACCGTGGTAAAAGAACAGGCCCAGGCCGATGGTGAACACCATGGCGCCGTACAGGCCATGTTCAATGGCCGCCAAGAGTACCGAGTCATGCTTCCGGTACGTGCAGGCAAAGAGGAATCCCGCGGGCAGGGTCAGCAGGGGGCCCACCAGGTTGCCGAAAGCCACGTGGACCATGGCGAAAGCAAATGCGTTCATCACTAGAGCCACCCGGGGATCCCGGAACAGGTCCCGGTAGCGGAAAAAAAAGAAAGCCCGGTATATGATTTCCTGGGGAAACGCCGAGAAAACCGAGTAGAATATCATCACCATCAACCAAATCCTGAAGCGGTGGCGGGGAAAAAAGAACAACTGGTCCGGGGCGATGATCATGGTAATGGCAAACAGGCACAGGGCCACCAGGGGCGCTTTCCATATCATGCTCCGAACGAATGTCCGTAACCCTTTCCAAGCGAAAAAGCGCCGGTTATCGAAATCCGGATTCCGCACCAGGTAGGTGGTCACCGCAACGGTACCCAGCATAAGGAGCATGGGGATGACGAAACCCCGACCCGCCAGCAGCATCAATACCGGCACAACCAGGAACAGCAGGCTCCATTCAATCCATAACCAGACTTGCCTTTTGTTCAATCATCATCTCCATGGGAAGGTACCATGTCCAGGGCCCGGGCTACTTTCAGGCCCCGCACGGCGGCGGACACGTCGTGCACCCGAAGGATCGAGGCCCCCCGCATGACTCCCGCCATTCCGGCAATCAGGGTTTCCGGCAAGCGGGCCGCCGGATCGGTCTCACCGCCCAGGGCGCCCAGGAAAGATTTGCGCGAAACCCCAAGAAGAAGAGGGCAATCGAATACCCGGAACTCATTCAGCCGTTTCATGATTTCAATATTGTCCCGCAACCGCTTGCCGAAACCGATCCCCGGATCCAGGACGATACGGTCCGCGGCCACCCCGGCGGACCGCGCCGTTTGCACGCGCTCAATAAAGTACTCCTTCAGCTCCGCCACCACGTCGGTGTATTCGGGATTGAGCTGCATTTTTTCCGGAGTACCCTTGATGTGCATAATGATTACGGGTACCTGCATTTCCGCCACCACATCGGCCATGCGGGGGCTGAATCCCAGGCCGGAAATATCATTGACAATGTCGGCGCCCCCCTCCTCCACCGCCGCCCGGGCCACCGACTCCTTGTAGGTGTCAACCGATACGGGAACGCCGATTTCGTTCTTGATGCGGTGAATCACCGGCACGACCCGGTCCATTTCCTCTTCCACGCCCACCGGCAGGGAGCCCGGGCGGCTGCTCTCGCCGCCCACATCGATGATGTCCGCGCCCTGCGCGGCCATTTCCCGGGCCCTTGCCAGCGCCAGGTCGGGAGACAGGAATCGCCCGCCGTCGGAAAAAGAATCTGGGGTCACATTCAGAATGCCCATTACCAAAGGGGTATCCAGAGAAAGATAACGGTTTTTCAAGTGAATGCGCATGGGGGCCCTCCCGGGAGGCAGTCAGATCTCCTCCACCGCCTCCCTCTCGATCCAACCGGCCACATCTTCGCCGGAGGTCACCTGAAGCCAATGCTTTCGCCGCTCCAGAATCCTCGCGTCCAATCCCCGGCGCAGGGTAAACAAGACGGTGTTGCCCCGGCCCGGGCCACTGCGTAACCGGGCTTTGTCCCTGATTACAACCACGGTATCCCGGCGATCCAGATTGTGGCGGTAAAACTCCTGGATGCCGGCCAGAGCCAGGGCCGCCGCCAGGGCGAACCCCAGGCCGTACCGGAACCATTTGCGCTTTTTCCGCCACAACAATGCCACCAGGCAGACATTCATGATGATCACCGCCAGCACCAACAGGATGGAGATGGCGTCCAAGGGCACCAGGGCGACAAATTGGTTCCAGAGATTGGCCAGAAAACCTCCCCGGCGCGCAACCGCCTCATGGCCCAGCAGACCGTCGACATATTGCAGGTTTTCGCGGATCTCCCGCCGGGTCGGCGCCAGCCTGAGGGCCCGCAGAAAATGGATCTTGGCCTCCACCGGGCGATTCAACTTGACGGAACAATTCCCTATGTTGAATTCCAGTTTCCAGTTTTCCATCTTCCGGGAAAGGACTGCGTATTCCTGCATGGCCGCGAGGTAGTTCCCGGCCTCGTATTGCCGGTTGGCCTCGACAAAGCGCTCCTGCACCCCCCCCTGGACAAAGGCGGACAGGAATATCAGGCAAACCAACATGCCGGCGGCTCGTTTCACTTGATCCTCCGGTCCATACTCCGCAACAACCTGCCCAATCGTTCCAGGTCCTCCCGACTCCTTGCGGATGCGGTTCCCGGAGCGTACCGGGCGTTATCGATTTTTTCCTTTATTTCCAGGAATTCCCGGATTTCCCGTTCACTGATTCCATGCGCGCCCAGGCTGCCG
>Ga0272441_10005067_pt1 | contig 23259 bp, 25 predicted proteins | sample SSMProp6N_FD_193582 | JGI IMG/M metagenome (GOLD analysis project Ga0272441, IMG submission 193582) | Marine sediment archaeal communities from Little Sippewissett salt marsh, Falmouth, MA, United States - SSM-Prop-6N | ecosystem: Environmental > Aquatic > Marine > Wetlands > Sediment ...
AGAGTAATACCCGAACTCAGGATTTGCCCCGTTGGAAGTCATCGTATCAATATCCTCCTTTCGGTAGATGAGGTTTAAATCAAGAACGGCAGCACAAAAATCCCTGTTTTTGTCATCTCTGGGCCCCCGATATTCGTACCTGATCTTGTACAGCCCCTTGTCAAGGTAGCTTGGATCTTCCGGATCGCTTTCAATCTGCTGAAAATGTTCCGGTCTCAGCCTTAACTTCACCCCTTCAGTAGTCAGCATCCCATCCTCTTCGATAAGAACCCATCCCTCAGCTTCCAGATCCTCCCGGCTTTCACCTTTGGATTTCAAATGTCGCACTACAGCAGGGATCACGTCATCTTCGATCACGTACTGCCCCTGATGTTGGAACTTCGCCATTCCTTCCGCTTCATCTGTTTCAGTCGATGCTGTGGCATCATCCTCGCCACCATTGCCCTCGAGGAATTGAAGCGGCTGAAGTGTGTCGATCTCAATTTCAACAGGCCAGTCATTGATCCGGAATATCTCTTTAAGCTCGTCAAGGATAAGATTCTGCATTGGCACGATCACCATTTTATTGAACAGTAGACTTGAGCTTTCAAGTTCCTCGGCATTGTTACCAAGTCCGGTGCTTTCCCTGATCCCAAACAGTAGCGGAGATGTTACCCTGTGGGCAATCATAATATTTTGGTGAATCTCAGGCATGAGATCCCTGAACCGCTTGTCGATATTTGCAGGCTCATAAGTATCGAATGCGACCTTTTGTTCCTGATTGTCATTATATACGAACACAATCTTGGATTGAGCTTTTCCGGTGAACTTATCCATAAAGCCCATTTCAATTTTACGCTTCTGTTCCTGCGGTGGTTCTCCATTGAAGAATTGAACTACCGATGACGGGAAGAACCCATTTTCAATATTATTCAGATGAAATTCACCGACCCTGTTATCCATCAAGATCCAGTTCATCCCGCCCACATATGAAGGTGTCGAATAATAGTATTGATTCGGCCTGTATTGCTTAACGAACAGCATCTGCTTGGGATCGCTTCTGTCCGTCATGCTGAACGCCTTGATTTTTTGAGGTTTAAACTTTTTCTTCCTGTATTGTTCCCAGTCCCAAGAAACATAGTAGTATTCGACTTCCTGTTCATCGTTGGCTTTTCCCGATCTTATCTGTTCAGCCGGAGTATGGTAAATCTCTGCGATCTTTGTCCTTGCATTGTTCCAGATCACTTGCCAACCGAAATAGCCATGCAGATATAAATCGAACGAAGTTCTGGCAATCAATTCATCCAGGGTCAGACCCTTCCTGTTCACTTTTTTCCTGAAGGTTTCAACCTCCACAATTTTCTGGTCAAAAGTCACACCCTCCCCGGCAATAAGCTGAACAATACCATTGGTCAAGGCGTTGTGCGTACTGCTTTGCAGCCACGCATTAATGAGCATTTGAGGGTAAAGATTGTCCTCTCCATAGATGACAAATTCCTCGTAAGGCTTTTCCACCACTACGGGCAGATCCACTTCCCCAAATGTGTAGATGCTGATTCGGGGATCGTCCTTAGAGGTGTTCTTTATACTCACCCCGCTCCCTGTCTGTTCCATACTCGGTTTTGGTTATCGGTGTATCAACGACCTGAAACAAGCCAGATTCGATTTCAACAGGATTCAACGGATCAATGACATTGAAAATCGTGTAATCGTACTGCCCTGTAAAGGCAAAGATGTTTGTAGGGATGTTAGCTATTGAAACGTAATTGCCGTACCCTGTTACATCCAATGCGGGTATAGCATAGGAATCCGTGTTATTGGTTCCCTTTCTTTTAAACCATAACGATAGAGCCGGGGGAGTTTCAGTTTCCTCCGACCCTAACGTCACGGTCAGGTTAAATGAGCCAAAAGATTGATCAACGTAAAACATTAGTACGCTGGTGCTACAGTCACATTGGCAAAATTATCGAATGGGTCAGTGGTATAATCCTGCAGGAATATTGCGTAATCATTTTCCTCTGCAATAAATGAAAGATCAAGACCTTTCTTATCTCCCGCAGCCGTACCACTTGTTTCAGAACCGCCATTCACTGTACAGCCGTTATACCTTCCAAACAGCCGGATCTTATTCTGAAAATCCAATGAAAAGATCGCCCAACGACCAAGTTTCAAGTTATTCAGATCAGCCAGATCAGCGGGTTTGATTGCAAACAACGTCAGGGTAAGGGTTTGCTGTACGAATACAGTCCCGTTTTCCTGACTGGCGTTTACCGCCTGTTCGAACATCCCCACGTTATCAGCCATCTCGAACCTGAAAACATCAATTGGATCAGCTCCAAGGTCGGTGATCTCTCCACCACTTTCAACAACCCCGGTCAATGCCCGGAAATCATTCAGCTTGGCAAAGAACAGCGTTTTAATACCTGCACGACCAACGAGACATTCGTCAAGTAGTCGTCCATTTGTTAAGTCGCAAGCCATGTTATTATGGTTTTAAAATGAATGAAAAGGGTGGGAGGTTTTTTATGGGATCTCATACCCCCCGAACCCCTTATCAATTACGGTCCGTCATGCAGAGCGATTTCTTCAGGCCATCCCATCTCGACCCCAATAACTGAATAGGCACGGAAACGAACATTATCGCTGAGATCAACGTCAGCCATATCCTTCAGGATAACTTCGTTGTAATTGCTTACGGATTCCGTTCCTACGTACAGGTTGCTCTTATGGGACAGTACAATCTCATGGGTATTCAGCCCCGGAGCAATCGCCATCGGAATGCCCACATAATTCAGGGGCTTATCACCGGCTTGGTACTGATCCATGAACCCTTGGTTAGCCAGAGCCTGCTTATAGGCAGCAGCCACATTCGGTGCAACCCAATACATCAGGTCAGGGGCATCGAACCAGGGCTCCGGTGCAGCAATGTCGTACAGGTCTGCCAGATCCTGAACAACGGTTGTGGAATCCACCACTGAAGGTGTGGTCTGCTGTCCACCCGGAACATCAGCCAGCATTTTCTTCATTAAACCGTCAATCAGATTGTACGACACGGCAAGTGTATCACCACGCCACATCAGAAATTCGATTTCCCTTCCAACGTGTCCGAGGATCTCCTTGATCACGCTGTCGATCACATCCTGAGCCAATTGACGGTTCGCACCTGTTCCCATTCGAACGCTCGACCAATCAACGTGCTTGAAGTCAGCTTTACACATTTGAAGATTGACCTCGAACGGCTCTACGTCAAGGCTCCTTTCATCAATGTCCACCGTGCCGACGGGGGTGAAATCGCAGGTTGGTACCGCAATCAGATCGGTGGCTGCAAGCCTGCGAATTTTATAGGACTTATTTACATCGTCCTTGATGGTAATATTCCCGTCCCCAATTGTCTTGGCTCCGAAGAACATTTTATTGATCAACTCCGTAGCGGCCTCGCCGATATATGAAGTCGTCAAATTCAGTGTAGTTGCAAATTTGTAACGCATTTTAGTAGAATTTAAGGTTTAGACTTTTCCTTTGCCTCCGACACAAATCGGCTGAGACCCTGAACAATGGCTTTCTTTTCTCCACCATCCGGAACCTCGTCTTTGTGGTTTGCACCGGGAAGGTTCAACTCCGTTCTGAGGGATTTGGTTACAGCCTTGATCTGGCTGTTGAAATCCTGCTTTAGTTCAGCCTTGAATGAAGCAATGATTTCTGCAATACCATCGATCAGTTTATCAAGCTGCTCGGCTTTCAGACCTCCGTCATCATGTTCCATGTCTTCGGTGTCCTCTGTGGCAGCTCTCAGATCACCGACCACACCTTCTTCGGCAACAACGAGAATGTTTCCGTCTGACAGAACATATTCGCCTGTCGGTACAGGAACTTCCTCGCCATCCACAGTGTGAGTGATAGCTGCGCCAACCTCCAGAACTTCACCAGGGAAGTTAATTGTGACGGCAGTTCCTTCGGCATCCTGAGCTTCAATGCTACCGAATTTCTCGGCTCCGCTTTCTTCTCCCTGATCCTCCGGCTCTCCCTGCTTTGGAAGCGAAAACTCTCCGGCTTCCTGAATGAGAACGATCTTGCTGTCGCTGTCAAGTTGGATCTTGCTCCCATTTTCCAGAACATATTCACCCGACTGGATTGGGTACTCGCTTCCATCCTCATAAACTCCAACAACCTGATCGCCCACGGCAAAGGTTTCATTTTTTACTTCGATTTCCCATTTCGAGATCTGGCTGATTTTAGCCATCCTCTGACGGACAGCTTCAGCCTGTTCCTCGCTGAACAAGCCCCTGATCTTATCAAGGTATTTGTCCAATGTTGTTTTTTTCATCTGTTTGGATTGTTTGATTAATTCCTGAGTGAATACTCCCTCGACAGAAAACCCAGAAACAGATTTCTCCTTTACCAAAGCCCACACATCATCGTTTAGAACCTTCACCTTCACGAACCATGATCCCACTGGTAGGTCGAACCCGTAAAGAGCAGATTTATCCTTTTCAGGATCTTCCACAATCCACGATTCGACAACCGAAAGGTCGTTCAGTGTCGCCTCATGCTCCAACGTCATGCTGTTTTGTTTGCCTTGTAATAGAAACCTTTCAGATAATTCCCGAATGGTATCCTCCTTGAAAAAGACGAAAAATTCCTCGCCCTCGTCATTGACCCGATAGATCAATTTATCCGGCACCATTGCCGGACCTGCCAAGATTCGCTGTTCCTTATCAATCGTTTTGAACATGAACCGAGGATCGGGTTTCATTTTTTGACCCTCTGAAAAGGCGATCCATGTCTGCTCGATTGCAGGGTGTTTGACCAGTGAAATGGCTGTAATACCCTCGCCAGTCTTGGCTTCCTGTAGCTTGAGTTCGATAATTTTCATCTGGTATCGGTTTTCACAAAGTTAGGTTACGTATTTTTCACTTAAAAACACAACGGTTCACATTTGATCGAAAACGTCAAAGATCTGCCGAGATTTCCATTCAACGCCCTTTCATGTATGTTTGTATCACCGTTATATAGATCCATCGACTTCCTGATAATCAATAAGTTAGAACCGTGTTAAAGAACACGTTATAAAGTTACGTCCTCCATCCTCTTTCGCTCGATTTCTTGCTCTGCCGTTACATCGCTCGACACGACATACGTTTTTACGGCTCCCCTTGTCGTGCTGTCCTGAATGATTGAAACCTGTTGCGGTATGCCTTGATCAGCGTTCATCAGATCAGCCATGTTCACATTTCCCTGTGGTTGAGCCAATGATACAGAAGGAGTTGCCGGACTCGCTGCCCCTGTCGGATCGGGTGTTTGGATAATCTTGCGGACGTTTGCCATTCCAACAGCCAAAGCAGCAGCTGCCGCTATTGGTGCCAGAACAGAACCCACCACCGGGATGCCGATTGCTGATTTATAAGCACTCATGGCTGACAGAATAGCTGTCCTCGTAGCATCTGCAACCTGAACACCTTTGGCAATCCTTGATCCTTCGCCCAAAAAACCAAGCAAAGCCGTTACCGTGTTGGCATAGATTCCTTCCTTTACAGCAGCCAGTCTCTGTTCATTTTCTATCTGAGTCTGGATAAGTTGCTCTTCGTAATCGAACCTGTCCTGAGCATTTTTGATCAGTGCTTCGTTATTTGCCTTGTCAATAGCTTCAGCCTGAGTTGCGAAATCCTTTTGGAGATCAAGCATTGATTTCTCGAACTCCTCTTCCAGAAGCAATTCGAGTTCCATTTCCTCTTTTCTGGCATCAGACTTGGCTTTTGCCTCCGCTTCAAGTGCTTTCTGTTTCTCCGCTTCCTCCCTTGCTTTCTCACTGGCTGCAGCAGTTGCAGCTGCCCTCGCTGCATTGTCCAATTCGTTCAGCCTGTTTTTAAGTTCCCTCTGTTTTGCCAGTGACTGAGTTTGCAGATCAATCAGCTTCGCTTCCTCTTCCGCTACCGCTCTGAGTTGTTCCCTTGTCCTCAATTCCTCCGGTGTATTGGCAATCGCTTGCCTTGCAATCGCAAGCCTCTGTTCCTGAAGAACAATATTGTCTGCAAGAATCTCTTTTTCTATTCTGTCGGCCTCAATGATCGCTGCCCGTCTTTCATCAAAGCTCTTTGTTAGATCTCTGGTCAAAAAGATCAGTTCTTCAATCTGTTGCCTACGAGTCGAATTGGCAACGATGTTATCTGTTTCAGCTTCAAACAGCCTCCTTTGCATGGCTTCAAATTCCCGTGCAGCTGCCGTTGCTTCCCTGATCTCATCACCGACACCCTTCACCGCATCTCCCATTTCCTGGAACCCTTCCTTGAATTTTCCAGTGAAGATCTTTCCAAGTGCTTTAAATATGTTCGCTGCCCTCGCTACGATAACATCCATTGCAGCGCTCAGTGAAGCCATGATATCGTTTAATTTATCAGCCCCTGCCTGAGTCTTCGAGAAAGCCTTAACTAATCCGGCAAAAGCAGCCACAATAGCTGCTATCACCGCCACGATAGGATTTGCCAGAAGTGCCTTAAATGCTTTCGATACAGCACCGATGCCCTGTTTCACTTTCCCCAACGGCCCCGGCACACCGTCAAGCTGTTGTTCCAATCCACCAGTCGATTTGGCAACCTTGTCGGTGGATTCCGCTAACTGTTCAAGGCTTTCCTCTGCCCCTTCAGTCCGGATGTCGATAGTTTTTACAACGGTTTCCTCGGCCATTTTATAGCTTGTTTAACACGGCTTGGCAACCTGTGATCATGAGCATCCAGATGCTTCTGGTTTCCTGATCTCATGGCAACCACAATGTGCCGTAGATTCTTAAATACTATTTCTTCGAATGTCATTCGATAAAAGTTATCATTGCTTTGATTGAAACCGCTCTCGGCTTTCCGACAACGTAATCCCTGATCTCAAGAATTTTCAACCCTACCGGAGTGCCTTTCAAGTTGATAATAATGGTATCAGCAAAATTGAAGTTTTCAATATCATAGCTGTTCAGTACAGCTTTGAACTCGATCACCTTATTTGCCAGATCGTACCTTTCCCTTAACATCTCCCGGAAATACCTGTTATAAAGCCCGAACTCGCTCGGTGCCGTGACTATTCCGGGATCAGGCGGTGTCCAAAAAGTGAAATTCAAGTCGAGTGTGCTTTGCAGAACCTGCCAACCAGATGCCAGAAAAAGTCTGAAATTGCTGAAGAAAGGATAAACCGTCCTGATTGTCTGCGCTCCACCGGAAGCATCCACCGTCCGGTAATTTTTTCCAGAACTCCTTTCACCATTGTAATAGTATAGAATCAGCTCAGGTTGACTAAAAGATACGTCTTCCTCGCTCTCGTAAAACTTACTGATCAGAATATCAGAATAAGCAGCACTGGCAACGTTCGAAATAATGCTCTGCACCGGCCCGGGTGACAAAGTTGGAATTGCCGGAGGCATATCCTGAGTAAACGGGATCCGCGTATCCTCCCGGTAGCTTCCATATTGACGACCAGCGACTTCGAAATATTCCTTATTCAAGATATCATTGGTGCGGGTAAGCTCAAGATTGATAGGATTTCTAAGTTCATTATTGATCGGCTTTACCATCGGCAAGCTATTCAGATCAACCTTACTCGTCCAATCTTTTTTCGTGCCGTAATTCGCCATGTAGTAAGTCCATGTGTCGATATTGATTTTCTGGTCTTTGTCCTGCCAGATGATAATGTTAAAATTACTGAGTATGGCTTTCAGAAAATCCACCTGTCGAATATTTGTCCAGAACTCTGACGGGTTTACGCTAATCCCTGTCAGCACCGTGTTCACCAATTTCAGCGTATTGGTGTTATAAGTATATAGATACCCATTTGTTGTCGGTGCCGAATTGACATATATTTGGACCCTGAAAGTATTTCCGGCAGTCAATGGAATGGCCATATTCGTTATCACCCTCTGCGAACTCCAATTACCAACATAAGGCGCTCCGAAATTTACTCCATTGATCTGCGGTTGGATCAGCATAATATTTGTTGTCGGAGTTCCCGGTGTCGGAGTGACAACAAGATCCCAGAAATAGGTTCCGGATTGTGGTGCTGTATATTCATACAAAGTGTTCGACCAATTTGGATCAGCAGGGTTGGCAAAGTACCTGATCGTTGTAGGCGTTGTGGTTAATGTCTGAGTTGAACTCAGTGTCGCTTGCATTGTTCCGATCAAAGTAATGAAACTGCTTCGAGGATTGTTTGCCTGTACGTAAATCTCTTCGACCTCCGACTCGCTGAACCATGACCCTTGGACAGTAATACCCCTTGAATTGAACATCATTCGAATAAGCTCATTCAATCGAAAAGCAGGGATCATTTGATCCAGAACGATTGGGGTGGCAACATTTGAGATGTCATATAATGTTACTGCGCCACTTTTTTTACTGTACAGCCCGAATCCGAATCCGAAATCATGGATTGGGAATACCATGTGACCGCCAAAGATTGTCCGGCCCCAAGTTGTTGCAATCTGGCTCGGTGTAAACGTCCAGGCTGTCATGTCGAGATCAGACATAAGCGTTTCCCCTAAAAGTTCCTTGATCGTGAAAATCCTACCGCTTATCGACACATTGTACCGGCCATGCTTTGGATCGCTGGATTCCATTCTCAGGCTTCCCTCAATAATAAGGTTGGTATTATCCAATAACCAAACAGGCGCCTCAATCGAAGCATTCCAGTAGTAACCTATGGCTGAAGGATCTCCAAACTGACCAAAAAACCAGTCGTTACGCTGTGATCTCGGCAGGCTGAACTGCCTTGTAAAATCACCGCTCCTTTGTTCAATGTCAGTGAGGCTCAAAAATGTTTTGGTAAGAGCAATAGCCTCCCGCTGATCTACGTCAAGCTCCCATCGGGTGCCGTCAACCGTTTCCGTTACGACCTGAATCATGGAATAAAGAAGTCTTTAGATTTCCTGAAAGATACAGTATATTGAAACAGCCCATCGTTCCGGCTCGTTTGTAACCTCAATGAATTAGGCACAATAACCACTTTAGTCAATGATCCATCAACCTGACTAACAAGCCAGTGTTCCTCCGAAGCCATCATTTCTTTTACCAGAACATTCTGTTCGTCAAACATCCAGTTGGTGTTAAGCTCAAGCGTTTCGCTTGCCTCCACATTGTACCGGTACCGCCCGTCCGTAATGCTTTCTGCGTTCTGCATATCGTCCACCGTGATCGATTCCCTATGTTTTTTCGTGAACGACATTGAGGCATATTGGAAATTCGAATCCCTGAACATGATCAACATTTCCGGGTCGGTACATTCATAGTGAGTCCTTTCAATATCGTATTGATCCCTGATCGTTCCACCTGATGCAATTGGAGAAGTCCTGACTGTGATCGTCAAACGTTTAAAATCTGCCTGATCGGTTACCCCCGGCCAATACATCCGCATATAGACTACCCCGATCCAACCCGGGGCTCCCCTTGAAACATAAACCGAATAAAGCACCCCTCCCGGAGTGGCTGCTATCTCCAAGCCAAGCCACGGCTCAAGCCCAACAGAAGGCCATGATGGATCTTCCGTTTTCTGTGGATATACCTGAAACGTTTGTCCAGTATATGGCATGAATTTCGTCAGCCCATTTCTGCGATACCAGTTATCATAGATCATTAATTGAGTCGGTGAATCCGTCCACCCTCTGCCAGCCAAAAAAACCAATACAGGTCCCGCCACCTGAGTGAAAACGCCAGAATTATAATATTCCTCAGATAACGAAACCTGAAATATCCAATATGGAAAATCATTTAATTGTATAGCACCAGACGTTTGTGTAATAGGAAGTAGCGTACTCCATTGGTACGGTGATAAAAAGATCAACGTCTTGAATAAATCACAAAAATCGAAAGTACCCTGTGGTGCAACGGATGAATTTACTACCGTGTAACGTGTGCCAAGATTCAAAATAGCAGCCACATCTGCCCGGAACCGATGCTGAGTAATCCCTGCTGTTCCGTAAACCGAACTGGATACGGTGATTAAAAAAGCATCATCAACAGTCGTTAATGCCGGTGATACAGGGGGTGCGCTTATTACAGTTACAGCCATTTCTTTTCAGTTTTCAAGTGTTCTCAATATCTCGTCAAGGTTTTCGTCCACATCCAATGCGATCACCTTGTCCAATTCTTCATCGAATTTCTCATATTCAGCATCGAAAGCATCAGTAAAAAATCGCCTCGGCCTCAACCCTCTGGCTGATATGGATCGCCTGATCACATAATCGTTCACCGATATATTTTTTAACCTGATCCAGTTACGAATGGAACTCTGACCTCCGATAACCTTCCTTTTAAACCTGTATTCAGGTCTCGCCTCCGACCTGTTATATGCTACCGGACGAACCTTTCCACCCTTAAGGTGCAGCTTCCCGGTTCCCGTAACACCCTTATCAATGAACGCCCCGTAAGTTTCCATTGTAAAGATCAGCACCTTATCCTTGAATCTGTACCGGATTGAGTTATAAAGCCTCCCTGTTGCCTTGGCTCTTTCCTTTGACAAATTCGCTTTTGCTCTCTTTACAACAGCTTTCCCAAACTGATTAACAGCTTGGTCTATCCTTTCCCAGCTGATCCTCGCCATACTTTATAAAGTCGGTTTTTGATCCTTTCAGTTTCGAATTGTCCGTAACAGATAGCCGCCCTTTGGTCTTCCTCTGGGTATTCTGTTTGCATGGTTTCGTCTGCCATGCAACGTCCGATAAAATCGTCTTCGCTTTCACCTGCTCTTGGTTTTGGAATTGGCATTTTTCCAGTTTGTTAGTATTCGTCAAAGAGCTTCCGAGTTTTCTCCGATCTACGTCCGGCACTTATATCCCGTCCACCCGTTTAAAGATCAGCTAAATGACTGCGATCCAATATGTTAGAACCCGTCATGTTCCTGTCGGATAACATTCAAAAACCGCATTAAGATATACCCTGATCCCAACCGACCACCCTGAAGATTGGCTATCCTGATAATCGTACATCGGTGTAAGCCTCAACCTATCCTCGATCCGTATAAGCTGTTCCTTGTTCAATGTCGCAAGAATTGCTGTCAAGATCGTGTGAGTCGAACCCATTACATCGACTATATTACTACGGTCAGTTTTCAGCCTGTCCATGCAGAGCAATGTAAAATCCTGAGTAACCTCAACCGTTCCAAGCCCTCCGACAATATCCCCGGTTTCTGTCCTGATGAAAACCCTCGGCCATAAATTGGATTTCGTAACGTCAAATTCAAGCTCCCTCCCATCGTCAGCACTGTTCACCTGTGGATGCGAAAGGGCGATTGTCTTAATGCTTTCGAGCACGCCTTGATAGTTCAGCTTCATATCCGAAAAAAGTTATTGTTTCCATTATCCCCGACTCGACCACCTTTTGCATATTTACGAAGTTTCTTCCTGAAACAGCATAGATGAAGTGATACCAGCCCCACGAATCATATTGAGAATCGTCTGCGTTCCCGGGACTTGGAATGAGTCGTTTAAAATACTTAAGCACTTCTGCGTGACGAGCAAAAAAAAACTGGCTGCACCCCTGACCACATCAAAGGTCATGTGCTTGAGAAATATCGCCTGCCTCTGTTCCCTATCCTTTGGATCTTCCTTCGCATAGGATTTCAACCTGTACCGATCACCGTATTTGGCATCTATCGGCCTGTAAAGCACCGCCATGATTTTATGAAGGTTCTCTGCGTACTTGTCCTGTTGAGTCATTTGATCAATGTCGATGAAAGCCCCGGTTTCCATGTCCCGTACATCCTCGATGAAAGCATAGTCCCTGCCCAAGTATTTAACATACCTAACAAGCGGCTCTGTTCCTCCCCGGCTTGTCATGCTGAAAACCTTATCGTAAACCCTGTCAAGATCCTCCAGAGTTATCTGAGCAATTTCCTGCGCTGTCCTGTTGCACATGATCGCCACGATATGGATCTTTTTTGCGAACTCGTCAATGTCTGGATTCTTATCAATTAACAGAACCTTTTGAACCTGTTCAAGTGTGATTTCGCTCGTTTTTGTTGGAATCGTCAGTTTCATATTTTCAGTTTTTCTCTCAATAGTCTGAACCAAGTCCGAGCTTTGAGTTCCTTATTCCTTGCCACAAGCCCTTCGATCATTTCTTCCTGTTCCCTAACCCTGTTCTGGCTTTCTTCCAGAAGCACACCAAGCTGCTGATTGGAGTCAAACAGTTTCAAACAATCGGAGATCAAGGCTTGCTTATCTCTCGAAACAAGGCTTTTCTCAAGCTCGAACCGGTTCTGTTTTATCATTCTATTCTGTCGATAGAAATAATTGGTTCGCAAGTAATTATTCCAGTTCCACCGAACGCAATCTGGAAACTTAACTGATCCGGTGCCACAATATCCAGAAAATCGACCCAGTTTACGGTAAGTGCTTCCCCTGCCGCAATCTGACCCCAAGCCCAAAGGGGGTTATAAAACAAACTACCGCCAACAGCGAAAACAGCCTGAATCTGGACAGACCCTGTAAATGAGGTCGAAAAGAAATTCCAGGTAGATAAGAAGCGATACTTGCCTATCGCCAGACCGATATTCGGATTTGCCGGTGTGAAATCTGAACCAATGTTATAGACAACTATGTCGAAAAGTTCAGTAACGGGTAAAGTTTGGGGCGGTCCGACGTTATATGGCGCAATCATACCTCCCGCTAAACTGACCCCTAACTGAGCAAGCGACCCGCCACCGCCACCGCCGACTGCGATCCACGATGTTCCGTCACAATACATCAGGCCACCATCAGCAATAGAATGAACCAATGCCCCGGCCTCAAGATTCAAGCCTGTCGTACTCGGTACAACTCCCGCCTGTAATTTGTACGCTGAATTTTTTGTCGTTCCCATTTCTTTATTCGTTTACAGTTATATTCCATCCCCTGCCTAACAGTGTAGCTTTGGCTGCATCGCTTGCAGAAGTCCTTTTCTCGTTGTTGCCTCCCAAATTGAGATCGAAATTGTTATTTGTCCCGGCTGCAAATGACAACAGCACGTTATCCACTTCATTCGCTTTCAGCCCGCAGTTCTGCAACAGGATCTCGTTTCCGAAACCACTATCAAAAGACCAAGCATTGGCTGTTGAGAACCTGATCTTGCAGCCATAGAACCACAAAAAGCTGAGGATGGTCATTACATGAAAGCCTGAGATATCACCCGTAACCTTTGTGTTCCCAAATTGTAGGTTGTTTACATTCAACGCTGAAAGGCTCGATACATCACCGCTAACGTTGGTGTCCTGAACAATCAATGAGATCAATGAAGTCAAAGCAGACCACGAACTTACATCTCCACGTAAATTAGATTCAGCAATTACCAATGTGTTTAAGCTCGTCAATGCTGACCATCCCGACACATCTCCCACGACTTTCGTGTTGTTAAGCCTGATCTGAATTAAAGAAGTCAAATTCTTAAAATTGGTCACATCTCCTTCGACACTGGTGGTTGGCAATAAAAGAAATTGAAGCCCTGCAATGTTTTCGAATCCTTCAATGTTCCCGTAAATTGTAGACGTGTTTGCCCTGATGTAAGTCAAGTTAACCAGCTCAGACCAATCAGTAACGATCAGCTGTTTCAAAGCTGCCTGATTGTTAATATCAAGCCTCGTCATGAGTTTATAGTCACCTTCCACATAGAAATAGTAAACCCCCGGAGTCGTGTAAGCGGTAACATGAGTGACATTTACAGCATCATTCCCCGGTACTACAGTCACGGTTCCATCCCCGTCATGGATTGTCAAGGAATTTGCCAATGGCAACCGGAAAACGAATGTAAACTGCGTCACCCCATCAAACTCTATGAACATCCTGATCGGCACGCTCGGAGTGCCCTGCTGAAGCCATCCGGCACGTTCCCCGTAATACATCTTACCGTCTGCCCTGTTGAAAGTGATCGCTCCCGGCTCTGGGTAGTAATCTGAAACGTCAGCAACGCTTCCCGTCTTGACCTTGAAGGCCGAATTTTTCAAATTCTCCATATTTTAAGAAAAAGATTTTAAAGAAACATCGTCTAAGTAAATTCCTCCATTATTCCCAGAAGTTCCTTCCCTGAATATCAAAGAAATAGAAGTCGAAGCAGATTTGATATAAAATTGTATATCCTGAAAACCAAGAAAATCCTCCCAATCATATATGGCGAACCTGATTAGCGAAGAATCATAGCGGGGTTGCCAGTAGTTCCCCTGCCCATTCCCTAAGTGACGAACCTTAAAAGCCCACTGATAATAGTTCCCGGAAATTATGGTAAATGTTTTTGCGATCTGTGCGTTCGCAGTCGGATTTGGATTAGCATTTACTTTAAAAGCAAACTTTCCGACCCTTTTTTGTATGCTTTGACTTATAAACTCATTTGGAGATCCAAGTCCAGTTGGTGTCCATCCAGTAACAGCATCAGCCTCTCCGATAGAATCACTGGCTGCATTCGCATCAGTGTGCAATTCAGGACCATAAGTTAACCCTGAAACATTCGCTGAATTTGTCAATACAAGAAAAGTATTGTTATCCAAATATGTTTTTAAAGCTGCATTGCTGGCTGGTGTCCTGCTATTTGAAGAACGAACATACAGAGTATATCCAGTAACATTTTTGAAAGATTCAATCGCATTATCGACCATCCTTCCGGTAAATTTACTATCAGGTTGATTCGATCCGATCATTACAAATATATTTCCAACCGTGTCGAGCCAGGGATCTGACCCATCAAACGTGAGATTATCACATTGTGAAGCGGCAAGCGCTATAAGCGGAAGGTTTCTTAATTGGTTAATATCGCCATAGATAGCGGAATTGTAAGATACATTAATATTTGATAAAAGGGGTAAAGTCGCAAGTTGCGCTATATCGCCCCCGACTTTACTACCAGGTAAAGCAAAATCCGTAAGATTTGGCATTAAAGAAACCCATTTATCTATTTTACCATATAGTTCAAAATCACCATAATTAACAACCGTCGGACCGTAAACATAGAAATAGGTAAATAAAGATAAATTTCCAGTTATCCAGATAGCATTATAACCCTTATCAGAATAATTACTATCTACCGTTACAGGGCTTGTTCCGTTCCCCGCCGTATTCGTTACGGTCCCATCGCCCCAATGGATAGTATAAGGTTCTAAAGCTGGCGCTTTAAAGATTATTCTTACTTGAAATTCAGTAAAAAATAACTGAAAAGCCGGAAGAATATCCTCACCCTGCGGAGCCCAGAAATAGCCATCAGACCAGTACAGCTTTCCATCTGGTTCATTTATGACCATTGCCCCGGCTTCCGGCTTTAATTGATATACGTCAGGCACCTGTTCGGCCTGAACCTTGAAAGCTGAGTTTTGTAAGATTGTCATGGTATGGATTTTAGAATGTTACTTTTCGCACTGAAACATTATCAAGATAAATGCCTCCAATGTCCACCCCGGGGAACTGTTCTCTGAACGCAATTTCAAGGCTTGTATCTGGAGCAAGCCGATAGTATGCTATTCTCGTAAATTCAGTATCCCACGGAAAAACATTCTGAGCCGGATATGAATTAAATATTCTCGCGCTCCACCTTCCCCATATTAGTGGCATTTTTATATCTCCTTCATGGTATCCACCGGAACCCGTATGCCTCCAATCCCAAGCGACACGCATAACATCTCCCGCTACAACCGTGATAGGCGTGGTGAGTGCTATCTCTGCAAAATTTGTGGGATTTGGTGTGCAGTCACATTTTATCGAATAGGCTCCTTTCGTCTTTCTCAAAGTTTCGACTGCAAATATATTCGGTGGGGCAAGTCCGGTTGCCGTGAATGCCGACAAGCTGTTTGACTCTGCCCCTGCCGGATCACTGATAGGTGAAGGATCGGTAAATAACTCAGGACCACATTTTTCTTCGAACAAATTAACAGGCTCATTAATCGAAAAAATGTTCCCATTATTTACGATCTGTTCAACATATGGATTGGATTCAGGACCCCTCGACTCTTTTTCAACAATAGCTATCGTTTGGTTTGTCAGGTTGGATAATGCTTTCAAAGCATTATGGATCTCTGTTCTCGACCAGCCGTTCTCTTTAAACTGCACCTGATTACGGTTGACATGAAAAGCATCTGATCTGGTGAAGGATGTTTTTGGCAGTTCCCAGATTGTAATGTTATCGATCATGTCTTTCAGAGTGGAAACATCACCACCAACATTCGGGAGCCTTAAAAGGTAAATCTCACACCCAATAGGAAGATTGGCAAGAACAGATACATCTCCAATGGCTCCACAGGCTTCTAAGGTGAGATAATAAAGTAACTGACATTCCACAAGCCAGTCAATTCTGAATCTAAGGTTTCGATGTCCTCCAACATTAAAGGAAGTAATGTCTTTATAATCACCGCCAAACTTTATAAAATAGCCACCCTCTTCAGTATATGTGTGAATAAGATGAATAACAGATGAACCCTGCCCCGGTATTGTTTCAATTGTACCATCACCCCAATCTACGATTAGATTTTTGCCCACAGCCAACCGGAACCAGAAATTGGTGTTGATATTGTCAATTTTTTCAACGCCATCATAGAAGAATGTCATCTGAGCCCTTTCCTGAGAACCGACAGGCTTCCATCCCAACGAATCAGCTTCATACATCTTGCCGTCACGTTCATTGTAAACAATTGCACCAAGTTCAGGATCGATCAATGCAATATCTTTTACAGGTGCAGCTTGAATTTTAAATGAGGAATTTTTTAGAACAGTCATAGTGAAGAAGTTTTCTCAAAGTTATGGCAACATTTTTTCACATCAAAGCACATCACGACACAGAATATTCCCCGTATCTTGGCTTCTCCCTGATATGCACTATACCGTAACGAATTGCATCAAGTGAGTGATTCCAGTTATCGACAGGCTTTCCCGTCCATTCACCGTCACGGTCTTTTGCAAAAGAATAGTTTCTGAGTTCCTTGATTGTGTTTATGGATCTCTTTGTCACATTCAATCGGAAGGATCTCACAGTTTGGATTCCGAAGCTAACACTATCCGGACCCTTTATGCTGTCCACCACATTCAGACCCATCCTGCGTAAATCTGCATTGCTTTTCGGCTCTGCACTATCAGCAACGCATTGATCCCTTCCCGCCACTGGCTTCAAAAGGTTGAAGATATCACTGTTGAACATCCCCGGTTTATATTCCAGTTCATCGAACCAAAACTGCCCGTCAGCATATCTCAATTCGCCTATCGCTGTCGGATCATGGGTGAACCCGTAGTCAATGACGAAAACCCTCCGTTTGTATTCCTCTGGCAATTCGTCACATTTAAACCAGTGCGTTCCCTCTTTGTAGATAAGCCCTTCAAGTGTGCCATATTCACCCAAAACAAAGACCCTGTAAAAGTTCGGATCAGTCCTTGCCCTTGTTTCCAATGCGTCCACAATGTTCCGCTCGACAAGCATTTCCCCGGTTTCGACATCAACGTTCTTTTTATATGTCGAATGAATAACCGCCACATCGTCCCGCTCGTCCTGTAATTTGGTAGCCCAGAACGGTGCGACAGGGTTCCACGTCAGCAGGATCTGCCTCCGTGTCCGGATTTCCACCTGATCGAATATTCCCTTTGTCACATTGTAAGCCTCGTCAATCAGAACGAAATCATGCCTCATGGCATAGAACCTTTGCTCGTCATCTGCCGGGATGAACTGAAGGATCGAACCTGTTTCAAAAAAGTAAGTGTTGTCCAGTTTGTTGAACCTGTCAGGCTCGTACTTTTCTTTCATAACGATTCTCGCCCAATCCCGGTAGACCGATTTCTTGATCACCGGAATTGATTCACCGATAACCGTGATCACCAATGGCTTTGGAAACTCCATGCCATATGCGGTCAAATATTGAAGTGCGCTGATTGTTTTTGATGAACTCGATCCACCGTACAGGCAGATTATTCTTTTGTCGAAATGCTCTGCCAGTTCATCGAATACCTTTGTGGTTGGATATCTAAGTCCCGGTCTTGTCACCTTTATGGATTACTTCAAGCACTTTCTTCAGACCCTTTTGCTTTTCACCCACGATAAAGGCAGGCTGTTCTGAGTATGCAACCTCTTTTCGCTCAATGTAGCCCCGGTGTTTCATTTTTGTTTTTGCATAGAAAATGATCATTGCCGTGTTCCCGTCCTGAATCTGTTCCAACAGTTTCGATTCAACAAAGTCGAAGGTGTATTCCTCAACATCATTGACAGCCCTTGCGAATGCCTTATCGCTTGTGATCCACCGATAATAGGTTGATCTCTGGATGTTTGCCAATTTACACGACTGCGACACATTGCCGAGGGTTTTCTTCATTGCCTCAAGCATCTCCTTTTTTTTTAGTGCCGTGTTGCGTATTGTCCTCTTTTCAGCCATCCCTATCAATGAGAATTATAAAGCGTCCTTCCGAATAGATTGAACATATAGGCCATGTTCCAGTTTCTTCCCCAGTCCTCCGAATCATTGTAGATGTAATACAGGTAATGGTTCGGATCTCCACGGGTAGCATTGCACAGCCAGATAATTTTATTGTTGGCATCTGTTCCGGGTGCCTGAGCCTCGATACAGTATTTGTGTCCTCTCTGGATTATTGCACCGCAGAAGTCCATCTGGTACCAGCAGTAATCTTGGTCATCTGTTTCAATGAATTTAGCGGGATAGAATTGAGTCAGCAATGTGTCCATTGGTTGATCGTTTTCATCCAGTTCAATGAGGGTGAAGTATATTGAGTCCCACGGATCACCCTGTTTCGCCATCATAATTTGAAGCCAGTTTGTCACATAGCTGTCGGTTGCAACGAATACGGTTCTTTTCCTGTAGTCTGGATTCTGAAATGTAGGATAGGTAAGGCTGTCCACATCGTTCCAATTGTCTTTTAGTTCCGGATAAAGGTGATCCCTGTAATACAGCCAAATCTGGTGTGCGATCATTAATGAGTCAAAGCTACTGGAATCAATTTTGCAATACAACAGCCATGATCTTGCCGAATCCTGATACATCCCGATTGGGATAAATGCTGTTGAGTCATACCAGAATGAGGGCGGGATAGTGTCAACGGTGATCACATCAAATTGCATCGAACTCGTATTGCCTGAACAATCAATAGCAACTACTCGGACAATAATATCGTTGCCCGGGATTAATTTCTGCCCCGGTTCAGGTGTCTGGTAAAATGTGTCGATACAGCAATTTTCCCTGACCTCGATTGCCTCCGTGTAATCAGGCAGATAATATTCGCACGAATCATTGACAAAATAAAACTGGGTCGGTATCTGGCTCATGCAAGTACATCCCGCCATCAGTAAAGCAATGAGTCCGAGAATGAAAAGTATGGGTACAAGCATATAACGGAAGCAACCGTAATTGTCGCCCCTGCCCTGCCCCTGCCTTGGGTCTGTTTTTCTGAATTTTTTCATTGGTATGTAGGTCTTTCTGCGTAATGTACGAAATGAAGAATATCCCTGTCAAGTTTATATTGATCGCCAACATCAAGATACCATGATTCATCGAACCATGGATCGCTTTCCATCTTTTCTTCGTCAGTCCATTGATAGCCCTTTTTTGCCCTGTAAGCTCCAACCGGATATGACGGTTCCAAAGCAGCACATAAATCATAGATCAATAAATTCCACGCTTTGTTCGCCTGAATGATTCTCGCGCCGATTGTTGGAATTTGAGTCATGTAGTGCATCCATGCCGACAAATGTAAAGCATAGACTGGCAACCCTCCGGTCATCTCTGCCAGTGTCAGGCTCATGTGCTGAAACTTTTCATAGATTTTCAAATGGATATTTTTCTCCCTGATCAGATACTTACGGTATGCTTCCGTGTGGGGTCGCCATTGAATATTGAACGGCAAAGGCGTTTGTTCGATATATGTTTCCCATCCCATCAGCTTGCAGGCTGTCCAGAACATGATATATGGATCTCTGGTCATCTCTCCCACATATCGGTATTTCGTGTGCGGGTATTCCTCAGGGCAGTTCCTGTTTAACCTATCAGCACGCCTTTTCTCTGCCATGCTTTGAGCATCATTCACATGATCGAGCCATTCCGGCCACCGTCTGCCCTGCTTTATGGTTTTATAAACAGCCCTAAGCATTTCGAAGTCATGGTATGCAATTGCACCGATACTCGTCCTGAACAGAACGTCACCCTTGCCATGAGTTTCATAGCCGTAAAGATCCATCTGCCATGCGCTTGACGGTGCTAAAAGCAATCCGCCCTCTTTGTAGTAATACATTTCAAATTCCTTTTATCGGTATGGTTACTGATCCATTCAATAGGTCGCCCATCTTTTCCCCCGGAAGGTTATACCTGATTACCCTCTCGCCCCATTTAGCCATGATTGCTTTGCAGTACATTGTCTCCCGCTCCCGTGATCTCATTGAAACAATCCCCCCAGAATTTACGCCGTGATCACAGTCATAAGCCAGTTTCTCCACCCTCAGAAGCATCCGGTACTTCTGCAGTTGTTGCAGTGCCATGTCATAATCGTCCTTTGTTCCCATCCGTTCATCGAATAAAAGCGGATGGTCAAGGTGAACCTGAAACGGCCCCAAGGTGATATTGGTCAGACTGAAAGGCTTCCATTCCTTAAATTCCCGCTCGTCCCCTGCTGTCCTCTGAGATACGCCCCACATCTTGCAGCCAAATTCAGCTGCGACCTGAGTATATTGATCCAAAACAGGCATTAGCAAATCCACTGGTAGCTTACGAAAGCTGATAAATTGCTTCTTTTCTGCCGGACGACCCTCCATGTAAAGCAGATATTTTACGTCATCGTCTATCATGCAGAGCGGTCTGGGTATGTTTTTCAAGATCCAGTTCCTTTTTTTTGGAATCGAGCCATCCTCTGAATCTGGAATAACGATCATTTTTTTCTGAGGCAAGACTTTTAAATATTCATCTTTTTGAGATTCAGGCAAAACGAATTTAGCGGAGGTAAAATATTCCAAGCCGGTCAAGCAATGCGAACGTTTATAGGTTGGAACGACAATGTTCATTTCCGAAAGATATTTTTAAAACTTTTCAACAAGGCGCAAGAGTTTCGAAGCCGGTCAAGCATTTTTAAACCTTTTCGTTCAGTCGCAAAGTTTGTAGATGTCGAAGCACCCTTTACAACCATCATTAGCGAACCGTTATAAACACTGTAAGAGCAGACCGTCACTTTCTCCACTTTTCACTTTTTTATGAGAACTTTGGTTTTTTCTTCAAAAAATCGAAGAAGAAATATTTTTTCAAACTCCTTTGTACGGTGATCTCGGAGTCAAGAAAACTCCCCTTTTTTTATCATAATTCAAGACATCTTTTCCCCACTTTTTCAACAGCCTTTCGCTGTCCTCCATCGTTTCCTCTGGGAACTCAATGCCCCCGCTTTGCTTCCTGTCTTTCATCCTGAACTGGATGCCAATGTGGTTAAACTTCAGCGTGGCTTTGTCTTGGTGAATATGCTGAAGCCAGAAGTCCATGTCGTCCTGGCGGTCAAGCCTCTCGTCAAATCTCCTTTTGGTAACCAGTATTCCCAATATCCAGTAAAAGAACCTCCCAAAAGAGAACGGCCTGTTTACTTCCTGATGAAGCGGTTGGATATCTGAGTTGAATCCAAACAGGTGCAATTGAAGGTCAAGGCATAGTTGAAAACCCTGTTCGAAAAGTGTTAGCATCTGGTTCTCATTTAGCACCTTCCTGTTGATATTGTGACCAGCTTCAACAAAGTCATCGTCGATCATTACTATCTGAGTCAATCCCTGATCGAAAGCATAATCCAGTATAGCGTTCCTTTTCCTTGCTATTTTCCCGTCCTTGCTGTCAGGTATCGCAATGATCCTGCCCGGATAGTTCTTTTCATAGTCCTCTCGTTGTGATTCCGGAACCACTATCTGAGCCGATTTGAAGAACTCAGCACTATAAACCGCATTAGGTCTGCCATATGAAGGTATGAATAGATTCATTTCAGCCTGTTGATAACCGGAGCCCCTTTGATCACCCTTCCAATTCCTACCTTTTGCGACTTCACTGTTTTGATAGCCGACTTCACTTCCTTCAATCCCAATTTATCCTTCGCCACTTCCCAATCCATTGCATTATCGAAATACAAGACTACGTAATTGTGTTCAAGCATCAGCTCAGGGGAAAACTCAATCTCAGGTTTTACGGGATCCGCTTTCGGTTTGATGTCTATTCCCATTCCCTTCAGAACGGCAGGCTCATATTGTGACAGAAGAACTTCGTCATCCCAGAATCCGAAATGCTGATTGTCAATAATTACATACTGTTTCCACTCGCCAGGGGAAAGATCTTTAAACTGCCGAACCCATTTCTTCGGTATTTTTGTATAGCCAAGCTCAAGCAAAGCCTTGTATCTCTGGTTTCCTCCTTTTATAACATTGTTCTCGTCAATTACGATCCCATTGATTTCAAGCCCTTTAAGAAATGATTCAAGGTTGTTTTTGAGTGAGTCCATCCCTGCCCGTGTGATCTTGCGTGGGTTATCCTCATTCAATTTCAGATCCTCTAGCCTGATATTGTCTTCGCTTCCCTTTGCCATTTGTCCAACATTTTTTTGGTTTCTTTTGCCTTGCCGTTCCTCGTCTCAGTGATTATGAAAGTTTTATATAGAAAAAAAGGATTGCTGAGCCATTTGCGAAGGGTTGGTTGTGTAACCCCTGCAAAAGCTCCGGCTTCCTTCCTTGTTTCGAAATGGTAAGCCTTACCGTCTACCGTGTTTAAAAAGATTACCACGAGATAGCCAATGATTACAAGTTTCGATCCCTGTTTCTGGATCAGTAAAAAATTCCTTTATAAGCGGTTCCTGATTAATCTTCGGTTCATACCTCGCACAAATAGTACAGGGGACTCTATCGAATCCCCTACATTTACGCATATCTGAACGCCTGAACCTTCGTGACATTAATTAACTGATATAGAAGCTTTTTCGTATGCCCTCCCTGTCAATTCTTCAAATTTAGCATCCGCTCTGTTCACATCTGAGATGCTCCATGCCGTGTAGCCAAAGTCCTCGTCTTTCGGATACAGTTCCTTCGGGTGGTATTCAATTTCTCCATGACCGGGGATAACCCTTACAGACGCTTCCTGTTTCCTGATCAGAAAGACTTCGTAAGAAACGATCCTCGGTACATCCGTGTCCATGTAGTATTGGGCATACATAGCCACATGATCGTTCCGCTTGATCAGTCGAAATTCGAATACATCCTTTTTGGATCGCACTATGGTTTCCCTTAACATCTCCATAAAGCAAAGATACGGCAAAAAACCAGAATGAAAAAAATAGACTTATTAACACCAGATAAACCGATTCCTTTT
>Ga0272441_10005068_pt1 | contig 23255 bp, 38 predicted proteins | sample SSMProp6N_FD_193582 | JGI IMG/M metagenome (GOLD analysis project Ga0272441, IMG submission 193582) | Marine sediment archaeal communities from Little Sippewissett salt marsh, Falmouth, MA, United States - SSM-Prop-6N | ecosystem: Environmental > Aquatic > Marine > Wetlands > Sediment ...
CAACGCCACAAATTTTCTATTTTAGATTTTTTTGAGTGCAATGTAATATAATAAGATACTTTTATTACATTTTATCGTTATTTTTTCCTTATTATTCCTTATTGATAATAATGAATCTTTTATATCATTATCACTTTAAATGATATATTTGTTTCATAGCAGATAAAAAAAATGGTATATTTGTTTCATTCTTCACGCTTCAAGTAATAAATGTTTCATGATACATATGTTTCAAGTCTTATATAAAATGATATAATTGTATCATTTTTCCTTGATTATAAGTGTAATATAACACTATAACAGCCGTTAAAACGGCAATTAATTGCGTTAGAAGGCATTTTTTAAAACCATGAATATTTATACCTTAAAGGCAATGAAACGCTGTTAGAACCCCATTCTAAATATCATGTATATGTATACTCTGTATGCTGCTGTTCATGCGGTATCTGGGGCTTCATGCTTCAAATGTTATGTGCTGTATACCGCATTATTGCTTGTTAAATATAACTAATTTTTGGCGTGATTTTTGAAATTATAGTTTCAAAACAATGATATAAGACACTCAAAGATAAAGAAACATAATAGTAATATTATACATGAAACTTTAACCTTTTGAGATCATTTTTATGTTTCAAGGTGTATCATGACGGTTACATGTATAATATTCATTATTGTTTTAATATAAATGTAATACTTGTAATAAAAAATAGGAAATGTTACAACTTCAAGATGAATGTAAAGGTTTCATGATTAGCCTTAATATATGTTTTACATTACATGAGTTATGTTAAAGTTTCATGAAGTGCAAAATTTTTCAAACATGGGGTTATGTGTCATTTGTGTAACGACTGTGTACGTGGCGTTAAGAAGGTTACAGATATGTACCCTCTAAGTTGCTATTATGTTACATCTTTTAGGTGCAGTATTGGGTACAAAATAGTTTAATAATAACGGTTTTATCGGTTTAATACGGCATACAAAATTATAGGTATTATTATCGCTATCGGTTTAAGATACTCTTTAAAATTTTCTCAACACTACTAAATTTATTATAGGGTATTCTCAATAGCTGTATACTATGTTTATCGCAATAATCTTTTTTCATTTCGTCATGTTTACATGTAATTTTAAACTTTTCTTCTGCTAATTTAGGATTATTCCCACTAAAATCATGAGGTTCAAAATGTTGTTTACCGTCGTATTCAATACATAAGTTATAATCTTTTAAATAGAAATCAAATCTAAGGTGTTTCTTATCTTTTAAATCCTCAAACTTATGTTCATAACTAAAGGGTATTTTATTCTTTCTTAAATAATTCATTATCTTCTTCTCACCTTTAGATATTAAATATCTACACTTGGGACACCTATTACCCCGCAAAAAATCGTTTGGTTTTGATTCCCATTCATGCCCACATTCATTGTGTCTAATTTTTACCCCTGTTTTATTGTTTACATATTCCCCTAAAACAGAGTATTCTTCCCCTACTAAGTCGTACACTTCTTTTTTAAATTGCTCTGTTGTTTTTCTGTATACATGTCCAAAACACTTTGGACACCCTTTACCATTTAAAAAAGAAGACGTAGTTGTACCCCATTCATGCCCACAAATGTTATGCCTCATTTTTACTTTTTCATTAGCTCCTATATACTCGCCTAAAACTATATACTCATCCCTATATAAATTAAAAACCTCTTTTTTAAAACCCTCTGCGGCACGTTTAATATACTTACCACATTTAGTACACCTTCTACCCTGTAAGAAACTTGCTGGAGTTACACTATATTCATACCCACATTTGTTATGCTTCATTAATATCTTAGAATGAGCACCTTCATATTCTCCTAAAATGGTATATTCATTCCCAACTAAATCATATACTTCTTCTTTAAATTTTTCTGTTGTTTTAGTTCTTGTTTTTCCAGATTTCTTATACCTACAAATAGGACATCCTGAACCTCGTAATATATTATTAGGTACAATTTCCCATTCATGTCCACATTTATTATGTCTCATAAGTATTTTAGTTCTATCGTTAATATACTGCCCTAATACTGTATATTCATCACCCACAAGACCATAAACTTCTTTAACAAACTGCTCTTGTGTCTTTCTTTTACCTCTCATATAATATACACCCCTTTAAATATTACAAAAATGTTTCTATTCTGTGTATATTATATCACAGAATTAATAAAAAGTCAAGGGTAGAAATTTACTCTATTAATGACATGTTACATTTGTTAAGCTGAACTACAATGTGAAAAATTATCCTATAGTAACGGTTTTATCGGTTTAGTATTGGATACAAAATTAGTAAACTATAGCGGTTTTATCGGTTCACTATGCCGTACAAAATTACAGGGCATTATTACCACTATCGGTTTAACTCTCTTTTTAAAATTTTATCTATATTCTCAAATTCTGTGTGAAGTATTCTAATTAATTTAGTGTTATTACCTATATAGTATTTACTTAATACAGCGAAACTTAACCCGCAAAATTTAGGGTTTATATATCTTACTATTAACATAAAGGTAACACTTTATAAGCCCCAAAATTTGAAAATAAAAAAACCGCATTTCTGCGGTCTTATCGGTTTATTCGTGTTGCTTCTCTGTACTCTCTATCTTCTATGTCTTTCTTACCTTCCTATATTAATTTTGGCATTATTTAACCCCCAAAATTTTATTATCTTCTACATATTTATATACTTGCCATTGTGCTATAACAGGAGTACCAGTCATATGGTAGATACTCTGCCAATCTGCGTTTAGTATTAAATCCTTATAATATTGTACATTATCTCTATCTTTTATACAAATCCAAAAACTTCTTGCATATTCATCCTCATCATATACTTCTTTACCTATTGCTGCGCCCCAAGCACATATTCCTACATCATACTTAAAATCTCCTATATATGTTCTTCTATGCTCTTGTCTTTGTTTCGTTACTTCTTTTATCTCTATTATACTATCTTTATAACTTTTACGTTTATTAAGCCCAAATTTTGGTCTTTTATAAATATTTAAACAAACAGGTACTTCTCTATCAGTAAACTTTATCCTCCCTAAATTTTCAGAGTAAATAAGATCAAATTTATATATACTGTTGTCATTGTTTAACTGGCTTATAGGTAATATAAAGGATACATAATCAGCAATTTCAAAGCTTTTATTACAGAAGGCTCTTGCTAAGTTTAAACTTCTCCCATATGGTGGATTACCTACTACACATCTGCCTTTCTTATACTTAATGTCTAAAGCTAAATAATCTTGTTCCGTTATTCTACTGTCTTCTGGCTCTATATCATATGCTAAAGTACCTTTTGGTAAGTAATCTAAAAAGTTACCTTTACCTGCTGACGGCTCTATAAATTCACATATTTCAACGCAAATCTCTTTAGTCTTATCTACTACATATTTACATATATCTTTAGGCGTATAATACTTATCTAAGTGTAACTTATTACTTTCTTGCCATTCATTTGTCTTAAATTGCTTCATTAAAACCTCCCATAAGCCGAAATTTTTATTATCTAAACCTTTTTAATATTTTACCTCTGTTGTCACAACATGTTCTTCCTCTGAAAGAGATACTGATGTATAAACATATATGGCATCTTTTACGTACTCCATTAAAATCTACCCTCAAAATATTTCAGTATTTTATACAAGCTACTTACCGTTTCTCCTCTCATATAATCTTAATCACTATTTAACCCCAAAAATTAATTACTCTCCAACATACCATTTCTCATCACTCGTCCCATACTCCTTATAGAACCATTGGTCTTTAACTTTACTTACTATAGCGGAATAAAAGCGGAAAATTTTAAACTGTTTTAAAGCCCAAATTTCACCAGTAGCCCATTCATAAACTTCATCTTCAGGAAAGTATAAATCTCCTTTATCGACTAAAGCGTAGTAAATTGTAACCCTATCGCCTTCCTTGAACTCACTCTCAACCATTAAAGAACCGTTAGCTGTATAAGAAACAGGGTAATACTTAACACCGTCCCGATACGATTCAAATTCAGGCTTTACAACCTTTCCGTCTAAACTATCGTCCGTAGACGCTATAAATACTCTCATATTAACATCACCCTACTCAATCTAAAATATCTCTCATTATTTTAAAATCTTTAAACTCATCATCTATTATCTCAGCTGCTATAAAGCTGTCTTCACTATAATTAAGCCGTTTTTGTATCAATAGTTTAGTATCTTCAAGGAATCTTTCTACTTCTTTTATAGAAACAGGGTTTTCTACATACCTTACAAATTGATATGGTGCTTTATATGTCCCATTAATAGAAATGCCTTTAGGCGTTATCTTAGTAACATCTCTTACCTCTAAATTCTTATACCCAGTTTCTACCATAACTACTTTATCTCCTAAATTTACAGCATTACCACAAAAATCTTCCATTTAATCATCCTCCAATTGTCTTTTGTGGATACTATACAGTTCACTCTTATAGCTGCTATGTATACTACTAATCTTCTCTACAAAGCGTTCTAAACGCGGAAAATTTATACTGTTTAAATATCCAGTTTCTTCAATTAACCTTAACAACTGAGTCCCATATTTAAAATCTAAGTAGTAGCCTGACTTTACTCTTTCAGTTAAATTATCATTAAATGTAATTATTTCCGTACCTTTTAAATTACCATAAATTTTATTGGCTTTATACTTCACTCTAACCTCCCAAAGTTTTAACTGCCCAAGTCTCTACGAACACTCATGAAACTTTTTAAGGCGCATTTTAAATGCTTTTAAGCAATTCAGAGTTGTCTGCGATGTTTCCGATTATTTTCACTGGGTAATCAAATAAACTGAAATCTCTGTCTCCACATTCAACTCCCCAACATCCTCTTATTTGTTTAACAACACCGATTTTTGAAGAAACCGTATTTTTAACAATATCACCTTCAAAAATTTTGTTTCCGTTAGCGTCGTTAATTCCTGTATACTGCTCAATTGTTTCAGGATCAACCTCACTACCACACAAAACATCTGTTTTCCGGTATATAATATGTCCGTTAGATTGTTTTCGATAATATCCGTGAATGAAATCTCTATCCTTGATGATTTTCCCCTCAATGTCTACGAGTTTCCCTCTAAACAAAATTTCTCTCATACTTCCTCCTCTATATACATGTATCTAATCGCCTACTTACTTATAATATACCTTTTATATTTTATTGTCAAGGTCTTTTATGTTAAATGCTTGAAAACATTTTGTAAACCCGAAAAATTTAATCGTAAATCCAATCTGCATAACACATAGCTTCCCTACGCTCACAATCTTTATATTTTTCAGTAACATTTCCTGTAATATCGAAAATATCTCCACCAAACTCAGTTACATAGTGGTACTCTTCAGTAAGATACATAATAGACGCTCCGTATAATCTCCTACACAACCAATCCGCAAATGTAAAACACTGTCCATTAGTAAAAGCATATATAAGCGTATCTTCGTGCTCACTTCCAGCTAATCTAAACTTTTTACACCATTCCTCAGGTGATCCTGTTTTACTCTGATCTGTTATCTCTACTACCTGAGATTCGTAAATATTAAGGCTTACTTTTGCGTCTAAACCGTTTAAAACGTCTACTATGTACATACCGTTTACTATATTTACAATTTCACCTCTTAGATATTTACTATTTAATAAAAACTCTATTTTATCCCCTTTAACCATTTTACCCTCCTATAGTATTAGCTTTTAAATCGATTCTCTCTTTAATCTCTTCTATATCATAAAGTTATCTTCTGCATACTCTTCTACTTTACAACCCCATAAATTTTCCGTGTAAAAATCCGCAAATTTTTCGGTTTTGTTTCGTATATCAATATCTTTAGTGTGTATAGCTCTTGTTAAAAATTTGTCTAACACTTTTGAATTTTCAACTTATATAAAATTGTATATCATCATACCACTACTGTCAACCAACTCTCTACAACTTACCTGTTTTAAAAGCTTTTAACAGAGTAACTCCGTCGATGTTATCAATATTATTTTTAATATAATTGCAGTTTTTTCTATACCTGTAAGATAGAGTTTTAGCCCAGAAATCCATTATTAACCCATTCTCTCTTAACGTGCTGCCTAAAAGCTCTCGAATATCTGTATAATCTTGGTCTAAAATCTTCAGCTGCCAATCACACATATTTTCTACAACTGCTTCTATATCTGGTTTATTTATTTTATTTATTTCAGGTACAGAATAACTTACTTTTAAAGACTTTTCTACTAAATACATTCCAACATCTTTATATGTTTCCTGAATGTATTTAATTTTATCTGTATCTGAACTATCTAAAACTACCGATAATTTAAAGCAAAATTTTTTAAGATTTTTTACTTTTCCGTCTACATCTTTAACAGTATCTTTTTTTGTGAAAATCTCTAACCCGTATAGCCCTGAATACCCCAGATACTCGTAGTCAAATACAATAATGTCTATGTTACTATTACCTAATTTTACATCAAACGCAAATACTCTATCTATAAACGTATCTTCTACCATAAAATCTGCCATACACTTTCTAAGTGTGTCCTTGTCCATACTTAAAATATCGTTTCTTCTTACTTTGTAATCCATTTTAATTCCTCCTTTAAGTTTATACTCAAGTATACCTTATTAATATTAATTTGTCAATTAACAGAATGTAACGTTCATATTAAAAATAAAAAATCCGCAAACTATTAAATCTGCGGATTAATGTTCAATAAAATGCTACTCCTTATTCAGTTTAAACTCAACTTTTATGGAAAAGATTTATATCAAAGATGCCTGGATTATCACGAATAAGCATCATTAAAGCCCCAGCTATTCCATCTACTAATTCCTCATCGCTACTCTCACGTTCTCTCCCTAAAATGCTATTAAATATTCCGTGAGTCAACTCATGTAAGAATATTTTATACATCTGTTGAGGATTACACTCTCTTACATATATCTTGCAATCTTCTTCTACATACATCCCACTATAATTTGAAAATTCATCTATTAAAGGTACTACGTCGAAATCAATACCGCCAATTTTAACCTTACCAAAACCGTTTACCGTTTCTCTTTTTTTCAATACAAACCTCCAGTGGTTTATTTAGTTAATATCAATCATTAATGGCTTAGTTTTTTGAGTTTAAATAATCGCCAATTTTCCTTATAGTTTTTGTACTTTTTCCAGTGTTCTTTCTTAGCATCTTCCTCTGTATTTGCTTTCATTATGTACTTTACTTTCTGGTTTGGATTTATCTTTGACTGCATAATAATAAGAAACTTCTGCAAAGTATCTCCCCCTAAATCATTCTAAAACGTTAATAATCTTCTTTATCTTACTCTCAATAACAGCTACTTCAAAAGACTCGCTTGTTTCGTATACACCTTGGACATAGCCTAACAAGCTATACAATTTTTCAACTGCTTCGTAGTTTTTATGATACCTCTTGTCATAACTCTCTGCTCTTTTTAATAGTTTAAGATCGTCCATTCTTTTCTCTCCAATATTTCATTGTAATAGGATAAAGCTCATATAATTTACCCTCTACTTCATCTGCTAATCTATGTATTTCATCCTGAGCATGGAAATCATTTCTTAGTAATAAGAAATTAAACCAAGCCCTTAGATTCATCTGCCAGTAGAAGTTTACAGCCATTCCTTGAGGTAATACGTACCTCGCATCTTCTCTATGCACTCCCTCATTTATTAAGTACATATAAATAAGTTCCGCATCTTTATACTGCTGCTCCACTATTTTTAGGTGTTTTTCAGGTACACTTTCCGGTATTATATACTCTCTTTTAGATACGTTATAACGACCCGAAAATTCTTGAGGGCTTCCTAATCTATGTCTAAACCACTGTCTTGCACAAGGTACGGAACATTTTACCTCAAAAGTAACAACCGCTCTTTCAAAAGGACTCTCGTGTCCGTGATTAATAAGGAACTTTATCCTCTTATGGACATCTTTCTCTTCTGTACCTGAATCATGACATATACCCGCAAATTCTGCTATTTTCATATCTGATCCGTAAGAATCTATAACGGCTACAGAAGGTTTAATTATCGTCATTATACACCTCTAAAGCCCACATACCTAAACCCTCTTCTTTAGCTAACTCCTCAGCATGTACAAACATTTCTTTATACTTGAACTTATACTTAGTGTAAGCAATACCATAACCGTTTCTAACCAGATAGTAGTTTATGAATACACCATCAGATGTGTGTAAATAGCCTAAAAGTCTACCGAAAAAATCTCGTTCTTTCTCGTCAAATTCTAAGAAGCATACTGTTCCAACAGGGAACTTTTCTTTAACATGATTCGATGCTTCAATAGCAAAAGGCTGTACTGGTTTAGTCGGATGTACTGATTCAGGAGTGTCGACACCACTTAGACGAAGTCTCTCCTCTTCACCTCCATACTGTATAACACAGCTATCCCCATCAATCCACCTAACAATTTCTATAATCCGCTTACTCATCTGTAGATTAACATCTACTTTTGCACTAAATACTATAAAACTAATCAAAACTAAAACTATTATACTTATATATTTTCTCACATTATCTCCCCTTTATATTTTTAGGCGTACCAAAGCGAAAATTTCCGTGTATAAGTTAATCACCTATTTTACCGACAAAATCTTTGCTTTTCGGCATAACGATATTTACGTTTTTTATAATTTTTTTCGCTACCTCTCCGCAAGCTATGCAGGTTATTTCTTTATCACTATCCTCGATAGGTAACTTCTCGTTAAATTCAATACCACAGTTTTTGCATTTATATGTATATTTTGGCATCTACTCCTCCTTATAGTAATTCCGCTGCAAGACTTGCAAGTTCGCTTCTGACACCGTCTTTTAGAGTAACATGCGCTGTAATCTTGCTCTCTTTAAATTTATTTCTCGCAATTGCAAGACCGCATGATTTTTCGTCTAAGAAAGGCGTATCTATCTGCTGCAAATCCCCTAATAATACAATCTTAGAGTTTTCTCCCACTCTTGTTAGTATACTTTTTAATTCTGACCCTGTTATACCCTGTACCTCATCGAAAATTATAAAAGTATTGGATAAGTTTCTTCCTCTCATGTAAGCTAATGTTTCAAGCTCTATCATCTCGTCTAAATACTCATCATTTGTTTTCTCTTTCAGTAACTCTATATTGTCGAACAACGGTAAAGCCCAATTTTTTAACTTATCTTCTTTATCTCCCGGTAGAAAGCCTATGTCTTTCCCTATCGGTATAATAGGTTTGATATACAATATCTTTCTATACCCTTTCTCAATTGCAGCTGCAAGTGATAGTAAGGTCTTACCTGTACCAGCAATACCTTCTAATGATACAAGCTTAATTGAGTCATCTAATAACGCATCTAACGCCATTTTTTGTTCCTTGTTTAAAGGCTTTATTCCGCAAACTTCTCTGTCTTTGACGTGTTTAATAACATCGCAGCAATATATCCCTATCGTATCTTCGTTATACACTATATATTCATTAGGAAATACGTTTTTTAAAGCCGCTTTTTTAACGTCAACGCTGCCTTGTTGCAAGTCCCTTAAAATACTTTGGTTGTATTTTGCAGTTGTATAACCTGAGTATTCTTCGTCTACTTTATCAGTAAGATAGTCTTGAGATTCAACACCTAAAGCATCTAACTTAACTCTGAAATTAATATCTTTAGTTACTAAGATTGTTTCGTTCCCACTCGTTTCTGATAATACTTTAGTATACAGATAGATGTAGTTATCCTTTAAGTGTTCATCTAAATAATCTGGCACTTTCATCGAAGTTACGCTATATGCAATTACATACAACTTACCACCATTATCAAGATTAACACCTTCGCTTAAACTTCCTCTTTCTCTCAAGGAGTCTAAAAACCTAACACATTCCCTACAGTTTGCTCCAAGCTGTCCTTTAGCGCTTTTGAAATTATCTAATTCTTCCAAAACTGTTATAGGAATATAGACGTTATTATCCCCGAAAGATGTTAATGAATCTGGTGAATGAAGCAAAACATTAGTGTCCAATACAAAGTTTTTAATTTTCAATTAAAAGCCTCCTAAACTAAAAATAATCTGTTCTAAATTAAATCTGTATTAATCGTAAGGCTTAAAAGGTACTATTTAGCAAAAAACCAACCCCTACAAACACGTTTTTTCAATATTGTGCTTATCCATGTATCCTTGAATAAGTTTTATCTTTTCATTTGTCTCTATATCCATCCAATATTTATGCTCTTTCATTAAATCCCGTATAGCTTTTGATGTCTGTTTTATAGAGTAACCTGAATAGATATTCCAATCTCTCCACAAATTATGAACACTTCTCGGTATTCTACCGTCTACCTTTCTCTTCCTCTTTCTACTCATATGAAGTCCTTTATAGATATAGACCCTCTGTTATAAATAGCTTTAATGTTCTTATCGTACCATATCGATACCTGACCGAAATTTTCCTCTTTATTAGACTCTTCTATACAGTTATCATTTATTATCTTTAGTGCGTGCCCCTGAATATCTCCAAAGACACGCTCGATGAGTTTCTCTTTTGCTGCTTTTATACTCTTTTTTGTTTTACTTTTAGCTTTCTCTACATACAATTGGTACATCTAATCACGCTTTCTTTTCTGCTGTTTTCTTACCTCTTCTTAACGTTGTTAACGCACTATCGTCCATTAATTTTTTACAGATTTTATAATACTCTTTTGTTCTTTCTACTTCATTATTATAATCCCTGTTTACAGCTTCTACGAGATACTCTAAATCCTTCTCATCTCCCCACCAAACTATAAACATATCTTCGCTCTTTCTTACTCTTCCGTCGTATGTATTCATGTCTGTACCTGTTAATGTATCATTAAACCTAATACCTAACAAATATTTTTCGGGGTGTGAGGCTTCTTCCCCTTCTTTATTTATATGTTGGTATTGTGCTCTGTTAGGCATAATTCCTAAAAGTGCTGCTACAATATGTCTTTTCTTCGCCTCATAATAATTCTCTAAGAAAGATTTCATGTCAAAAGACTCTGCATAAACATTACACCTTACAGCATCTCCAGTTATAAGCTTCTCTAAATGCTTATCTAATAGCTTACCTTCTCCTACATTTTTAATCCACTTTTTTAGTAGTCTCATTTAATTTTTCCTCCACAACTTCTAAGGTTTTAATGAAGTATTTTTCCTCCACATCTTTATCAAGTATATAAATTTCCGGCTTGTTTAATTCGTATAATCTTTCAAATATTTCTCTGTTAAAGTGTATATAATACTTATCGTAATCTCTTACTATTACTCGCTTACCTTTAATAAGGCGGCAAATTTTGTCATAAGCCTTATCTTTAGATTCATTGTTCATGCAATCTACTTTTGTTATACTTTGCTGCATTATCATGTCTTTAAATGTTTTCATATGAATAAGTTGGAATACGCTTTTATGGTACGGAAGAGCAGATACTATAAAATCGCCTGTTTCTTCGTTATAAGGTACGTTAGGTTCAACTTCTTTATTCATATACTCATTAACACCATTTATCTCTTTAACCCAACATAGCTCTTCTGCCACTTCATCTATTAGAGGTGTAAACCCATAATCTTCAAACGTTTTTATGATACTTTTCCGCATTTTTTCGTCTGTAAAAATGTCTTTCCTTATCAGAAAACTATTCTGTATATAGTCCTCAAATGTATTAAACCTGCTCAAGATATACCTCCTGAAATTCTTCCATATCCCCCACAGAACAGTTTACGTCAAAGAAAGTGTCTTTAGACTCTTTAATGTTTACACCGTCTACGATAGGATCATCATTATCAATAGCTGTTACATAATGAAAAGCGTAGAAAGTAGCGTCGCTAAAATATACTAGATCATAATGCCTCTCTCCTTCATAGATTCCCATGTATACTTTTAAACCCTCATCAATCTTTTTTAACAATAAGTCCTTGCTTATATTCATTTAATCACTCCTCTGATCATTAAATGATTCAATATGTTTACATGTATATTATTCACTGTGTCGTCTCCATCAATCTTAATTATTCTTCCTGTTTTATCCTGTTTCCATACATATTGGTAATACTCGTATATTCTGTTAAGTTTCGACAAATTCTTCATCTCAAAGTCAAGTCTATCTTCTGCTTCCGCTTGTAGTCTCTGTAAACATATCTTAGGCGGAGTATTAATATAGAAAGTAATGTCTGGAACAACTCCGAAAAATTCATCGCCTTTAGCGTCTCTTACTCTAATTTTCTCTTCTATATCATCTATATTCATTAGAGATTCTTTCATTAATTCTTTGTTATTATCTGCCTTAGACAGCCTTAGAAATTTATCTCTCTCTTTTTCAAGCTCATCTTCCAACGATGGTCTTGTAGCTAATACTGCAATTCTGTTAAGATAATTAAATACATCTCTTGGTATTCTTGAGTACCAATCTCTATAGTATCCTTGATAAACAGTTGTGGAATCAGCCCATCTATCACATACTACCGTATGTCCTTGCTCAAGCTCTTCTTTAATTTTTTCTGCTTCAATAGATCGTGCTAAAAGATACCCAAATAATTCTGCTTCGTGATTTAGTTCTTTTGTGTATAAGATAATATCTCTTAATTTTCCATCTAAAGCGTCATAGGATGGGTCTGAATGGAAGCGCCACGTCGGGAAGTCTCTCTGTAATGCCCTAATCTGTGTAGTCTTGGATGACTTGTCCAATCCCTCAAAACTCAAAAATAAACTTTTTTTATTCATCTAATCCCCCATTTTTTTCTGAAATTTGTTTATTGTTACAGTCCATAATTATTTCTCCTTTACTATATTATTTTTTAAAATCTTTTTTATATTCTTTAGCTCTGTATAAGGTATCCTAATCAGTCTAATATTTCTCTCTTTACAATAGGCATCTTTCATTCTATCTCTTCTTTGACAGCTTTTAAAATTTTCTTCTGCTCTTTCTTGACTTATACCCCCGAATTTTACAGGTACAAAATGTTGTTCTCCATCATATTCAATACAAATATTTCTTTCAGGTAAGTAAAAATCAAATCTTAGAGGGTACTTATCCCTTAAATTCTCAAAGGTCTTCTCTTTTTCAAATACTATACTATTAGCATTTAAAAATTTCTCTATCTTCTTCTCGCCTTTAGAGCATCTACACTTAATACATCGAGTGCCGTGTAAAAAACTATCTGGAGTTATTAAATATTCATACCCACAAAGGTTATGCCTCATTTTAATTTTAGTTCTTGAGCTAATGTACTCACCTAAAACATAGTACTCATCGCCTACTAAATTAAATACTTCTTTTTCAAATTGTGCTTGAGACTTTTTAACTCCTCCAAAACATTTAGAACACTTACGGCCACGTAAAAAACTGTCCGGTGTTACTAAATACTCATATCCACATTTTTTATGTTTCATAAGTATTTTAGTTTTTGCACTAACGTACTCTCCAAGCACTATATACTCTTCTCCTACTAATTCTAACACCTCTTGTTTAAACTGTTCTGTTGCTTTTGTACGTACGTGGCATTTAGGGCATCCAGTTCCTTGTAAAATATGTGATGCTCTTACATCCCACTCATAACCACACTTATTGTGCCTCATGAGTATTTTATCATTAGCTCCTGTGTATTCACCTAAAACTTCATATTCATCACCAACAAGATCAAAAACTTCTTTCTTGAATTTTTCCGTAGTTTTTAAAGCATTAGTAGAACACTTTTGACATCTATGACCCCGTAAAAAATCACTTGATTTAATCTCATATACATAACCACAAGTATTATGTCTCATTAATATCTTATCCTGTGATCCTATATACTCCCCTAAAACAGAGTATTCATCGCCCGTTAAAGCATAAACTTCTTTTTTAAACTCCTCTGTTGTTTTCTTTCTCATATAATATACACCTCATAAACCATTATAAAAATATCTCTCTCATGTGTATATTATAGCACGTTTTTCCGTCTTTGTCAATACCCTGTAAAATATTTTTTACTTATAAACACACTTTTTTTATTCATAAAACCAGCTACCTTTTACTGTACTTTGTTTAGTGTTTTCCATAATTCTTTATCCCTCCATGTTATTCTGTAAGTCTACCATAAATTCCTCCAACATTTCTATCAATTCGCAAATAATTTCATCTTTATCTTCTGCTTTCACATAGCATAATCTAATTTCTCGTAATCTGTTAAAATACTCTGTATAATCATTCATCTTATCTATCCTCTTTAGGAAAATTTTCCTTACATAACCGCAAAAATTCAAATACGGTTAAAATCTTTACTTTCTTTCCTGCTAAATAGCTAATTGGTAAAACAGTTAGATACCCGTCGTCCATTGTAGTAAATTCAATGTCGTACAACTTATCAATATCTGTAGGTTTGTAGCCGCTTTCCCATGTAATACTCGATACCTCCTCTATTGCCTCCATAACCACATCATATTTCTCTTTACTATCTATAATTAAAATTTTAATTATACCGCCTCCTTCTGAATACATTATATACTACTCTATATTACATTTCAAGTGTTTAAGTGTAACGACTTAGTTAAGAAAATTCCTCTTCCGCTCTTTTTTGGTTATTTCTGTATAATAGATCAAAAGTCTCAAATAACATTACGCGGATTAAACCTGAACACCCTTCGGGTCTGTCTTTTACTCTATCTGGGAGCGTAAGCATTGCGTATTTACCGTACAATTCGTAAGCATACTTAAGGAAATCAACATGGTTTCCAACATTCTTCTTATTATTATCTAAAATATTCCCTTTAAAGTGCATGAATGAATCAGGGTCGACAATAGCTGGGTATAACTCTTTTTCAGCTATCTCTTCTCGCATTATAACGACATCTCTAATAGTTCCGTATATGTGAGATACTACCATTCCTATCTTCTCATTCGCCAGCTCTTCTAAATACATCTGTTTAATCCATTCAGGCGGCAATTGTCTATTCTTCCAATTCTTACACTCTACTACCCACTTTAAGTAAGGCATCGTACCGTCTGGTAGCATTTCAGGTCTTATATCTCCTTTTATATCTAATCCACCTGAACTTTGAGACCTGCATAACTTAACCCCAAAAATTGGTGATAATTTCTTTGCTATTTTTCTTTCAAAGTTTTTACCTTTAATATTTGATCTATTGGCTGTGGCCATAATGTCCATCCTTTCCTTTCATGATCTCTATACGCCTTGTAATCTCCCTCGAAACAGTATATAATGTTTTATCAAATATCTTCTCTAACCCTTCAAGTGTTTTCTGCTTAGCTCTTACATCTAATAAATTTTCATATAACTCTTTTAATGCTGTATTCTGGTTTAAGGCTTTATGCTCTCTTTCTTTTATAGTTTTATACAGTTTGTTATCTACATTTTCTAATTCATAATAAAGTGCCATATCATATTCATATTCAAGCTCTGTTATCTCATGCTTCTTTTGAATAGCTTGGAAAGTATAATAGTTCCAGAAAGCGTTTAGCCGTATTTGGTAGTCTCTTAGATCATTATCATTCATAACAGGTACTTCTTTAAGCCTATCTATTAAATCTCTATCTTTGCCTGGGTAGGAAGGTGTAGGCAGGTCGTACTTTTTATACTCATCCTCAATCCTCTGTCTTAATTTCACTAAAATCACTCCAGTTTATTTTGTTTTTAAGTAATTTTGATATTTTTATTTCTTCTTTACAGTATTCCCTATAAGGGCATTTTGTACATTTATCCATTTTTTTCGGCATTAATTCGTCTTTGTATGTCGCTTCTAAAATATCTTCTATTCTTTTAAGTATATACTCTATCTTTCCTTCGTCGTAAGTTAAATAGAACTCAATAATGTTCTGGTTGTTTTTATCCTCGTAAACTACAAATCCTTTATGAATACCTGTTAGGTACATATAGAATTGAAGCTGTATTTCATGGTCTTTAACAGGTTTCTGTAGTTTACTTGCCTGCATTGTGTTCATCGACTTCATCTCTATAATGTACTCTTCATCTTTTATAGTAATAATATCATCCGCAAACCCTTTTATTCTGTATTTATCACTATATAGCGGCCTTTCTTCTTCCACTAAAATACCCATTTTGTCGAAGTATTCCGCATACCTATCATGTACTGAGTTACCATTATCAAAAATACGCTTTAATTTAGCCGCATTTTCTATCTTTTTACCGAATAATTGAAAAGCGTCTTTCTCTAATATTTTGTCTAAAACATCTTCTTTAAAAGCGTACCTGCAAAATTTATATTGTACTTTTCTCTGACAACCGTTTTTAAGTATTGTAGATGGGTGAAAATAGAAAGGCTCTCCTCTATGTTTATTGTTTAAAGCTCTATTACTTAGGAACTCGTCTATTAGCTCTTTAACACTAGGTACAATCTCTGGAATTTCTTCTTTTTTAGTGTAAAACCCTTTTAACACATCATCTCCCCCTACAAAGAAATCTTTCTCCGTTGTTTCTAAATTCATATACTGTATCTGGATATTTAACACACATAAAGTTTGATTCCGGCACATTTTCTGGTTTAATTTTGCTGTATACTGTGTAATCCCAACCATTAAAAATATTCTCAAAAACATTACTAATTTCACGTTTAGATAATAACTCTATCCCTTTAAACTCTGATCTTATATCATTTATATGTGTATCTTCATCTATTATTCTTATAAATTTTTCCATATTCCTCCTAAAAGTAAAGCCCCAAAATTTTGGGGCTTATTTCAAGTAATCTTCCTGAAGCATAGCAAAGAAGTCATCTTCTTTAGCTATAATAAACTTATCGTGTCCTATCTCTACTTCCATTAAAGGAATCTTATTCTTAAATATAGCTTCTTTATTGACCTTGTCAAAAATCGCCTTTTTTAATGAGAAAGATTTCTTATCAGTAGTTTTACACTCAATTAAAAAAGAGTTACTTTCAACATCTGCTTTATCAAATTCAGTAGTAGCACCGGAATTAATCGTCAATCTCCCGTTCAATCTGTTTGCCAGTGCTTTCTCCTGATTCTGTGACTTCCTTCTCATCTGATCCATTAACTTCACATCCGTTTATAATTTTTTTCATAAAGTCTCTGTATATCTCAGGGTTATCGTATAGGTAATTGACAAACTCTGTCTTACCTTGAAACTTCTCATCTCCGTAATAGTGCCAAGCCCCAGCTTGTGTTATTAAACCTATATACTTAGCCTGTGTAATAACGAACGGGCTGCAATCACAGTACCCTGACGGGAATATTTCATCTCCACCTATGTACATCGTCCAGTACCCATACTTACCCTCACGAGAAGTCTTATTCTTATTAGTCTTAGCCCGTATCTCAACGTGTTTCTTTTCCTTAGTGCTGCTGTCTGTAACAGTCTTACCTTTAGATAGCTCTATACGCATTGCTGCTACATGTTTGATACCTTTACCGCCCGGTGTTGTTGTAGGATCGTACATGTTCATCGTATCCCTTATTTGATTTATAAGAATAAGAGTAGGCTTTCTTTCAGAAGTACCTATAACACTGTTTAATACACGTGCAGCTTTATTCATTAGAATTGCTTTCTTACCCATTATAACGGCTTCTGCTTCTTTCTCTAACTCATTCTTAGGTACAAGTCCTTCAATAGAGTCTAATACGATTAAATCCGCAACTTCTCCAAGTATGAGTTCTTTTATGAAATCTAATCCAAGCTCACCATAAGGTATCTCGCTATATACAATGAGCTCTTCTGTGTTTACTCCTTGTACTGCCGCCCATTCATAATCGAATGTATTTTCTGTATCTACGAACACGCATACCTTACCGAGTGCCTGGTTAGCGGCTATACATTTTAAAGTAGCTAAAGTCTTACCTACGCTATAATACCCGTATAGCTCTACAACTCTACCAGTGGGATACCCCCCACCAGTAATAATATCTAAAGTGTCAATTCCTGTTGGAATACGTTCGGGTATGAACGCATTATTCGCAGTTGTGATGTTATACTTCTTACCGAACTTCTTTAAGATGTTGGCAATGTTTTTATCCGCCATGCAATCACAACTTTACGTCTTCACTGAACTGTTCAGGTACATCTCCTTCATCTTCATCGTTTGAAATGTTAGGTTTTGTTTTAGAGAGCCTCTCAACAGCTTCTAATTCATCTTTTTCCCATTCTTCGTACATAGCTTTCTGTACTGTTGCTGTAGTACATTCGTCAATGTTGAAGAACTCGCATACAAGTGATTTCTCATCGTCTGTAAGTGGGTTTTCGTTCCTTGTTACCTGTGTCTTAATCATAGGAATGTTGTTCTTGCTTCCTGCCCGTGTCTTCCAGAACTTAATATCGCAAAATGTAAGGTAGTCGTTAGGATCGTCTCCTACTTCTTCCCTAATATCATCTAAACTCTGCTGAATTTCGGTAATAACACTTCTCGCTACCATCAAGTAACCTACTCTCATCTCTGTATCAAGTTCTTTCTGCGGATTACCGTTCTTTGCAGGTACTACAACTTTATGTGGTCTTACCAACACAGGAAGGATGAATTTATCTTGGAATTTCTTATATCTTTTATTCTTATCTGTATGTGAATTATAGTGCTCTACACAGTGAGGACATTCTACGTCGTGCTCTCTAATACAGAAATCCCAAAATCTTCCTGTATTTGAGATGTATTCAAGAGCCGCTGTGTCGTTCCAATTCTTAGCGCCAAATAAGCTATGTACTCTAACTTCTCCACCATCAGCCAAAATTCTTACAGACATCTTTTCAGAACCATTGTCGTAGTCAGGTACGTAAATTTCTCTTCTTCTATTACTTCCATATGAGTTTTCTACAGCTTCCATTCCTTTTTTAATCCCTTTAATCATTCGATCACCCTTTTTTAATTTTTAAATCCTTCTGCTATTTCTTTCAATAATTCAGTCTGCTTTTCTTCTAAAAATTTCGCACATTCTTCGTACGCCTTTTCTTCGTCAATAGGTTTATCCTCATCATACTTCTTAATCCCAATCTCTACTCTTACTGACTCATAATTACCCATATTCTTTGTGAATCCTGTACTAGCCCAGACTTCTTTAGTTTTCATCCTCTGTGTCCTCCTTATATTCTATTTCTATTCCATATTTGAAAAAATCATACGCTCTTAGTGGTAAATTTACTACATATATAATAGCTTGTATGTACAATAAGTCTTGCCACGATACACTCATCGCTAAACCTGACCTAACAAGTATAGACGTTATTACAGGAGCAAAAATTATACTTGTTACTATAAACACCAAAGATGTGAAAAGTAATTCTTCTACCCAATCTAAGAGCCTCGTCCAGATGACTGCAAGATAGATGCTTGTTCTACTAAATTCTTGTCTACTATCGTCTTTAATTCTTCCCACCCCGTTTTAAGATTTTTTGTCTTTATTATCATTCCGCTCTGTAATTTTTTGCCTACGTTTAAGTTTAATGAAATCTCGTAAATGCTTATCACCTACTTTATTCTCTATATTTTTTAAATGCTCTTTATGTAAAACCCAAAAATCGTAATAATCCAATTATTCCTCCATATATACACCTGGGTCATTGTTTCTAAATAAGTCTAAATCATCATAACTCCAAAATCTTTTTAATTTTTTAGTTGTATACCCTTTTCCTGTCATTAATCTGTCCCGTAACTCTATAGCATCATATGTGTTATTGAATACCTCTATGTTATACGTATTTCCATCTAATGTTCTTCCTCTAAGCACATAAACATACCTATCATTGTCCTTATCTGCAAGTACATTATGAACCGAAAACGCTACGAACTGGTCTATTCTAACCGCTTCATTATACATCACCACAAAATTTTTCATCTACTTCCTCCTCGTAATCTTTTAATCCTTGTTTTACCATCCTATTTGAAATAGCTTGCCTGAACTGTTTTCGTTGATACTTTCTATCAGACCTACTACCCCAACCGCTCCCTCTTACATTTTCAAGTTTCTTTATAATTCTTCTTTCCATTAACGATCACCTACCTTATTAGAAGATAATCACCTACCTTTAAATAATATACCTGTTGATTATAGAAGCTCAACAGGCAAAGCTCCGTTTTAATATAGTTAAAAACTTAATAATGCGGTTTTGGTAAGGAGAACCGCAAACTCCTAACAACCACACCCATATAGAGTTATGTGGAAGTCTTTACTAATACTGGCTTTTTATTCAGGAAATAAACCAGTGAACCTGTCGATGCATGCACCTTGAATAGTATCAAGCAGAGTCCGTTGAAGCACTCCACTATCTCCATCTGCCATTGGCAGACAAGTCTCAAGGATACCTTTTTGAGCGTCCTCGCAAAGCTATCCAGTACCCTTTCTATCGTAGATAGATGGGCGAAAGACGTTTTTGTTCACAAGAGAACGCCCAAACTCCGTTCCTTACTCGGCGAAGGAAATGAACTGACTCCGAGTCGCAACGCTACCGCTGACTGTTCGTTGCGATTTGTTTTAAGCGGCGGCATTAACTTTTTTTAATCGGGGAAGTATGCTTTAACCCCAACCGAAAGAGCTATCTAAATAGCGGGAACGGCTCTCTTACACCTTCATGGATAATATACGTGAAACGCATAAGACCCTTCGCAGTGCTTCATAAATAAGTTTACCATAAAAAATCAACTTTGTCAAGTTTCTTAATGTAACGGTTTTGTAACGTTTAATAAAGGTGTTCTAAACGCCGAATGTTTACCAAAACTTTTCCGCCAAAATAAAATATTGCATTTAAAATTTTGCTTAACTGCTCATCTGTACATATCTTACCATAAAGCATTATTACGAATCAAGTCTTTATAGGTTACGAGTTTGTTACTGATCTTGATAGCGGCTTGTACACAAATGCGCTTCTTTCGTACTGAGCCAAAAGAGGATCAGTCTGCCAATGTTCTAATACAAAGTTATACATATAATGTTTATTACGATTTGTAAACCCGCCTTTTTTCTTGTACTTTAAAATACCAAGATGTAATCCCTCAAATTGATGCCAGATGTATAATCTATGATATGGTATTTTACTATTACCTGTCGGATATAAAATTGGCGTTTCAGGTATGACTCCATTCTTAATCCAATTTCTAACAGTAGCAATGTTCATGTTTAAAAATTCCGCTATGTTATTTATCTTATACCCATTCCTATAATAAGGTTCGTTATCAGTGCCAAAATTATATAGTGAAGGCATGTGTGCATACGTCTCAATCATTTTCTTCTTATTAGCCACTAGTTATCATCCTCTTTAAATCCATTTTAATCTTTTCATGTTTAAACGGTTGCTTTCTAATCCCATCTCTGAATATACAACCCTTCTCTTATAGAAAAACGCTTTAAACACCTTAGAGTCATCTATAAAATCATATACATCTACATTCTCATTCTTTCCTTCTTTTTTCCTTGTTAATCTACCTACTGCCTGTATGACACCACTTCTTCCTGCGATTGGTGTGGCGAAAATTAGCGTGTCAAGAAGCGGCAAATCTACACCTTCTTTAGCTACTCCATAAGTAGCAAATACAAAATCTGCTGTTTTAGCTTTCTGTCTCTCCTCATCTTTTGAAGCTCCTATCAACAAACATACTTCTTTTTTAGGGAATAATTTTACCATGTTTTTATAAAACATTCTTGCGTGATCTACTCTGCAAGTTAAAAATAATGTTTTTCTATCGTTCTTACCCATTGTGTTTAAGCATCGGTACAACATTTTATTCCTATACGAATCTTGTGTCATTTTCGTTAGAGCAGTCGCTAAATTTGCATTTCTTCTATTATAAAAACTATGCGTTCTATCTTCCCAGCCTGTATAACATTCCCAAATTTTCGGCTTAATTTCCTGCTCCATTTCTATCTTAAATGGTTTCCCTATACATAGTTTGAATACGAAATCTAATCCATCGTTTCTAAATGCTGTTGCTGAGAATCCTATCCTTATCTTAGCCGGAAATTTTGAGATACATTGGTAGAATGTTTCTGCACTGAAATTATGTGCTTCATCAACGATAACAACATCAAAAGAATTAAAAAAATCTGCTTCTACAAGTTGAGTATACTTTTTCTTATGATATGGTTGAATAGACTGAACTGTTGCTATTACAACATCATATTGTTCACTTATCTCCATTTTTCCGCTTCCGAGAAGCCCGACTTTTGCGTTACTAAATTCATTAAATGCTTCTTTCCACTGATTCATCAATGATTTCTTATGTACTAATACCAAAGCCCTTCTCTTGAAATGTGTTATCGCTGATATTCCAGTAACAGTTTTTCCGCTTCCAGTAGGCATTTCTATAATCAAGTTACCATTAGCATCTATAATAGCTTCCATTGCCTTAGATTGGTTCTCTCTTAACGTTTTACCGGCCGCAAATTCTAAGTGATCTTTTGGGTTAGCCCATGTCGTAGCGTCTATCAAGTTATCCATAGGTATTGCGTTGTTTCTGTACATTCTTGGAACTTCAATATAATCTTTCGTTTCTGTATAGAAGTTTAATTCGCTTTTAATCCCTTTCGTTGACCTGTTAGCTTTAGCTGCTTCCCTGAACGCAGGGTTTACAACTTTCAGGTCATTTTTAATATATACTTTAAATTCTTTGGGTAATTTTAAGGTCTCTGCATAATACAATTTAATCTCCACTCCATATAGTTTTTTTCTTTTATATTTAGCGTTTTTAAATCGCCAAAATCTTTGATTCCAGCAGGGTATTCAACAACGCTTAGTTTATGTCCTTTTGTTGATAAGTATCTTCCAATTTTTTCTGTTGCAATTCGTCCCCAGTTTTGTTTCTTGTTAAAATCATTGTCGAGGGCTAATACAACTTCTGTTGCATACTTATTAATAATCTTCTCTTGTTCTTTACTTAGTTTAGTCCCCATTATCCCTACAACATTTGTAAGCCCTAAAGAATAAGCCCTTAAAACGTCGAAATTTCCTTCAACAATAGTTACTCTGCCTGGCTTTAAAAATTGCGCCCCATAAACGGTTTTACTCTTCTCTACCTCATGCTTATACCTCATTTGAGTATTGTTTATAAATCTAAATGTAAACCCTTGTAGCTGTTTGTCATCTGTATATATAGGAAGTACGATAGCGTTTTGTATAGGGTCAACGCCTATGTCAAACATTTCAATAACTTCCTCCGAAATTCCGCGTTCTTTCAGGTAATCAGTTTTAAGATTTAATTTATAATAGTCTACAAGGTAATCTTGTGAATCTTCAAAATGAACAATATCTTCAGT